>WNEY01003868.1_pt1 | contig 11319 bp, 9 predicted proteins | sample 5400531 | NCBI WGS metagenome assembly WNEY01 (sample SAMN13153338, study PRJNA577476) | soil metagenome | isolation source: 200 cm saprolite under Douglas fir tree site 1 | place: USA:California | collected 2015-04-18
CGCGGTCAGGAATCACGTGCGCGACAGCCTCGGTCAGCTCGACGTAGTACTTGATCTCGCGATAGCGGTGCGGCAGCAGCGCCATGACCGGGATCGCGCCGACACGTTGGAGCGCGAAGTAGACGTACACGAACTCCGGGACGTTGGGGAGCTGTACCACCACGCGATCGAGCGGGCGCAGGCCCAGCGCGAGGAAGTGCCGCGCCAACCGCTCGACGCGGCTGGCCAACTCGCGGTACGTGACGTGCTCGGCGCCAGCCACCACCGCCACGCGCTCGGCGAAGCTCGCGAACACGTCTTGGAACACGCCGGCGAGCGTGCGGTCTTCCCAGTATCCCTTCCGTCGATAGCGCGCGACGAACTCGGGGGGAAACGGAACTACGCCGTCAAGCGTCATTGGCCGAGGGAGGCCCGTTACAGGAGCGCAGCGAACTCTTCCCGGCTGAGTTCGCAATCACGGAGAATCGCCGTAAGGAGAGCATCGGCCGTCCGGGTGACGAAGGAAGTGGTGGCTGCCTCTGACTCTGGTGACTTCAAACCCCGCCTTGCGCAGGGCGGCGACGACCTCACGCCCGGTAATCCTGGGAAGCCGAGTCACGCCACGGTGATCTTCTGCACGCCAATGAAGTCGAGGGGCTCGACGGGTTCGCTTTGCACCTCAAGACAGAGTTCAACCGCTTCACGCACCCTCACCATCAGTTCATCGAGGGACTTCGCTTGCGTGTGACAGCCGCGCAGAGCGGGGACAGACGCCACGTAGTAACCTTCGGCGTCCCGTTCGATGATGACACTGAAGTCTTTCGCCATCGCTGCCTCTCCCGGCAATTCTACCCCACACGAGTTCGTCGCGTTCTGTCGCTCCAACATTCGACATCAGGCCCCGAGGCGGTCCTCTCGAAGCGCACCCCAGCCGCGGCCACAGCCGGGATCGTTATCGTTCTCGCCTTCCCACGAAAAATCGATAACCGGAAACTGGCCCATCTGTTCACGGTCGAACTCGATGAAGGCTCGGACCACCAGTGCTGGGTCAAAAAGCCCGTTGCCACAGGCCATCATCGTACGACTCCATCTCGCGGCTAAGCCGAGCGTGGAGAGCGTCGAGCTCTTTCTGAATCTTCTTGTCCGTCGCGTGGTTCGCCTCCGCTGCCACGAACCCCAGCAACTCATCGAGGTCGTCGAGCGTGTACCGGACGACATGCGTTCCATCGACGAGCTGCGCCTTGCGAAGCGTCCTTGTCAGCTCGGGGCCAGCAAACGTGTGGTCGAGCACCAGCTCCCGCTCGCGCGGCTTGAAGCGAACCGCGACCTTTTGCCCCTGCTTGATCTTCTTCCGCATCACCGCACCTTTCTAACGGAGCCCGCGCAGCGGACGGGTAGGAGTGTCGCGAGCACCCGGTCCGCTGCAGCGCCGAGTAGGGCAGCCTCGTTTTCAGAGCCGGGACCGCCAATAACCTGGTCGGCGGTGAAGATGTATGACTGCAGTCGAGCCCGAGCCCTCCGGTTTGGCTCTCGTAGAACTGGGCTGCCGAAACGAACTCGTCTTGTGCGTCGGGATGAAACTCAACGCTTCTCACCGAAGCGTGGAGCGGGCCTTCCTGATGACCTTTGCGGCGGGAATCCCGACTTGAGCTCGCCCAGCCGACGCTCGGCCTCGGCGAGCCAGAGCTTCTCGGCATCGGCATCCATTTCCTGATCGAGGCTGGAGATAAGACGTTGCGCGAGACGGGCACGGGCCCTACGCGAGAGTTTCAGAGCCTCGCATTCGAGTTCGCGCGCTGGGTTAGCCATACCGGAAGGCTATCACAGGGCCGGTGGCCAACATCTCCAGGTGTTCGACGACACCTCTCGAACGTCGCGTTCAGCGGCGCGCAAAGCGCGTCCCCTGCAGCGTGTAGTTCGGCCGCGCCTCGCGTCGCGATCAAGCTGCCACCGCTGCTGCCCTGACCTGATCGAGGATCGCCAGCAGCTCATCCAGTTGCGATGGCGGGAACAGTCCGTCGGGGCCTCTTGGCGTGAGATCGGTGAACGGCGATTCGTACAGCAATGATGCGCCCATCACGCCGTGTTCGGTCAGGTGGTCCACGATCAGGTTCACGAACTCGATCTGGTTCGCGTTCAGCGTCTTTCCGGTGAGAAATCCCGCAAATGCTTGTTTGGCGGCCTCGCGGTCCAGCCCCACCAGCGAACGCACGAACAACCCCAGGCCGTGGCTCTCCTCCTTGGCCTTCTGCACATCGCCGGCGCCGCCGACACCGCTTGTGGTCAGCATCCGTTCAAGCTCCTCCAGGTCGGAGCGCGTCAGCGCCTTGTTCATGCGCAGCTTGTGGATGGTGATGTGGTCCTCGTGTTCCCTGAGGAATGCCCGCGCCTTGGCGCGGAAGCGCTCGAACCTGTCCGGCGCGTCGAAGCCCGGCAGGTCCACCGCCGACTCGCCGCCCATCTGGTCCTCGAAGTCCGTGTAGATGGGTTTGCGCTTCTGCTTATCGATGAGCTTCACCAGCGCGCGGAGCCGCTTGCGCGCGCTCTCCAGCATCGGCGTCGTCACATCCTGCCACCACTCGTCTGACTGGATCTCCTCGATCAACGGGAGCTGCTGCCGCACCATCGGGATGCTGGCCTTCTCCTCCAGCAACCCGGCAATGGCTTTCACTTGCTCGCTCAACCTCTGGAACGCCGGTTCGGCACGCAGCACCGCAAGTTGCAGCTTTAGCATCAACAGGTCGAAGCGCTTCGCCTCCTCGTCCTCGGGTTCCTGCTCCGATGGCAGACCGGCAACTTCGTGCGCCAGCTCGGCCAGCGACTCTTCCTTCAGCGTGATCCACGCTGCGGGCTTCGCGTATTTCTCCACCAGTCGCCGCTTCGGGCGCACCACGAAGTTGTCGAGGTTCATCGCTGCCACCTCGCCGTGCAGGAGTGAAGCAACGCTCCCGCGCAATGCCGCCGTCGCGTCGTAGCCGGCCGGCCGCTCGGCGGTTCTGCCTGCAACCGCCGGTGACGCGTCCGCGAGCGGGCGGTCCAGCTCGCCGATCAACTCCAGCCGCGCCTTGAACAGCCGCTTGCCGAGCGACTCGCCGAGCGCGCCCTCGGTCGTGGTCGGGTTCTGGCCGAAGAATTCCAGGTTCTGGCAGTAGTCGAGGATGTAGAAGAACGCCTTGTCCTTCCCCGGCCCGAACAGGTCTTTGCACAGCCGCGTGCCGCGCCCGACCATCTGCCAGAACTTGGTCTTCGAGCGCACGAGCTTGATGAACACGAGGTTCACCACCTCGGGGATGTCGATGCCCGTGTCGAGCATGTCCACTGAGATGGCGATGTGCGGCGCCTTCGCAGGATTCGAGAAATCATCGATCAGGTCCTGCGCGTAGGGCAGCCCGGAGTGGATGACGCGCGCGAACCCGCCCTTGTAGTGCGGGTAGTTCACGTCGAACCGCTGCGCGATGAACTCGGCATGCGCCTGATTCTTGGCGAAGACGATCGTCTTGCCGAGCCGGTCACCGCCCGCCACCGTCTGCCCGCGCGTCATCAGGTGCTCCAGCACCTTGTCGACGGTGTCCTTGTTGAAGAGCCACTTGTTGACCGCCTCGGCTTCGACGCGATCGGGCGTGCTGCCCTCTTCATCCCACTCCAGCGCGTCCCACTGCTCCTTCTCCTCTTCGGACAGCTCGGCGTAGGTGATGCCCTCGCGCTGGAACTTTAGCGGCACCGACACCGCCTTGGCGGGCACGAGAAAGCCGTCCTTGACCGCGTCGTCCAGACCGTAGGCGTCCGTCGGCACGCCGCGCTCGAGGTCGAAGAGCCCATAGGTGTTGATGTCGATCTCGTCCTTCGGCGTCGCGGTCAGGCCCACCAGCAGCGAGTCGAAGTATTCGAAGATGGCGCGATACTTCTGGTACACGGAGCGGTGCGCCTCATCGATGATGACGAGGTCGAAGTGGCCCACGCCGAATCGGCGCTGCCCGTCTTTCGTCTCGTCGATCAGCCCCATCATCGTTGGATAGGTCGAGACGAACACCCGGCCCTCTTGGTCCTTCTCGGTGACGAGGTTCACGGGCGCGGCATCGGGCAGGTGCGTCTTGAACGCCCCCACCGCCTGGGTCACCAGCGCCTTGCGGTCCGCGAGAAAGAGCACGCGCTTGGCCCAGTTGCACCGCATGAGCAGGTCGCAAAGCGCGATGACCGTGCGCGTCTTGCCCGCGCCGGTCGCCATGACGACGAGGGCTTTCCGGTCGCAGTCTTTTTCAAACGCCTCCCCGATGCGGCGGATGGCGCGCGTCTGGTAGTAGCGCTCGACGATGTTCGTGTTGACGGGCGCATCGGCCAGCAGCTTGCGGCTCGTTCGCCGCTGGATCATCAACTCCAGCTCCGCCTTCTTGAAGAAGCCCTGCACCGCGCGCGGTGGATAGTTGGCGTCGTCCCACAGCCAGTGCTCGTAGCCGTTCGAATAGAAGATGACCGGCCGCCGCCCGAACTGCGCCTCCAGGCAATCGGCGTAGAGCTTCGCCTGCTGCTGGCCGATCTGCGCGGACTTCTTCGTGCGCTTGGCCTCGACCACCGCCAGGGGCTTGCCGTCGTCGCCCCACAGCACGTAGTCCACGAAGCCCTGGCCCTGCTCGTTGGGCATGCCGCTGACTTCGAACTCACGGTCACGCGTCTGGTCGAGCGGCCAAGCGGCTTCCTTGAGCAGCAGGTCGATGAAGTAGTCGCGGGTCTCGGCCTCGGAGTAGTCGTGCGTGTCCGGCTGGGCAGCACTGGTCTTCTTCGCCTCGGCCACCTCGGCGCGCAGGCGCTTCAGCTCTTCGTCCAGGGCGGACTTGTCGGCCAGCAGGGCCGACAGTTTTTCGTCCCGCTCTCGTAGCCTGGTTTCGAGCGTCTGGAGCTGCTCGATGGTCTGCTTGGGGATGGGCGCGGTCCTGGGCAGCGCGTTGGCGTCGAAGGCCAGCCCTGGAGCCGGCTTGGCGCCGCGCACATAGGTGCGGGCGAGCCAGTAGCTCACATGGAACAGCTCGCGCACCGCTGTCAGCGCGTCGAACTGCTGGATGGGCCGATGGCTATGCACGGCCTGGTTGCCGAGCGTGTTGATGACCCGGGCCTTGCTGAACACCGCCTCGCCCGCCGCCGCCTTGAAGCTCGGCTCGTGGATCAGCGCGCTCAGGTTGTCCTGATACGGCAGACGCAGCGAAGCGTCAGACTTGTACGCCCACGCCACCGCCAGCTCGAGCGCGCGACGGGCATAGAAGCACGCCGTGCGCGGATCCGGGTGCACCGCAGCCTCGGCCTTGGCAGCCGCGTCGAACACGGCGGGCCATTCGGGCTGCAGGAAAACGAACTGGCTCACTTCATCCCAAAGCGCAGGCATGTGGCGAAGCGTCGATAGTTAATCATATGTGTCAACATTTAGACACAGTAGCCAAAGTCCGACTCTGATCGAAGCTGCGCTTCTCAAGCAACCCTCTTCGACAGTGTGATCCGTTCGGCCGCTGGCGTTCGCCGAGGTGACCCGGCGAGATGGTCAGCCGCGCCGGCGCGTTGCCGCGCGAAGTTTCGGCTTGACACGTTCGCCGAGCGGCATCGGCCGCGCGCCCGCGGTCCCGGGAAATTCGCCCTCAGCAATCCGCACGGGCCCCGCGAGGCCGGTCTGCCGAGGCTCATACCGAAAAATCATGGATCGCCAGATCATCGCCCGTCCTGGAGGCTCGCCGGTGGGTCCGAAACCCGGGTGTAGAGTCGCTCCACTATCAAGGGGGACGACACCCATGGAAATCAGCGCGCTTCACATCGACGCCACCGCGGAGCCCGTTGCCGAGATGGACCGGCTGGGCGACGAGATCGCCGAGTTCTCCGCACACCTCGAAGCCGCCACCGCCCACCTGCTCGACCTCATCCGCGAATTCGACGCCCGTGGGGGTTGGAACACCGGCTTCCGCTCCTGCGCCCACTGGCTGGCCTGGCGCGTCGGGCTGGATCTCGGCGCTGCCCGCGAGCGGGTTCGCGTGGCTCGCGCCCTCGGCGCGCTGCCCCGGCTGGCCGACGCGCTCGCCCACGGGGAGCTGTCCTACGCCAAGGTGCGAGCGCTGACCCGAGTGGCCACAGCCGAGACCGAGGAGCGACTGCTCGCCGTGGGCCGGGCGGGCACCGCCTGTCACATCGAGCGCATCGTCCGCGGCTGGCGTCGGGTTGACGCGCTGGCCGAAGCTCGCGAGACCACGCAGCGCCACAAGAGCCGCGCTCTGCACGTGTATCAGGACGAAGACGGCATGGTCGTCATCCGGGGCCGGCTCACTCCCGAGGCGGGCGCCGTGCTGATGCAGGCGCTGACCGCGGCGCGCGAGGCGCTGTATCAACGGGCGCGCGGCGCGGATGCCGCCGGCAGCGCGGGGGACGTTCCCGCGGAAACGTCTACGACGACCCAGCAGCAGGCGGACGCGCTGGCGCTGCTCGCCGAGGCCGCGCTCCACGACGGTCTCGATCCCGGCGCGTCGGGCGAGCGTTACCAGGTCGTGGTCCACGTCGACGCCCCCGTGCTGGCGGACCCGGAGGCGTCCGGCCAGTCCGTCCTCGAGGGCGGCACGCGCGTTTCCTCGGAAACGTCGCGCCGCCTGGCGTGCGACGCAAGCCGGGTGGTGATGCGGCACGACGCGGACGGGAGAATCATGGAAGTCGGCGCACGGACGCGGACCATTCCCTCGGCGCTGCGGCGCGCGCTGCACCATCGCGATCGCGGATGCCGGTTTCCGGGTTGCGGAGTGTCGTTTGGCCAGGGCCATCACATCCGTCACTGGGCCCAGGCCGGGCCCACCACACTCTCGAACCTCGCGATGCTCTGTCGGCGCCATCACCGCACCGTCCACGAGGAGGGGTACCAAGTGGAACGCCAGCCCGACGGCGAGCTACGGTTCCGGCGACCCGACGGACGACCTCTGCCCGATGTCCCGTCTCCGCCGTCGGTCCCGGACGATCCCATCCGGACGCTCCGAGCGCGCAACGAGGCGGCCGGACTTCACCTGCACGCGCGGACGACGTGCCCGGGCTGGCTGGGAGAGCCTCTCGACGTGGGCTGGGCTCTCGACGTTCTGCACCCACGGGCCCTCCAGCCCCTGGAGATCGGCGAGTAAGCCGTCGAAGCCTTCGCGAAAATCCGCAGGCTGTCGCAGCCCGATGTCATAGCTTGTCACAGCTCGGTGTCATAGTTCGTCACACCTTCCCGGGCAAAGAATTGCCAACGACATAGCGGCGGTTGGGATCGGTGGGGCCAGGTTGCTTGATGCCTCCAATGTGCGTGGTGTGGTGCGCCTCCAGCAGCAGCGCGCGCTGGCTCATGCGCCGGACCCATTCGTCTGACAGCATCGCCGCTTCCAGGAACCCCCGCGCCCGCTCGATCGCCGTCAGCCCCGCGGTGATCGCGTTGGTGATCGTGAAGTGGGGTGCGAAGCCGCTCACCTCACAGCTCCCCCCGAAAGGCGCGGTGCTGGAGGGCGGCGAAGAGCGCGTCCAACTCGGCCAGCGAGGCGCGGTGCGCGGTTTTCAGGTGCTCCACGGCGGCGACGCGGAGGGCGAAAGCGTGCTGTAGGGAGATCGGTGGAATCGGAACGTCAAGGTCGCGGAGAATTGCCAAGTTGATGTTCTTCTGCGCGGATTCCGGCGCGCTGTCTTCAAGGGCTTCTTGCAGAAATGAAAGCCATGTGCGAACGAACTCTACTGTCGCTGAGTCTTTCGCGCGGAACCCGACGACGCTGTCCGGAAAGCATGCGTCGAACGTCAGGATGCCTGTCTTGGCGATATTGGCGGCAATCGTGATGCACAGCGTGCCTGCAGGCCAGAGCTTGCTCTGCCGCAAACCGAGATCGGAATAGGTGCTGTTGTGGCTACGGATGTAGCCATCGCAGTTCGCAACCTCGCCAGTCTGGACCAGCGGGTGTGAACCACCGAGTAGCTCCGGCGCATTTCGAGGACGATGCTTTGACACTCCTCGGTCGAGCGTTCCAACATCGCCGAACTTCTTCAACGGCCAACCTCTCGGGTTCACTACCGGGTCGCCGAAGAGGTCGAGGAAGATGGCTTGGGTGAGAGTGTCGAGTAGGGCGAGGGCGATGCGGCGCTTGGCGCGCAGCGCCTCCGCCCGGTCCAGCACCTCCGCAATCCTCTGCTGCTCCGCCAAGAGGGGGAGGGGGAGCCGCGACTCGAAGACGATGCGGTCAGACACTGCGGGATAGCTAGCACCGGTTGCCTTTCTGACCATGTCGGCAACGAACGTCGGCGTTTTCACCCAGTGGAAGAGATAGCCACAGTCGAGCAACGTCGGGCGCGCCCGCAAGACGCAAAAGCCAGTTGACCCGATCGCCCCATCCAGCTCTTCGGGGACACGCGCTACACCGTTGAGATTCGGACGAACCGTCGAAACAAGAACATCGCCCTTTGCCACAAGCTGGCGGGCGCGGCTCGGAGCTTCATCGCAGGGAAGTTCGCGCGATCCAACAATCACCTTCGCATCCTGGTCCACCGCAGTGAGGTCGATGTAATTGAAGATCTCACCCGGAGTTGAGCGCGACGGATTCCATGTCTGGACGGACTCAACTACATCGCCAAGCGCGACTGTCTTCCACGCGCTCACCCCAGCATCCTCTCCAACTCCTTCATCCCGTGCTGAATCTCCGCCTCCAGCTTGGCGAGGTCGGCGAGGATCTCGTGCGGCGGGCGGTGCTGCACTTCATCATGCACCACTTCCTTGTAGCGATTGAGGCTGAGGTCGTAGGCTTGCGTGGCGAGGTCGGCCTTGGGCACGCAGAAGCTCTGCGCGGTGCGCGAGCGCTTGCGCTCGCTGCCGTCGCGTTCTAGCCAGCGGGCGAGGATGTCGGGCAGGTTGTTCTTGCCATGCTCGTCGGCGCTGAGCGCGGAGGTCGGCACGGCACCGAGCTTGTCGTCGGAGAGGAGCGCGGTGCGCTTGTCATCGAGCGACCAGCCGTCGGCTTGGCAGTCGTAGAACCAGACCTGGTCAGTGCCGCCGGAGTTGGTCTTGGTGAAGACCAGGATGGCGGTGGAGACGCCGGCGTAGGGCTTGAACACGCCGGCGGGCAGCGAGACCACGGCATCGAGCTTCTGCTCCTCGATGAGCATCCGGCGCAGTTCCTTGTGCGCCTTGCTCGATCCAAAGAGCACGCCGTCGGGCACGATGACGGCGGCGCGGCCGCCGGGCTTCAAGAGGCGCAGGAAGAGCGCGAGGAAGAGCAGCTCGGTCTTCTTGGTCTTGACGATCTGCTGGAGGTCCTTGGCGGTGTTCTCGTAGTCGAGCGACCCGGCGAAAGGCGGATTGGCCAGCACCAGGGTATAGCGCTCCTCCTCGCCGGCGTGGTCCTGCGCCAGCGAGTCGCGGTAGCGGATGTCGGGGTTCTCCACGCCGTGCAGGAGCATGTTCATGCTGCCGATGCGGAGCATCGTGTTGTCGAAGTCGAAGCCGTGGAAGGCGTGCTGGTGGAAGTGTGCCTTCTGCTTCGCGTCGCGCAGGATCTCCGGGTGGCGCTCGCGCAGGTATTCGCCGGCGGCGACGAGGAAGCCGGCAGTGCCACAGGCGGGGTCGCAGATCACGTCCTTCGGACCCGGGGCGGTCATCTCCACCATGAGCCGGATAATGTGGCGCGGGGTGCGGAACTGGCCGTTGGTGCCGGCGGTGGCGATCTTGCCTAGCATGTACTCGTAGAGGTCGCCCTTGGTGTCGCGGTCCTCCATCGGCACCTGGTCGAGCAGGTCCACCACCTTGGCCAGCAGCGCGGCCGTGGGGATGGTGAAGCGCGCGTCCTTCATGTGGTGCGCGTAGGTGGAGTCGTCGCCGCCCAGCGTGCGCAGGAACGGGAAGACATGCTCGCCGACGACCGTGAACATCTCGGCCGGAGCGAAGTGCTTGAAGCGCGACCAGCGCAGGTCGTCGTAGGGGCGCTTCTTCGGGTCTTTGCCGGCGGGGAAGACGCGACGCTCGATGGGCTGCTTCAGCCGGGCGGACTTGTTCTCTTCCAGGGTGTGCAGGTCGTCGAGACGACGCAGGAAGAGCAGGTAGGTGATCTGCTCGATGACTTCGAGCGGGTTAGAGATGCCGCCGGACCAGAAGGCGTCCCAGATGCGGTCGATCTGGTTCTTGATGTCACCGGTGAGCATGTCGTGTCCTTGTTGTCAGGCGATTGCGCCTTCGTTACGTCACGATCGAGTAGCCGCCGTCGATCACGACGGTCTGTCCGGTGACGAAGTCGTTGTCGGCGATCAGGCCCACGATGGTCAGCGCGACGTCGTCGGCCGTGGCGACACGACCGAGCGGCGTGCGCTCGGCGCGGCGCTTCATCAGGCGGTCGTAGTCGGCGCCGAGCGCGGCCTGCATCCATCGCCCTTCCATCCAACCCGGTGCGACGGCGTTGACGCGGACCTCGGGCGCCAGGAGGCGGGCGAAGGACACCGTCATGTTGACGATGGCGGCCTTGCTGGCGGCGTACGGAATCACCTGGGCGGCGGGGCGAAGGCCGGCGATGCTGGCCAGGTTCACGACGGCGCCATGACCAGAGTGCTTCAACAACGGCGCGGCCGCGCGAGTCGCGAAGAACGTCCCGCGCACGTTGACGTTGAAGATGCGGTCCCAGATCTCGGGCGTGATCGCCTCCAGATCATCGAACGGAGCGAAGTGCGTCGTGCCGGCGGCGTTCACGAGAATATCCAGCCGGCCCAGCTCACGCGCGCAGGCGGCGACCATCGCTCGGACAGCGCCGTCGTCGACCACGTCCGAGCGACAGAGCAGCGCGCGGGCGCCGAGCGCCTCCACGTCGCGCACGGTCGCCTTCGCCTCCGCCTCGCTCCGCGTGTAGTTGACGACGACGTGGCAGCCGCGGCTGGCGAGAGCGAGCGCCGTCGCACGGCCGATGCCGGTGGCCGATCCCGTGACCAGCGCCGCCTTGCCGCCGAGCTCCATCAGAGCCCCAGCACCCGCTCGGCGTTGCCGTGAAAGACCTTCTCCATCACCTCGGCGGGAAAGCCCAGCTCGTCCCACTCGCGCAGTAGCCTCGCATACGGCAGGCTTGGATAGTCGCTGCCGAACATGATCTTGTCCTGCAGCCGTCCCTTGGCGTCGCGCTTGAGGCTCTCCGGGAAGTACTTCGGAGCCCAGCCCGACAGCTCCCAGAAGACGTTGCCCTTGTGCAGCGCGACCGCCGTCATGTCGTCCACCCACGGCCAGCCGGGATGCGCGGCGACGATCGTGAGCGTCGGAAAATCAGCGGCCAGCTCGTCGACCGCCAGCGGATGCGCGTGCCTGATCTTCGCGCCGAGGCCGCCGGGAAGACCGGCGCCCAT
>WNEY01003870.1_pt1 | contig 11318 bp, 6 predicted proteins | sample 5400531 | NCBI WGS metagenome assembly WNEY01 (sample SAMN13153338, study PRJNA577476) | soil metagenome | isolation source: 200 cm saprolite under Douglas fir tree site 1 | place: USA:California | collected 2015-04-18
GCGTGCGAAGGCCTGGGTCACTTCCCGGCCGGGGTGGCTCAGGCGCCGCTCGTGGCGGCGCTGCAGGACACGGCGGCGCAGGTCCGTCGTGCCGCCGTCACGGCGCTGGGGCAGCTCCCCGGAGCGGGCGCGCGCGTCGCCGAGCTCGCTCGGGCCACGTTCCGCGGCGACCCGAGCTACGAGGTGCGCGCGGCGGCGCTGCTCGCGTTGTTCCAGGCCGACTCGACCAAGGCGACGCGCGACAGCGCGGTCGCGTGGGGCCTCGCGACGCCGTCGTACCAGGACGTCATCGAGGAGTCGGCCTACCGCATCATCGCGCAGGGCGGGGACACGGCCGCGATCCCCGCGCTCGAGGCGCGGCTGGGCGGCGGTCGCTTCCCCGCGCACGTGCTCGCGGCGCTCGCGAGCCGGGGCAGCGCGCATGCGCTCGACGTGCTCGCCGCCCATCTCGACGACGAGCGCCGCTACGTGCGCCGCTGGGTCGTGGAGGCGTTCCGGTTCACGCTGGCGCACCCGCTCGCGACGGAGCGGCTCAAGGCGGTCGCCGACAGGCTCAAGTACGCCGATACGAAGCAGGAGGTGGGGCAGGCGCTGGAGCAGCTCGCGAAGCCGGGATCGGAGGACGAATAGCGACCCGCCGCCACCAATAGTAGAACGGCAGCCCCGCGAGGATCAGCGCGGTGCCGATGCCGGCGTCGCGCGGCTGCTCCGCGATGGTGTTCCCCACCAGCCACGCCGCGAACGCGATGAATACGATCGGCGTCACCGGATAGCCCCAGGTCCGGTACGGCCGCGCCAGGCCCGGCGCCCCGTGGCGCAACCGGATCACCGCGCCGCACCCCGCCGCATAGGACACGAACTCCGCGAAGATGACGTAGGTGAAGAGCTGGTTGTAAGTCCCCGTGAACGCGAGCGCGATCGCGATGACCGCCTGGACCACGAGCGACGGCACGGGCGTGAGAAACCGCGGGTGCACGCCGGCCAGCCAGCGCGGCAGCACGCCGTCGCGCGCCATCGCGTACGGCACGCGCGCGGCGGTCAGCACGATGCCGTTGTTCGCGCCGAGCGTGGCGACCATGATCGCCACGGCGACGAGCCCCGCGCCCGCGCGTCCCAGCGTCACCTGGGCCGCGTCCGACGCGACGAGTGACGAGGCGGCCATCTTTGCCGGGGACAGCACGTAGGTGAACGACGCCGTGACGAGGCAATACAGCGCGATCCCGATCAAGGTCGAGAGGACGATCGAGCGCGGCAGGTTGCGCTCCGGGTCCTTCACCTCCCCGCCGACGTACGTGATCTCGATCCAGCCGTCGTACGCCCACAGCGCCGCGACCATCGCCACGCCGAACGGCGCGATCAGGCTGCCGAACGAGCCCTCGGGCCACAGGGGCCGGAAGTTCGCCGCGCTGCCGCCCGGGAGCACGAACCCCATGACGATCAGCGCCGCGAGCACGCCCATCTTGATCAGCGTGAGCGCGTTCTGCGTGACGGTGCCCGGCTTCACTCCGAGGCAATTCAGCACCGTGAGGGCGACGATGGAGGCGATGGCGACCGCCTTGATCCCGGCGGCGCCGAGCGGGGTGAAAAAGCCCACGTAGGTGGCGAACCCCACGGCGATCGCGGCGATCGACGCGGGATTGATCACGACGCCGCTCGTCCACCCGTAGAGGTAGCCCCACACCGGCCCGTACGCCTCGCTCAGGTAGACGTAGAGGCCGCCGGCCCGGGGCATCGCCGCCCCGAGCTCGGCCACGCACAGCGCCCCCAGCAGCGACACGGCGCCTCCCACGACCCACACCAGGATCGTGGGCGCCGACGCGTGGAGCTGGAGCGCGATCGTGCTCGGCACGATGAAGATCGCGGACGCGATGATCGTCCCGACGTTGATCATCGTCGAGTCGAGCAGGCCGAGCTGGCGCTTCAGCTCAGCCACGACGCAACCGTTGGCGATACGCCTGTTTCAAGAGGTTCTGGAAGTGATAGACGCCTCCCTCGAAGCGCACCGAGAACCGCCCTTTGTCATAGGCGCGTGACCCGAGGCCCTGCTGTACCCGCGCGCAGATCTCGGCGTCCTCCCGTTGCACCTTGTCGGAGAAGGCGACGTCGGCTTCGATCCGCTGGCGCGCCGCGGCCGACTGCACGTCCTCGTAGTAGTACCGGAAGATCACGCGGCAGCGATCCGACGCGACGGGGATCACGACGTTCGACTGCAGCCGGCCCGGCACGACGTTCAGCATCAGGTTGGGAAAGACGTGATAGTAGAGCGCATCACCGCCGCCCGCGGTGTAGACGTTGCGGTCGCCGGTGAGCGGGCCCACCTGCACCGAGTACCAGTCGCGCACCTCGGTCACGTAGCCCTCGTAGTCGTACAGCGTGAACAGCTCGGGGTGGACGTAGGGGACGTGGTACCCCTCGAGATAGTTGTCGACGTACACCTTCCAGTTCGCGTGCACGTCGTAGTCGACGCGGCGCGCGAACTGGAGCGAGTCGAGGCGCGTCGGCGCGATGCGCTCCCGGATGCCCGCGACGTAGGTCTCGAGCGCCTTGGGGCGCTCGGCCAGCGTCACGAAGACGAGGCCTTCCCACACGGCGAGCGGCACCGGCGTGAGGCCGTAGTCCCGCTTGTCGAACAGCTCGACGGCGTTGAAGTGCGGCACGCCCCGCAGCATCCCGTCCAGCCGGTAGGTCCAGCCGTGGTACTTGCAGATCAGCATGTCGGCGTTGCCGTCCTTCAGCGCCAGCGGGCCGCCGCGGTGGCGGCACACGTTATAGAAGGCCCGCAGCGCGCCGTCCTTCCCCCGCACCACGATGATTGGCTCGCCGGCGACGTCGGTGACGACGTGGTCGCCGGGCCGGCCGAGCTGGTGCTCGTCGGCCACGTGCTGCCAGGTGGCCCCGAAGATCGCGTCGCGGTCGAGCTCGTGGAACTCCGCGCCGGTGTACCACGCCGAGGGAATCGTCTCGGCGCGCGCCAGCGGGCGGACCCGCAGGTCGGCCGCAGCGATCTTGGGAAAGGAGCCGTTCCGCGCCATCAGGGATTGAGCCGGTTGTACTTGCGCAGGATCTCCCGCAACCGGTCGTGCGGCAGGGCGTACACCGTGACGTCGTCCGCCCCCGTCATCGTCTGGGCGGCGAGCATCGCGTTGATGATCGCCTCCTCGGTGGCCTGGACCGTCGCCTCGAACAGGGGCGTGATCTGGTCGTTGGAGATCATGGCGACCTGCGCGAGCCCGGAGTCGCGCGATGCGCGCTGGTTCGCGGTTGAGAACGCGATGAAGATGTCGCCCGACGAGTTGCCGGCGAGCCCGCCCATGCGGCCCACGCCGAGGGCGGCACGCTTCGCGAGGCGTTTCAGCTGATGAGACAGGAGGGGCGCGTCGGTGGCGACGACGATGATGATGGAGCCGAAATCCGGTGGGATCGCCACAGGCAGCCCGGAGCGCGGGCCCCGGCACGGCTCCCGGCACGGCGTCAGGTCGGTGATCTCCTGGCCCACCGGCACCCCGGCGATGCGCAGTGGGCGGCGCCGCCCGTAGTTGCACTGCACCAGCACCCCCACGGTGTATCCGCCGTCGCGCGTCTCGAGCCGCCGCGACGCCGTCCCGATCCCGCCCTTGAACTGGTTGCACACCATGCCCGTGCCGCCGCCCACGTTCCCCTCGGCCACCGGCCCGCCGCGCGCGCTGTCGAGCGCGGCCCACGCGTCCTGTTTCGTGACATGGAAGCCGTTGATGTCGTTGAGGCCGCCGTCCCACGTCTCGGCGACGACGGGCAGCGACCACTCGTCATGGTGCAGGCGGTCCTTGCGCACGTACCACTCGATCACCGCGTCGCGCACCACGCCCACCGAGTGCGTATTGGTGATCGCCACCGGGCCCCACAGAAACCCCGACTCCTCGACCCAGGTCGTCCCCGTCATCTCCCCGTTGCCGTTCATCGTGAACCACGCGGCGAACACGGGGTCGGCCGAGTCCCTGCCGCGGGGGAAGATCGCGGTGACGCCCGTGCGGACGGGCCCCTTCCCCACCACGAGCCTGCCGCTGCCCGACATCAGCGTGCGATGCCCGACCTCGACGCCGGCGACGTCGGTGATGGCGTCGAGGGGGCCGGGGGTGCCTTCGAGCGGGATGCCGACGTCGCGGGCGCGCTCGCGACGTTGCCCGTGAGCGGCGGCCGCCGTCACGATGAGCGCAAGCAGCGACGTCCGAACTTTCACGCCATCGATCCGTAGGGGTGGGCTAGGATAACCGGGTGCCCGAGAGCACCGCAAGGCGCAGTAGATTGTTGACCCTATGACCAGCATCGGATTCTCGTCGTTGACAACCCCCAGCTCCTACTGGCAGGCGAGCCGCGCGCCGCGCTACAGTCTGTTGTTCGCGCTGCCGTTGCTGCTGTTCTATCAGACGCTGGCGGTCTTGCTGTCGCACGGCGCGCGCTCGGTGCGGAACGGCGCGGACGTGATCCTGCAGAGCCTGTTCGTCGCGCTCGCGGGCAACTGGGGGCCGTTGCTCTTCATGCTCTGCCTGATCGGCGGCGGGCTGTGGCTCGTGACGCGGGACATGCGCGCCCACGGCTCGCGGCTGCGCGGCCGCGTGTTCGCCGCGATGCTGGGCGAGTCGGTGCTGCTGGCGTCGCTGTTCGGCCTCGCGGTGGGGAGCGTCACGTCGGGCGTCCTGGGCTTGCTGCAGACGCTGGCCCTGCCGCCGACCCGGGATCTCGACTGGTGGACGCGGCTCATGGTGTCGCTGGGCGCGGGGATCTACGAGGAGCTCTTGTTCCGGGTGGTCCTGGTCGGCGCGCTCGCGACTGCCTGCCGCGCGCTGTTCGCCTGGCGCCCCATCACGGCCGGCGTGGCCGCCACGCTCGGCGGCGCGGCGATCTTCTCCGCCTTCCACTATATCGGCCCGTACGGCGACCGGCTGCAGCTCTACTCGTTCCTGTTCCGGATGATCGCGGGCGTGTTCTTCTCGGCGCTCTACCTGGTGCGCGGGTTCGGGATCACGGCGTGGACGCACGCACTATACGACGTGTCACTACTGCTGCTTCAGTAGACAGACATGAGACGGACCGGACAAGCAAAGGCTAGGCTTGTGCTGTATGCCTGTTGGCTATCTCCCGCAACCTGAATCTTTGGATCTTCCCCGTTGCCGTTTTCGGCAGCTCGGGGACGAACACGATCCAGCGCGGGTACTTGTACGGCGCGAGGCGCTGCTTCACGAACGCCTTCAGCTCGTCTTCCAGCGCCGGGCCCGGCGCGCGATCGCGCGCCAGCACGACGAACGCGAGCGGTTTCACGAGCTCGTCCCGGTCGGCCGCGCCCACGACGCCCGCCTCGACCACCGCCGGGTGCTCGACGAGCGCGCCCTCGACTTCCGCCGGCGACACCCACATCCCGCCCGCCTTGATCATGTCGTCGGCGCGCCCGGCGTACCAGAAATAGCCGTCCGCGTCGCGGCGATACTTGTCCCCCGTCCGCACCCACTCGCCCTGAAACGTCTGCGTGGACCGCTCGTGCTGGTTCCAGTAGCAGGCGCACGCGCTGTCCCCCTTCACGAGCAGGTGGCCGACCTCGCCCGTCGCCGCGTCGCGCCCGTCGTCGTTCACGACCCTCGCGTCGTAGCCCGGCACGAGCGTGCCACTCGACCCCGGCCGTACCCGGCCGCGCCGGTTGCCGATGAACGTGTGGCACATCTCCGTCGAGCCGATGCCGTCCAGGATCTCCAGCCCGAATCGCTCGCGCCAGCGCTCGTACAGCGCCTTGGGGAGCGGCTCGCCCGCCGAGAGGCAGAGCCGAACGGAGCTGAGGTCGTACGTCCGCTCGGCGCCCGCGACCTGCAGCAGCGCCGCGAACGCGGTGGGCACGGCGAAGAACAACGTCGGCCGCTCGCGCGTGATGGTCTCGAACACCCGCGCCGGCTCGGGGCGCCCCGGGGACAGCACCGTCGCGGCGCCGACGTGGAACGGGAAGTAGAGCGCGTTGCCTAGGCCGTACGCGAAGAAGAGCTTCGCGACGGAGAAGGTGCGGTCGTCCGCAGTGATCTCGAGCACGTGCCGGCCGAAGCCCTCGCAGCACACCGGCATGTCGTGATGCAAATGAACCGCCGCCTTTGGCGTCCCGGTCGTGCCCGACGTGTAGAGCCAGAACGCGACGTCGTCCTTCGTCGTGGCGGCGGGCTCCAGGTCCTCGGACTCGCCCGCTACCAAGTCCTCGAGCGCCACCTGGCCGGCGCCCGCCCGGCCCGCCACGACGAGGCGTTCGAGGAACGGCAGCTGCCCCCGCACCTCCTCGATCGCCGGAGCCAGCTCCTCGCCCACGATCGCGACCGCCGCGCGACTGTCGTTCAGCATGTACGCGTAGTCGCGCGGCTTGAGCAGCGTATTGGTGGGAATGGCGACGGCCCCGATCTTGAGCGTGCCCCAGAACGCGTACACGAACTCGGGGCAGTCGGGGAGCAACAGCAGCACGCGCTGCTCCATCCGCACGCCGAGCCGCTTGAGCGCATTCCCGACGCGGTTCGTGCCGGCGGCGACGTCGCCGTAGGTGAGGCGGCGACCGTCGTGCAGGATCGCGAGCCGACCTTCCCGTCCCTCCCGCACGTGCCGGTCCACGAACCACGCGGCGGCGTTGAAATCGCGGGGGATGTCCATCGCCGCCGATGTTACCCGTGGTCCGGGCGCCGTCAAGCTCGCGCCTCCGCCCGCCCTGTCGTATGTTGGCGCCGAGGGCCCGATGACGTCGCTCAGCCCGGTGCTCGCCCTGCTCCACCTCGTGTGGTCGCAGCAGCCTGACTCACTCACCACGCTGCGGGCCGCGCGGCGCGCGCAAGCAACCTTCGAGGCGATCCGGCGGCAGCATCTGCCGTATGGATCGGGCCACGCGGGCGGCCCGTGCGACCTGCGGATCGGGCGCTTCTGTTATTGGTACGACGATGACCGCCAGCCCCCCGAGCATGCCGCCGCGGAACCCCAGCTGATCCGAGACGCCCGGGCCACGCTGCTGGCGGCGCTCGACGACGCGGGCGCGCGCCTCCCGGGCGACGAGTGGATCGCGGGCCAGCGGGTGCGTTACCTGGTCGAGGCCGGCCGCGACCGCGCCGCCGTCGGGGCGGCGCGCGAGTGCCGCGCGGACGGGTGGTGGTGTGCGGCGCTCCTGGGCCTGGCGCTGCACGCGGCCGGGGACTTCACGAGCGCCGACTCGGCGTTCGACGCCGCGCTGCGGAACATGCCCGCACCCGAGCGGTGCCGCTGGTACGATCTCGCGCCGCTGCTCCCGGACGAGCTACGGCACCGCTACGAACGGCTCAGCTGCGATGACCGCGCGGCATTCGAGTCTCGCTGGTGGTGGCTCGCCGCCCCGCTGCTCTCGCGACCGGGAAACGACCGCCGCACCGAGCACTTTGCGCGGCTCACCCTGGCGCGCATCGGGCAGACGTCCGGCACGGCGTACGGACTCGGCTGGGGCGACGACCTGCGCGAGCTGCTGTTGCGCTTCGGGTGGCCGACATACTGGACCCGCGAGGCGTCTCCTTCCGTCACCGCGCCGGAGCCGTTGATCGTGGGACACGACCCGATCCCCGCGTTCCACTTCTTCCCCAGCGCTCGCGCGTTCGACGCCCCCGCGGACGCCACGAGCGACGATTGGACGCTCGCCGCGTCGCACGCGCCGGAAGGCTACGCTCCGGCCTACGCGGACACCTTTCAGCAGCTCGAGGATCAGGCAGCCATGTTTCGGCGCGGAGACTCCTGCCTCGTGGTCGCTGCATACGATCTCTCCGACGACGCCCTGTTCGGGCACCAGGCCGCGCAGGCGGCCCTCGTCGTGGCGCGCGACGAGCACTCCCGCTGGGTCGCGCAACACCCGGCCCGATCCGACGGGCCCGACGTGCTCACCCTCTCGGCCTCCTGCGACGCACAGCTCCTGAGCCTCGAAATCGTCGCCCCCGGGGCTCGGCGCGTGGCCCGCGTGCGGCACGGCATTCGCGCGGGCGGCACGTCCGGATCGGGGCCTGCGGGGCTGGACGTGCTGTTGTTCGACGCGCCCGATTCGCTACCGGGCGAGCTCAGCGCGGTCCTGTCGCACGTGCTCGGCACGACCCGCGTCCGAGCGGATCGGAAGCTCGGTTTGTTCTGGGAGCTCTACGGCGTGACCTCCCCGGCGGGGCCCGTCAGCGCGTCACTCGCGGTCACGCCACTGGGCGTCGGGTGGCTGCGCCGGACCGTCGAAGCGCTCGGGCTCGCCTCCCACACGGCGACCATGAGGCTGCACTGGGATGAGGGGTCAGCGACGCGCGCGGGGGACGTCGCGGTCGCCAGCCGTGCGCTCGCCGTGGACCTGTCGGCCCTGTCGCCGGGCCGATACCGCATCGAGCTGACTGTGAAGGCGCCGGGCCAGGAGCCCGCCACGGCGAGTCGTGAGATCGAGGTAGTGCGGCCCTAGCGAGCGTCGGTGGCCAACCGCGCGTACACCTCACGCGCGTCCGCGAACTGCTTGAGCACGGCGTCACGCTCCTGAGGCGTGTTCCAGCCGGTGTGCGCCCCGGCCGCGACCATGAGTCGGTCGATCCACCGCACGAAGAACGCCGCGTCCTCGGTTGACCGCACCGGCTCGCGGCCCACGGTCACGTAGATCGGGCTCGTCGAGGCGAACGGATAGATATCGAGCACCGGGAGCCGGGCGCGGTCGCCGTACGCCCGCAGGACGTACCAGCCGCTCCGGCTCACATCAAGCGACACGGTGGCCTGCGCGGCCGTAGGGGCGCCCGCGAGGGGGATCGTGGCCACGATCCCGCCGTTGCCGACGATCTCCAGGTGATCCACCGGGATGCTCGTCCGCAGGCTCACCCGCGCGGTGAGCCGGCCGCCGGCGGGCAACCGGATCTCGTCGCCGATGTCGTGGCCGGCGATCGTGAACTCGAGCAGCGGCGCGTTCGTCACGAACGTCCGGCCGGCTTTGATCCCCGCCAGCCAGCGGCGGTGATCGAGCGTGGCGCCGGTCTTCACGTAGACGCGCACCAGGCCCGGAGGTCCACGCAGCGACGCAAAGTTTGGGAACGCGTCGGTCCCCGCCCCCGCGGGGAGCCGGAAGCCGCAGTTCAGCAACCGGTACCAGACCTGCGATGTCACCAGATGGTCCGAGTACCCCATCACCTCGACGTAGTCCACCTTGCCCAGCGCCACGTCGGCCGGCAGCTCGTGAGTGAGCGGCTCCGTCGTGTCGGCGGGGTCGGGCGGCGTTTCGAACGGGTGCACGTAGCCGACCACGGCCCCCTGAGTGTGCGCCAGATCGGCGACGTCGGCGTTGGTAGGGGAGAGGCTCGCGGCGGCGGTGTTGGGATACCCGGCATACTCCGGGAGGATGTAGTGGTCGGTGAGGCCGAGCAACGCCGCGTGTCCCCAATAGCTCGTGTGGTACTCCTGGCCGTGCATCAGCAGGAAGCGGCTCGTGGAGACGGGATCGGGGCCGGTGCGGAAATAGGCGATGTCGGGGATGCGCTGTTCTTTGTTCACCACCAGGGCTTCCACGACGTGCAGGTCCTCGGCGCGTGCCTGGAACGCGAGGTGCGCCGGGGTGTTGCGGTACGCGCCGCCGTAATTCATGTGCACGTGCAGGTCGCCGCTCCACCACCCGTGCGCCGGGAGGTCGGCGAGCCGCTCGACCACGATGCGTCGCGTGACGGTGCGCGCGGCGCCGACCGTGAGGTCGGCGTGTGCGACGCGGTACTCCGGCCCGTGCCACACCTCGATGTGTAGTGCCCCCGCCGGAACGGTCACGTCGGCGGTCCCCACGGTGTGAAAATAGGAGTACTCGAACGGGCGCTCGGCGCGATCGAACGCCTCGTCGGCGTGGCGCCACGCGTCGTCCGGTGCATAGGCCCGGCCGTCAGGCCCGCTCACCGAAACCCGCGCGGCCAACGCATGGCCGTCCCGATCCACGATCACGATCCGGAGCTTCCCCATCGGCTCGCGATACCGCCGGTCGGTGACGACGACCCGCTGCTTCCGCGCCCCCGGCAGGTCGAGGATCCAGAGCGACGTGTTCCCGCCCTCGTTCGAGATGTAGGCGACATGACGGCCGTCGCGCGACCAGCGCGGCGCCGTGGCGTCGAACTCGCCGTACGTGAGGGGAAACACGTCCCCCCCGTCGGCGGTCATGAGCCACAATTGATTCCACTGCCGGCCGAGGTAGGAGCTGTACACGACGCGGGTGCCGTCGGGAGACCAGTCGGGGCGCGCCTTCCACGTCGTCTCCTCGTAGCGGATCTCGCGCAGCGGCGCGCCGGGAGTGGCGTCCATGCGCCAGAATCCGCCCGTCCCGTGGATATGCCCGCGGTTCGACACGACCAGCAGCTCGCGCCCGTCCGGGGACCACGTGGGCGAGATAGAGTGGTCCCACCGGGAGTAGTAGTAGCGCGGCAGCCGGGAGTCGTTGTCTTCCGTGAGCCGGGTGATCTCGCCGCTGGCGGGTATCACCGTGAAGACGTGCCAACGCCGGTTGTAAACAGAGGACACGAACGCAGCCCGCGACCCGTCGGGGGACCAGCGCGGCTCGACGTTCACGGCTCCGTTCCTCGTGAGCGGCCGCACGGCGCCGGAGGCGAGGTCGAGCAGCTCGAGCTCGATCGCGTCGCTCGCGTAGCGCGCGAACATGACGAACCGACCATCGGGAGACCAGTCCGGCTGGTAGTCGTAGCCCGGCCCGCTCGTGAGCTGCCGGGCGACCGTCGAGCCGATCTGCTGGCGCCACAGCGATCCCTGCAGCGAGTAGATGAGCTCCGCACCGTCGGGCGACCACGTCACGGCGCTGGGGCCGCTCGTCACCTGAGGGACGTACATCTCGCGCCAGTAGTAGGCGTGCGGCAGGGCGACTTGCTGGAGCACCGGGGCGCGCTGGGCAAACGAGGGCGCGACGCCGCAGCAGGAGAGTGCGACTGCGACGACGCGCTTCATCCCTTCAGATACAGCTTCCCGGGGTCGAGCACGTCCCGCAGCAGCTGCAGCTCAGTCTCCGTCGGCGGCGCTACCTCGCCGAGCCGGGCGCGGCGGGCGAGCGGCCATCCCACCCCGGCCTCCACGTCCCCGACCGCGACGCCGGGATAGAGCGCCGCCAGCGTCATTTCGCCGCTCTCCTCGTCCGCCTCGAGGATCGCCTTGTCGGTGATCACCTTCACCGGCCCGGCCCCGGGCATCCCCAGCTCCCGACGGCGCTTGCCGTCGGGGCGCTGCCCCGGGCTCGTGATGAAGTCCACCCGCTCCGGGAACGCGCGCGGATTGAGCTTCGAGACGATGAGGGTGCGTTTCGCGTGAATCGCGATCTCGGC
>WNEY01003871.1_pt1 | contig 11317 bp, 7 predicted proteins | sample 5400531 | NCBI WGS metagenome assembly WNEY01 (sample SAMN13153338, study PRJNA577476) | soil metagenome | isolation source: 200 cm saprolite under Douglas fir tree site 1 | place: USA:California | collected 2015-04-18
GGTCGATGCCGCTGACCTCCTCGCTGACCGGGTGCTCGACCTGCAGCCGGGTGTTCACCTCGAGGAAGCTGATCGTCGCGTCGGCGGCGACCAGGAACTCGCAGGTGCCCGCGCCGACATAGCCGGCCTCGCGGAGGATCGACTTGGAGGCGGCGTAGAGCTGCTTGACCTGCGCGTCGGTCAGGAACGGGGCCGGGGCCTCCTCGACCAGCTTCTGGTGGCGGCGCTGCAGCGAGCAGTCCCGCGTGGAGATCACCACCACGTTGCCGTGGACGTCGGCGAGGCACTGGGTCTCCACGTGCCGTGGCCGGTCCAGGTAGCGCTCGGCGAAGCACTCCCCGTTACCGAACGCGACCGTCGCCTCGCGCACGGCGGACTCGTACTGCTCCTCGATCTCCTCCAGGGTCCGGGCGACCTTGAGGCCGCGACCGCCGCCGCCGAACGCCGCCTTGATCGCGATCGGCAGGCCGTGCTCGCGCGCGAATTCCTTGATTTCCTCGGCGCTGGAGACCGGGCCGTCGGTGCCGGGCGCGAGCGGCGCGCCGACCCGCTTGGCGATATCGCGGGCCTTGACCTTGTCACCCAGCGCGTCGATGGCCGCCGGGGGCGGGCCGATCCAGGTCAGTCCCGCGTCGATGACAGCCTGCGCGAACGCGGCGTTCTCGGCGAGGAAGCCGTAGCCGGGGTGGACCGCGTCCGCGCCGGCCGTGGCCGCGACGCTGAGGATCTTGCCGATGTCCAGGTACGTCTGCGCCGGCGTCGTGCCGCCCAGCGCGTGCGCCTCGTCGGCTGCCTTGACGTGCAGGGCGTCGATGTCCTGGTCCGCGTAGATGGCGACGCTGGCCAGCCCGGCGTCCCGGCAGGCGCGCGCCACCCGGATCGCGATCTCGCCGCGGTTGGCGATCAGAACCTTGCGCAATTCGGCCTCTCTATTTCCCGCGCGGCTACCTACCAACCCGCGCTCCGCCCCCGCCGCGCTATGCGCGCGCCGTCGGCTCAGTTTTCCGTGCGGCCACACCAGGGCCGTGCTCAGCCTACGCCCGCGCTATTCACGCTGCGGGCTGGCCATGTCCTGCCGGCCCGCAGGGCGTCCTCCGCTCTCGGAAACCAGGCTTCCGGGAGTTTAGAACAGTGTTCTCGTCGCTACTGTTGTGGGTGTGCTGATATGGGTGCCGGCGGACTGGGTTGCCGCTGTGATGACCGGGCTGCCAGGCACCCGGGTGGAGATCGTGGACACCGGGGCCGTCGGCGCGGACGGCCCCGGGGTGCCGGAGAGCGTGGCCGAGGTCGAGTTCTACGTCCCGCCGTTCTTCGGCTCCGAGGCCGCAGCACGGGTGATGGCGCTGATGCCGCGGCTGCGCGTGGTGCAGACGCTGACCGCCGGGGTGGACCGGCTGCGGCCGCATGTCCCCGCTGGCGCGGTGCTGTGCAACGCGCGCGGGGCGCACGACGCGGCCACCGCCGAGTGGGTGGTCGGCGCGATGGTCGGCGCGCAGCGCGACTTCCCCTTCTTCGCCCGGGAGCAGGCGGCCGGCCGGTGGAGCTACCAGGGCACCTTGGAGCTGGCGGAGAAGACGGTGCTGATCGTCGGCTACGGGTCGATCGGCGCGGCGGTCGAGCGCCGGCTCGCCGGGTTCGAGGTCTCCGTGGTCCGGGTGGCCCGGCGCGCCCGCCCCGCCGACGGGGTCTTCGGCCTGGAAGACCTGCCGCAGCTGCTGCCGTCGGCGGACGTGGCCGTGCTGCTGGTGCCGTTCACGCCGGAGACCGCCGGGATGGTGGATGCCGCCTTCCTCGCCCGCATGAAGGACGGCTCGCTGCTGGTCAACGCCGCCCGCGGCGCCATCGTGGTCACCTCGGCGCTGCTGGGCGAGCTCAGCCGCGGGCGGCTACGGGCCGCGCTGGACGTGACCGACCCCGAGCCCCTGCCGCCAGGCCACCCCCTGTGGACGATGCCGGGTGCCTTCATCACCCCGCACACCGGCGCGTCCACGCCGGTGTCCATGCGCCGGGCCGCCGAGCTGGCCCGCGAGCAGGCGGCCGCCTGCCTGCGCGGTGACCCGCTTCGAAACGTGATAACGGGTGCCTACTGACGCTGTGTCCCCGGGGGCCGAGCCCCCTGTCGACCCCCGGCAAAGGGGGGGAGACCCCCCTTTCACCCCCCTCCCCAGGGGAACGAGCACAAATCGCTCGCCCCTGGGCCTCCCGCCGTACTCCGGGGGCCGAGCCCCTGTCGACCCCCGGCAAAGGGGGGGAGACTTCACCCCCTCCCCAGGGGACCGGGAGGGCGCCCGCGGGCAACGGGTCAGGTAGGGGGTCAGGTACCCGCGAAGGTGAATGTATTGCGGGTGAGGGCGTTCTAAGATGAGTTGCGACTGAGCGCGACAAAGCGGCTCCCCTCGGCCTGCGGGCGACCTTACTTGTCTCCCAGGGGACGCTCTTCCTCAACCGAAGCGTGATCTCGGGTACGTAGAGTGAGCGATAGGACCAGACAGCCAGATAGACCGCCGAGGCTGGGAACCCTGGTCACGATGACCCTGCCCGGAGCGCGCTTGAGCCATCCGGCAGCCTCGGAAGGAGCCCTGGTTGCACCTGAACCTCGCGAGGGACCGACAGTGACCGTCCTCGCCATTCTCGCCACCCTTGCCGCGGCCGGGGCGGCCGTCGCGTTGTGGGTGGGGGCGGGACGGCACGGCTCCACCGTGGCACGGGGGTACCGGTGGCTAGCCGCGGCGGCCCTGTTCTGGGCCGCCGGGCTTACCATGCAACTCGCGCTCGCCGGGTCCCTGGGATTGTCGGGCGCGCTTTCGCTGGCTGACGTTGCCCCGCTGCTCGCGCTGGGCGCGACCGCGGTCGGCATCATGGTCCTGGCATCCCCGCGGCCGCTGGCCGCCGAGGGCGACGCAACTGCCCTGCGCGGCGAGCAACGCGGGGCGATCCTGCCCGGCTCGGTACTGCCCGGCCTGGCGGATGGGTATGTCACCGCCGTCTCGCTGCTGGTCATGGGCTGGATCGTGGCGTTCGGGGCGGAGTACCACGACTCCACTGGCGGCCCTGGGGCCTTCCTGCTCGACCTGCTGCACCCACTCGCGGACCTTGCCGTCCTCGGGGCGCTGCTGCCGGTGCTCACCGTCGCCTGGCGGCGCGCGCTGCTGCCGTACCTGTCCCTGCTCGCAGTCACCGGCGCGGACTCGCTGGGCGTTGGCGCGCGGATCTCCGGCCACCAGGGCGTCCTGCAGCAACTCGCGCTCATCGCCGCCGCGTTCCTGCTGGGCGTGTCGCCCTGGGCGCGTGAACTGGCCGCGCGCTTCCTCTTCCCGGTCCGGTGGCACCACGGCGGGGAGGAAACGGCTATCAGCTCTGCCGCAGAGGCCACGCCCGGCACTTCCGCCACGGCTCCCCGCGCAGTTCCGGCCACCCAGGCCGTGCTGGCCGATCCCGATGGCCCGGCAACGGACCCGGGCGCGGGCTCCGGCGGCGGCGTGGCCACCATCATCGCCGCGATCACGGCTGGCATCGCCGCGCTCGCCGTCATCATCAACGGGCTGGCGAGCGCCCCGGCGTCCGGGCTCGCGCTGGTCATCGCGGGCGGCGCGGCCGTGCTGGTCGTGGCCGCGCGGGTCCTGATGCTGGTCCGGGAGAACGGCGTCGCCGTCCGGATGTGGCGGCATTCCGGCGCAACCCTGCGCGACCTGGCCGACCGGACCAGCGACATGGTGATGATCTGCGACCTTGACGGCACCATCACCTACGCAAGCCCCGGCCGAGACCATGGCCAGGCCAAGGGCGACGACGCGCCGGCGCACCGCAAGATGGGCTTCAGCTACTCCCCGGAAGAGCTGGCCGGACGGCGCCTGGCCGAGTTCCTCCACCCGGAGGACCTCCCCATGGCGCGAGCCGTCACCCGGCAGGCGCTGGAGCTGCCCGATGACGGCGACCCGGTCCTGGTCGCCGCGGAGCCCCCGGCAGCGGCGAGCACCTCGGGGGAGATGCTGCGCCTGACGACGCCGATGACCGCCCTGGCGGATGCGGCGGGGGACCAGGTCATCCGGGAGACGGGCAGGTTCTCCTGCCGGGTAAGGGCCGTCGACGGTACGTGGCGGCACGTCGAGTGCGCGGTGCTGCCCTACGAGGTGCCCGGCGAGCAGCTGCGGATACTGCTGGCGGCGCGGGACGTCAGCGACGAGGTCGCGCTGCGCCAGCAGGTGGCGCACCTGACCTTCCACGACGGGCTGACCGGACTTCCTAACCGGGCGTACTTCGAGGACCGGGCGCGCGCCGCGCTCGGTGATGCGGCTGAGGCAGCAAAAGGTACCGAGGGCAGCGGCGGCACGATGACCGGCGTCATCTTCTGCGACCTGGACGGCTTTACCGGGATCAACGACTCCGTCGGGCACGGCGCGGGTGACCTGGTGCTCGCCCAGGCCGCGCGGCGGCTGCGCGGCGTGGCCCCGGCCCGCGACACGGTGGCCCGCTGGGGCGGTGATGAGTTCGCGGTGCTCGTCGAGAGCGCGGTAAGCGAGCATGAGGTCGCCGACCTGGCCGAGCGGCTCGCCGAGGCTATCGCGGGCACTGCGTTCAAGGTGGGGGAGCGGGAGATCTCGCTGACCGTCAGCGTTGGCGTGGCGGTAGCCGGCCCCGGCGGGGAGAACGACCTGCTGCTGCGTAACGCCGACGTCGCCATGTCCCGGGCGAAGGGCAGCGGCCGCGGCCGGGTCGAGGTGTACGCCGAGCACATGCACGCCGCCGTCGTGCGCCGGATGGAGCTCGCCAGCGACCTGAAGCGGGCGATCGACCGGGGCGAGCTCACCTTGATGTACCAGCCGGTCGTGGAGCTAGCCACCTCGCGGGTGGTCGCCGCCGAGGCACTCGTCCGCTGGCAGCGCGGCGCGGAGGAAGTCCAGCCGCGCGAGTTCCTCGCCGTCGCCGAAGACAGCGGGCTGAGCGGCCCGCTCGGCGTATGGGTGCTCCAGGAAGCGTGCGAGCAGGGGGCAGGATGGCGGGAGTCCGGCCTGGACGTCACCATCGCGGTGAACGTCTCGCCGCGCCAGCTGACCGCGCCGAGGTTCCTCGCTGAGCTGGCCGCGGCGCTCGACGAAAGCGGGCTGCCGCCATCCGCGCTCGCCGTTGAGGTGAACGAGCGCGTCCTGGTGGAGGGCGCGGGGCAGGTCACCAGCCGGCTGGCGGAGCTGCGGCAGACCGGCGTCCGGCTGGCCATCGATGACTTCGGGACCGGCTACGCCTCGCTCGCCTACCTGCGCGAGCTGCCGGTCGACATCATCAAGATCGATCCGTCGTTCGTCTCCGGGCTCGGCACCGACCCGACGCTGACCCTGCTCACCCGCACCATTACCAGCGTTGGCCACGAGCTCGGCATCCAGGTGGTGGCCGAGGGGATCGAGCACCCGCGCCAGCTTGCCGAGCTGACGGACATGGCCTGCACCTACGGGCAGGGTTTCCTGCTCGCGCGCCCGATGACCGCGTCCGGCGTCGAGTCGCTGATCCGCGCGTCCGGCTCAGCCGCGATCGCGGCCGGCGCGGGCGCCATCACCCCCGGGAACGCCCGCGTGTCAAAGGCGGGCGCAGCCTGATCGGTTGCTGCCTGGTGCGGGCGGGTCCCGCCCCGCATCCGCGAACGTGCTCGCCCGCAGGCTCGCTGCGCCCCGCGCGCCACCCGTACTCCGCGGTGGACAACTTCATCTCATTATCTAAGACAAGACCCGGAAAATTTGACGCGGGGACCCATCGAGGGCGTACCGTGGTATGCGTGAAGCGGAACCACATCGTAGTACTTGGCTGGCGCGCAGCGAGCTGACCAGTCCAGCTTCTGCGCGCGCCCCTCGAATGCCACCCGGCACGAGGGGTTTTTTAATGGCCTAAGAACCGCGCACATCAGTGACAAGGATGCCACCCGATGACCGAGCAGACGAGCCCCGCCCATCCAAAGGCGCACGCTGCCTCTGGGCAACCCCAATCCCCGCACGCCCCGTCGCCGCTAGACATCGCGGCACGGGCGGCGCACCGCGACCCCGCGGGAGCGCCGGCCCAAGGCGCCGCGGCGGCCCAGGCCGCGACAGCCCACGACAAGCAGGACAAGAAGGTCAAGGCGAAGGTGACCGGCGCTCAGGCGCTCGTCCTCGCCCTTGAGAAGGTCGGCGTCGAGGTGGTGTTCGGCATTCCCGGCGGGGCCGTCCTGCCCGCGTACGACCCACTGCTTGACTCCGAGCAGATCAGGCACATCCTGGTCCGCCACGAGCAGGGGGCCGGGCACGCGGCGACCGGGTACGCCCAGGCAACCGGGCGGGTTGGCGTCTGCATGGCGACGAGCGGCCCGGGCGCGACCAACCTGGTCACCCCGCTCGCCGACGCCTACATGGACAGCGTCCCCGTGGTGGCGATCACCGGTCAGGTGTCCTCGCACCTGATCGGCACCGACGGCTTCCAGGAAGCGGACATATCCGGGATCACGCTGCCGGTGACCAAGCACAACTTCCTCGTCACCAAGCCCGGGGACATCGCCCGCACCATCGGCGAGGCCTTCCACCTGGCCTCCACCGGCCGGCCGGGCCCGGTTCTGGTCGACATCGCCAAGGACGCGCTGCAGGCCACCACCGAGTTCACCTGGCCGGTCCCGTTCGACCTGCCCGGATATCACCCGGTGACCCGGCCGCACTCCCGGCAGGTCCGGGAGGCCGCACGGATGATCACCGAGGCGAAGAAGCCGGTGCTGTACGTGGGCGGCGGCGTGATCAGGGCGGACGCCTCGGCGGAGCTGCTGCAGCTCGCCGAGCTCACCGGCGCCCCCGTGGTCACCACGCTGATGGCGCGCGGCGCGTTCCCGGACAGCCACCCGCAGCACCTGGGCATGCCCGGCATGCACGGGACGGTCGCGGCGGTCGGCGCGCTGCAGAAGGCCGACCTGCTCGTCACCCTGGGCGCGCGGTTCGATGACCGGGTCACGGGGCAGCTGGACTCGTTCGCGCCCGATGCGCGGATCGTGCACGCCGACATCGACCCGGCCGAGATCTCCAAGAACCGCCGCGCGGACGTGCCGATCGTCGGCGACTGCAAGGAGGTCATCGCCGAGCTGATCACCGCCGTCCAGGCCGAGCACGCGCGCGGCAGCGTGGGCGACCACGCCGACTGGTGGGCACTGCTCAACAGGTGGCGCGCCAAGTACCCGCTGGGCTACGACGAGCCAGAAGACGGCAGCCTGTCCCCGCAGTACGTGATCGAGCGGATCGGCCAGCTCGTCGGCCCTGATGCGGTGTACGTGGCCGGCGTGGGCCAGCACCAGATGTGGGCGGCCCAGTTCATCCGCTACGAGAACCCGAAGACCTGGCTCAACTCCGGCGGCGCCGGCACGATGGGGTACGCGGTCCCGGCGGCGATGGGCGCCAAGGTCGCCCTGCCCGAGGCCCAGGTGTGGGCGATCGACGGTGACGGCTGCTTCCAGATGACCAACCAGGAGCTGGCCACCTGCGCGATCGAGGACATCCCGGTCAAGATCGCGATCATCAACAACGGCAACCTGGGCATGGTCCGCCAGTGGCAGACGCTGTTCTACGACAAGCGCTACTCCAACACCAACCTGGGCGACAAGAAGGCCGAGGTCGCCGGGACCCGGATCCCCGACTTCGTGAAGCTCGCCGAGGCCTACGGCTGCATCGGGCTGCGCTGCGAGAGCAAGGCCGACGTCGACGCCATCATCGAGCAGGCCATGGCAATCAACGACCAGCCCGTGGTCATCGACTTCATCGTGCATGCCGACGCGATGGTGTGGCCGATGGTCGCGGCCGGCACCAGCAACGATGACATCAAGGTGGCGCGCGACATGGCGCCCGACTGGGATGGACAAGCGGAATGAGCGAGCGCAGGGGAAGCCGAGCATGACCAAGCACACCCTCTCCGTGCTGGTGGAGAACAAGCCAGGGGTCCTGGTCCGGATCGCCGGGCTGTTCTCTCGCCGCGGCTTCAACATAGACTCCCTCGCGGTCGGGCCGACCGAGCACGAGGAGATCTCCCGGATGACGATCGTGGTGAACTGCGACGAGCACCCGCTCGAGCAGGTCACCAAGCAGCTCAACAAGCTCATCAACGTCCTCAAGATCGTCGAGCTCGAGCCGTCGCAGGCGGTCCAGCGCGACCTGATCCTCATCAAGGTCCGCGCCGACGCCGACGGCCGGGGCAAGGTGCTCGAGACGGTCGAGCTGTTCCGCGCGCACATCGTTGACGTGGCGGTTGACGCGGTCACCGTCGAGGCGACCGGCAGCCATGACAAGCTAGAGGCACTGGTGCGGGTGCTCGAGCCGTTCGGGATCAAGGAGCTGGTCAAATCCGGCACGATCGCGGTCGGCCGCGGCGGTAGGTCCATCACCGACCGGACCCTCCGCCCGCTTGAGCGTTCCGCGTAGCGCGCAGCACGGGCCGTTTCGTACTAAGGGCCGTTAAGGCTCTTCAACTAAGGAAAGAGACACATCCAGTGGCAGAGATCTTCTACGACGACAGCGCCGACATCTCCCTCATCCAGCGCCGGCACGTAGCGGTGCTCGGGTACGGCAGCCAAGGCCACGCCCACGCGCTGTCGCTGCGGGACTCCGGCGTGGACGTGCGGGTCGGCCTTCCGGCCGACTCCAAGAGCCGGGAGAAGGCCGAGAACGACGGGCTGCGCGTCCTCACCCCGGCGCAGGCCTGCGAGGAAGCCGACCTCACGATGATCCTCATCCCGGACCACCTGCAGCGCCAGGTGTACGCGGAGGCCGTCGCGCCGTCGCTCGTCGAGGGCGACGCGCTGTTCTTCGCGCACGGCCTCAACATCCGGTACGCGCTCATCCAGCCGCCCGCCAACGTGGACGTCGCGATGGTCGCGCCCAAGGGGCCGGGGCACCTGGTCCGCCGCCAGTTCAATGAGGGCCGCGGCGTCCCGGCGCTGGTGGCCGTCGAGCAGGACGCGTCCGGCAACGCGCTGCAGCTCGCGCTGTCATACGCGGCGGGCATCGGCGCCACCCGGGCCGGGGTGCTCAAGACCACGTTCACCGAGGAGACCGAGACCGACCTGTTCGGCGAGCAAGCGGTGCTCTGCGGCGGCATCTCCGAGCTGATCAAGGCCGGGTTCGCCACCCTCGTCGAGGCCGGCTACCAGCCGGAGGCGGCGTACTTCGAGTGCCTGCACGAGATGAAGCTGATCGTCGACCTCATGTACGAGGGCGGCATTTCCAAGATGTACTGGTCGGTGTCGGACACCGCTGAGTTCGGCGGCTACACCCGCGGCCCGCGGCTCATCAACGAGTCGACCCGCGAGGAGATGCGCAAGATCCTCGGCGAGATCCAGGACGGCACCTTCACCCGCGAGCTGGTCGAGGAGTTCGACGGCGGCAAGCCGACCTTCCTCAAGCGCCGCGAGGCCGAGCAGGCTGAGCAGATCGAGCAGGTCGGCGCGAAGCTCCGCCCGCTCATGAGCTGGCTGTCGCCGCAGGAGTAACCCTCGTGTACGGCATGTACCCATGGGACCGGTGCGGGGCGTCTGAGGCAGACGCCCCGGCCCGGCCCGGCCAGATCGGTGCGGGGGGCGAACGGAGTATCCCCGTGCAGCCCCCGGCACACGAGCTCACGTCTGCCCTCCAGTTCGCGCTGGACCGGCGAGACAACGGAGGGGACGCCGCCCGGCGTCGCCAGTAAGGTTCTGGAATGGCTTCATCGATTAAGCTCGCCGTGATCGGCGGTGACGGGATCGGCCCAGAGGTGACGGCCGAGGCCCTTAAGGTGGCGCGGGCCGCGGCACCGGACGCCAGCTTCGACACGACCGACTATGACCTGGGCGCGCGGCGCTACCACCGCACCGGGGAGACGCTCCCGGACACGGCCCTGGCGGAGATCCGGGCGCACGACGCGATCCTGCTCGGCGCGGTCGGCGACCCGTCCGTGCCCAGCGGCGTGCTGGAGCGCGGGCTGCTGCTGCGGCTGCGCTTCGAGCTTGACCACTACGTGAACCTGCGGCCGGTCCGGCTGTTCCCCGGCGTCGCGTCGCCGCTGGCCGCCGGGCGGCCGGAGACCATCGACATGGTGGTCATCCGCGAGGGCACCGAGGGACTGTACAACGGGGCCGGCGGCGCGATGCGCAAGGGCACGCCCCACGAGATCGCGACGCAGGAGAGCCTGAACACGGCGTACGGCGTGCAACGGGTCGCCCGCTACGCGTTCACCGCCGCCATGGCCCGGCCGCGCAAGGAGCTCACCCTCGTCCACAAGACCAACGTGCTGACCTTCGCCGGCGACCTGTGGCAGCGCAACGTCGACGCGCTGGCCAAGGAATTCCCCGAGGTCTCGGTCGAGTACCAGCATGTGGACGCGGCGTCGATGTTCTTCGTGACCCAGCCGCAGCGGTTCGATGTCATCGTGACCGACAACTTGTTCGGTGACATCCTGACCGACCTCGGCGCGGCGATCGCCGGCGGTATCGGCCTCGCGGCCAGCGCAAACATCAACCCCGACCGCACTGCGCCGTCGATGTTCGAGCCGGTGCACGGGTCAGCCCCGGACATCGCGGGGCAGTCCAAGGCCGACCCGACCGCGGCGATCTTGTCGGCGGCGCTGCTGCTGTCCCACCTTGGCCTCGCCGACGCGGCAGCACGCGTGGAGCAGGCCGTCGCCGATGACCTGGCGGAGCGACAGGGCGAGCCGGCAACGCGGACTACCGTGGAGATAGGCGAGAACATCGCCAAGCGAGTATCTGGATGACGAGCGGGCGCGCCCGACCCGGGCGCGCCCGTACACCGGGCCTTACCAGGCCCATTCGGCTAGACAAATCCTTAGACGTCCAAATACCGCAGCTCCGCCCAGGGAAAGGGAAATGATCGAGATGACCGCCAGCCGCACCACCGAGATTGACTTCGAGATCCACCCGTCCGCGTCCCGGGTGCCCGACGCCGAGCGCGAGCGCATCCTGGAGGCACCGGGATTCGGCCAGGTCTTCACCGATCACATGATCACCCTGCGCTGGACCGCCGGGCGCGGCTGGCACGACGGGAAGCTGGAGCCGTACGGCCCGTTCACGCTCGACCCGGCCACCGCCGTGTTCCACTACGCCCAGGAGTTCTTCGAGGGCCTCAAGGCCTACAAGCAGGACAGCGGATCAGTCGTGATGTTCCGGCCGCAGGCCAACGCGGCACGGTTCAACTCAAGCGCGCGTCGCATGGCAATGCCCGAGCTGCCCGAGGAGACGTTCGTCCGGGCGCTTGAGCTGCTCGTGACGCAGGACCGCGACTGGATCCCGCCCGGCGTGGGCAAGCGCCTGTACCTGCGGCCGTTCATCATCGCAACC
>WNEY01003872.1_pt1 | contig 11316 bp, 9 predicted proteins | sample 5400531 | NCBI WGS metagenome assembly WNEY01 (sample SAMN13153338, study PRJNA577476) | soil metagenome | isolation source: 200 cm saprolite under Douglas fir tree site 1 | place: USA:California | collected 2015-04-18
GGAGCGGGCGAGCTGCTCATCATCGCCGGGATCTTCGCCGCGATCCTCCTGATCGAGCGCTGGCTGCGCACGCGCTGATGCCCCGCTGACCCCGTTTGGCGGGCCTGCGGGTGTTAGGCTCGGCCGCCGAGGGGCAAAGGGATCCGTATGAAACCACTTCCGCTAGCCGCGAAGCTACTCATCGCGGTCACCGTCGTCGCCGCCACACCCTACGTGGCGCTCGGGGTGCGCGACGCCCTCGACGGTCTCGTTCCGCCGGAGTATCTGGGCCTCCTCTTCCTTGCGGCATTCGTCCTTTCGGTCCGTCCCATCCGCGTTCAGACCAACACGGAGCTGTCGGCGTCGGATGTCGCGGTGATCGCCGGCATCGTGCTGATGCCGCCTGGCGCCGTCGCGAGCATGGCCGCGGCGGCACGCCTCGCCAACGACATCCTCTCGGGCAAGCGGCCGCTCCAGATGATCCGCAACGCGGCATCGGTCGCAGTCGCCACCGGTACGGCCGCGGCCGTGTACATGATCTTCCGCGCGGAGCTCGCCGCGATGGTCGAGCCCGTGGCGGCGACGATCGTCGCCGGGGTCGGCGCGGTTCTGGTCCTGGTCTTCGTCGACATCGCGCAGATCGTGTTGCTGCAGCGTGCACTGCGGAACGTGAACCTCGACAAGGTCACGCGTCAGTGGGTGAACCGCACGGTGCGCGCGCAGCTCCTGTGGAGTCTCGCGGCGGTCATCACGGTGCAGGTCGTCCTCATCGAGCCGTGGTTCCTCGTCCCCGGGATCCCGCTCTTCCTCTTCGGCTACCTCGACATCCGTGCGCGCTTCGCCGCGGAGCGTCGCGCGCGCCTCCTCGCCACGCTCGTGGAGGTCGGCCATTCCGTCGGAAGCTCGCTCGACCCGGTGAAGGTCTTCCGCGAGGTCTTCGAGCAGGTGCGCAAGGCCCTCGACGTCGACGCGTTCTACGTCGCGATCGCTATCCCCGAGCGCGGCACGCTCTCCTTCCGCTACCTGTACGACGGCGGCGAGGAGATGGAACCCGAAGAGAGCCCCATGGCGGGGACGCTCGGTGGACTCGCGGTCGAGCGTGACAAACCGATCCTCCTGCACGACGCCGAACGCGATCGTGTGCGGCTCAAGCTCCCTCCGCGCAGCCCATGGGGCAAAGTCCTGGAGCGGTCGATCATCGTCGCGCCTCTCCGGCTGCACGGGAAGCCGATCGGCGCCATCTCCGCGCAGAGCTCGCGACCGAACGCCTACGACGAAGGCGACCTCGAGCTGCTGTCGGCCATCGCGAACGAGGCCGCGATCGCGATCGAGCGCGCGGATCTGTACGACCGCACGCTGGCGCTGTCACGACGGCTGTTCGATCTGCACCGCATCGGCCTCGAGCTCGCGACGCACAAGGAGCTGCCCGCCCTCGTCCGGGCGCTCGCCGATTCGGTGCAGGAGATGATGCAGGCGTCCGCGGTCGCCGTGTATCTCGACTCCGGTGGCGACAGCCTCGAGTTCGCGGTGACGACGGGCACGGCCTCAAGCGATGTGCTGATGCTCCCCAAAAGCAACCCGGTGATCGCGAAGTTCCTCGAGGCCGGGACCCCGATGCAGATCCACGACGAAGACGATGCTCCAAAGAACGCCCGGAAGCTGCTGCGCCGCTTCGGCCACGCCAGCGTGCTGCTCCAACCCCTTCGACTCGCGGACAAGCTCGTCGGCGTGCTCTTCGTGACCTGGAAGCAGCACCACGTCGTGTCCAGCGACGAGCACGAGCTCATCGGTGTCCTCGCCGGCTTCGGTGCGGCGGCCATCCGGAGCATCGGCCTCTACCGGGAGCTCGACGACGCGTATCTGTCGACCGTCTCGGCCCTCACGGCGACGATCCAGGCACGGGACCACTACCGCGAGGACCATCAGCGACGCATCGCGGCGGATGCGCTCGCGCTTGGCGAGCGCGTGCACCTGCGACCGGACGAGCTGCGCGATCTCCGGTACGCGTCGCTCTTCCATTCGCTCGGGAAGATCGGCGTCCCCGCATCGATTCTTGGGAAAAATGGCCCGCTCACGCCCGATGAGATCTCGATCGTTCGCGAGCACCCATTGCTCGGGGCACGCATCCTCGAGTCGATCCGCTTCCTGCGCGGCGTCGTCCCGATCGTCCGTCACGCGAGCGAGCGGTGGGACGGCTCGGGCTACCCGGACGGACTCTCCGCCGAGGCGATCCCACGTGGCGCGCGCATCCTCAACATGGTCATCGGGTACCACGCGATGCTCGCTGACCGGCCGTACCGCATCGCCCTGCGCGCGGACGTCGCGCTGGGCGAGCTGCGCCGGCTCGCCGGCGCGTGGTACGACCCGACGATGGTCGACCAGTTCGTGGCGATGATCGAGGCGCGTGGTGTCATCGAGGCCGCCGAGGAAGAGGTCGGGACGAGTCGCGAGCTGGCCATCCTCGCCGACCTCACGCCGGAGTTCCACACCATCCTCGACCTCCAGCAGCTACTGGATCGCATCCTCAGCATCCTGCTCAAGAGCATGCCGGGCAGCCGCCTCACGATCTTGCTACGCGAGGACCAGACCGACGATCTTGTCGTGCGCGCCCTCGCCGGTCTGCCGACCGGCGCCGGCTCGTCGCTGCGCGTGCCCTCGGGCCGCGGCATCTCGGGCTGGGTGCTCGAGCATCGTCAGCCGCAGCTGGTCGACGACGTGCATCTCGATCCGCGCTATCTCGGCGACCCCGAGATCCGCTCGGAGATCATCATCCCGCTGGTGAGCGCCGGCCGGCCGATCGGCGTCCTTGCCGTTTCGCACCGCGTGCCGCACGCGTTCTCGCAGCGCGACCTCACGCTGATGCAAGCGGTGGGCGCGCAGATCGCGGCCGCGATCGACGTCGCGGAGCTCCACGAACGCCTGAAGCGAGCCGCGAACACCGACGCGCTCACCGGGCTTCACAACTACCGTTACTTCTACGACCGCCTCGAGGAGGAGATCGCGCGCGCGGCGCGCCGCGAGCAGTCGCTGGCGGTCGCGTTCTTCGACCTGGACAAGCTGAAGACCGTCAACGATACGTACGGCCACCTCGCCGGCAACGAGGTCCTCCGCACGCTCGGTCGCAGCATCGGCGCGCAGGTGCGTACCGAGGACGTGCCTGCTCGATACGGCGGCGACGAGTTCGCGATCGTGATGCCCGACACGCCGCGCGATGAGGCGGAGAAGGTCGTCATACGGCTCATGGAGGTCCTCGAGAACGCTGACGTCGAGCTGCAGGACGGTCGCCGGATCCGCATGCCCGAGCTCTCCTGGGGCATCGCCTCGTATCCGCTCGACGGCCGCAGCGCGCGCGAGCTGGTCGACAACGCCGACACACGCGCGTACGCGAGAAAACGATCTCGCTAGCGGGGCTCCGCGCGAAGCGCCTTTTCGACTGCAGGCTCACTCCCGACCGGAAGCTGCGGACGCTCGATGACGCCCATGCCTTCCTGCAGGACCGGCGCATGCTCACGCTCACGCAGGACGCGGCGATCCCGAGCCTCTTCGCTGCGACGCACGAGGAGGCGTTCGACGCGACGAAGAAGGGTTTCGCGTCGTGGCCAAAGACGAAGTGGAGCTGGGGTGGCGAGCTCACCGAGCGCCCGGACGTCTTCGAGACCAAGCTCCATCGCGGGAAGACGCTGTTCCTGAGTCCCGATGGCGCTCGTGCGGCCGATCCGCTGTGCCGCGCCGCCCTCGCGCAGGCCGAATCGGCGGCCGACGACGGCGCACGGCTGCTGCGGCACCTCGCTGCTGCGGGTCCGAGCACGGTCGAGGACGTGAAGTCCGAGCTCGGCCTCGCGGCAGCCGCGCTGCGCAAGGTGCGTGAGGGTCTCGAGCGCGACGGCGCGATCGTCGCGCGGGGCGTCGCGGTCGAGGACAGCAAGGGCGGCCATCGGCACTCGAGCGTGCTCTCGCGGTGGGACCAGGTGTGGCGCAAACCGTGGAAGACGACGGAGGAGACCGCGCTCGAAGAGCTGGTGGTCCTGGGGGTGCGCGCCGCGGTCCTCACGCACGAAGACGAGGTGCGGAACTGGTTCTCCTGGCCGGTCGCTCGCCAGACCATCGCCGATCTCGTCACGTCGGGCCGCCTGTTGCATCCGGTGAGCGGTTGGCTCGCCGCTCGCTGATCGGTCGGCGCCTGACGGAGGCAGGCTCACTCGCTCAAAACGGGCCTGCTCACGCACTCTCCTGCTCGATCTTGTAATACCGCAGGCTCGACTTCGCTCGCGAGCCTGCCTCCTCGGCGCCTCCACACAGCGCGTCACTCGCCAGCCCGCCGCCTCGCCGCGTCGGCAAGCGAGAACGTCGCTCGCTTTGGAACTTCTGACTACGTCAGTTGTACGAGTTGCGACCGTGGACGCGGATGCGCGGGTAGGCCCCACGGCAGGAGAGTGCGTCCATGCGCGCATCGGTCGCGGTCGATCACACTGCTGCATTCGTTGGGCGTCTGGCGACAGCTTTCGTCGAGCTCACGCTCGCCGCCGCGGTGATCGTTGGCGCGATCTTCGCCGGTCACGACCTGCGCGAGTGGCGTGACTGGTATCCGACCTCGTATCACCCGTGGCTCGACACGCAGCGAGCCGCGCCGGAAGTCGCCGAGCCTTAACTCTTCGCGGCGCGCACGACCCGCGAGGATCTGCCAGTTTCCGTTTCGCCCTTGAGGCGGGGCGGCGCGACGCTACCGCGGATGACGAGCGGCGCGCGGAGCACATGCCGTCGCGCCGTCTTGCCGCGGCGCGCTCCGTGCGGGTCGGCGACGAGCCGGGCCGCCAGCGCTCCGACCTCGCGCATCGGCTGACGAAGGGTCGTCAGTGGTGGATCGAACACCTCCGCCACGGGAATGTCGTCGAAGCCGATGATGGAGACGTCTTCAGGTACACGAAGCCCGTGTGCGCGTAGGGCAGCGATCGCGCCCAGCGCGAGAAGATCGCTCTGGGCAAAGATCGCGCTCGGTCGTTTCGTGACGGCGAGCAGCCGTTCCGCGGCCCGCCGTCCGCTTTCGAGTCCCCAGTCGAGAGACGGCTCGACGACCTGAGCCTCGGCCGTCGCGTTGCCGCGCAGCGCGTCGCGGTAGCCGTCGAGGCGCGCCCGCGCGGACGGCCAGTCCAGCGGTCCGGTGATCGTCGCGATGCGTCGATGCCCTTGCGCGAGGAGATAGCTCGTCGCCTCCAGTCCGCCCCGACGGTTGTCGATATCGACATGGTCAGCACCCGGGAGTTCGATATCAGACGCGACGACGACGGTCGGAAGTCGGGTCGCGGCGCCGGCGAGCAGGTCGTCATCGGCGAGCCGGAGTCGGGGTACGGCGATGATGAGGCCCTCAACGCGCCGCTCGAGGAGAAGCCGGAGGTAGGTCCGCTCGTCATCTTCCGCGCCCGGCTCGATGCTGCCGATGATGAGGAAGAATCCGTGCTTGCGCGCTTCCGCGTCCGCGCCAGCGACAGCCTCGGCGAAGAAGTGATCGCTCACGTCGGTCGTGACCATGCCGAGCGTATGCGTTCGGCTCGACGACAGGCTGCGCGCCACCTGGCTGGGGACGTACTCCAGTTCTCGGATCGCGTCCGCGACGCGCTCGCGAGTCTCCGGTGTCACGCTGTTGTGCCCGTTGATCACACGCGACACCGTCTGGTGCGACACCTTGGCCTTTCTGGCGACATCGCGGATCGTGGCGCGGTTCACGTACGGTTGCGTCTCCTACCCTTTGTCAGCGAACAATACCCGTTCGAGGCCCTACCAAGCCTCTTGACAGGAGCGAAATTCGGTCTATGTTACCGGTCACATCAGGCCAGGCGCCAACGCAGGGCGCCTGGAAGGGAGGGCCCGATGAACACGTGGACCACACGCCGTCAGCTCCTGAAGGGGGCCGGCGTTCTCGCCGCCGCGGCCGCGGCCGCGCCCATTCTCTCCGCGTGCCAACAGACTCCAACGACGCCGAAGTCCGGATCGGGGAAGGTCGTCGTGATGACCGACCCCAACGAGTTCAACGACGACGACCGCAAGATCCTGGAGGACGCGACGAAGCTGAAGATCGAGATCGTTGCGAGCGACCTCACCCGGCTGTACGCGATGTTTGCCGCCGGCAACCCGCCCGATGTCTTTCGTGTCCAGGCCGCGGGCGTGCCGCAGTACATCTCGCGGAAGATGGTCAAGAACCTCCAGCCGTACTTTGCCAACAGCAAGCTGCTCAAGCCGGACGACCTCGCACCGGCGAACAACTTCTACAAATGGGACGGCAAAGTCGTCGGCAAGGGTGACCTGTACGGGATGGTGAAGGACTGGTCACCCGACTACACGCTCTTCGCCTACACGAAAGCGTTCGACGACGCGGGCGTGAAGGTGCCGAGCGACAGCACGCCGCTCACGTACGACGAGCTGCGAGCTCTCGCCAACAAGGTCAATCGCAAGACCGCCGGCAAGCGCGTCTACTGGGGGTTCGTCCATTCGAACAACGATCAGTGGATCGATCGGACCGCGATGAACATGCTCGCCGAGAAGGGCCAGACCCTGTACGCCGCCGACTTCTCCAAGCTGAACATCAGCGGTAACCCCGAAGCGCTCAAGGTCATTCGCTTCCTGTATGACCTCGCCGCGGATGGCGTGCAACAGACACCCACCGACCCCAGCCCTAACTGGATGGGCGCCGATTTCAACAACGGTCAGGTCGCGATGCTCCAGTACGGGTACTGGTTCAGCGCGATGGCGGAGAGCGACATCACGAAGGGGAAGACCGTCTTCCTACCGGCGCCGACCTGGTCGGGCGTCCGCCGTGATCCGACGATGACCGCGACCGGGTGGGTCGTATCCGCGCAGACCAAGGACCCCGACGCCGCGTGGGCGGTGTTCGAGCAGTACATGGGTGGGAAGCCCGCGCTCGACCGTGCCCAGAGCGGCTGGGGCGTTCCCGGCCTCAAGTCGTTCTACAAGGAGATGCCTCAGCAGTCCGCCTTCCAGAAACAGGTGCAGAAGGTGCTCCAGGGCGAGCTCTCGAACGCCGACTTCGTTCTCCAGTTCAACCCGTACCTTAGCGAGCAGGCGTTCTCGACGAGCTGGGTCAAGAACCTCGAGCCCGCGCTCAAGGGCTCGATCACCTTCGATAAGTTCGTGCAGAACGTCGAGACCGAGATCAACGCAGCGATCGTGGACGGCAAGCGCATCGTCGGGAACTAGCATCCGCGTCGCGTCTCGAACGGAGGGTGTCCATCGTATGACCGGCGCGACGCGTGTTCTCGACCGTCCCGTGGCGCGCGTCGCGCCATGGCGGCGACGCGGTCTCCGCCGCGCGGTCACCTTCTACCTGCTCATTTCCCCGTGGCTCATCGGGTTCGTGCTCCTTGCGGCGATCCCACTCGTGATGGCATTCCTCATGTCGCTATCGAACTACGACGGCTTGAACATCGAGTACGTCCAATTTGTCGGTCTGGAAAATTACGTGCGGGCCTTCACCGATCCCGATGCGCAACATGCGCTCGGCCGCACCCTGCTTCTCATGGCGGTGGTCGTTCCGCTCAGCCTCACTCTTCAACTCGCGCTGGCCCTGCTGGTGAATCAGCCGATCCGCTTCACGAGCCTCTTCCGCACGATCTTCTACCTGCCCTACGTGATCCCGGTCGTCGCCGCGGCGTGGGTGTGGAAGATCTTCGTCGACCCGACCGGCGGGCTTCTGAACGCCCTGCTCGGCGTCGCTGGCGCTGAAGTGAACGTCCGGTGGCTCGTCGAGTACCCGACGGTCGTCCTGGCGCTCCTCACGATCTGGGGCGCGGCCGGTGGCGGGATGGTGGTGTTCCTCGCGGGCCTGCAGGGAATCCCCGCTGAGTACCGCGAAGCGGCGATGATCGACGGCGCGAACCGGCTGCAGGTCACGCGACACATCACCCTGCCGCTCCTTTCGCCGGTGATCTTCTTCAATCTCGTCACCGGGATCATCGCGACGTTGCAGATCCTGGTGCAGCCGATGCTCCTCGCACCGGGGATCCTCGGTCTGAGTCCGGGGACGGTACCGCCGAGAGACAACTACCTCTACGCGGTGCACGCGTACCTCGAGATCTTCGTGAAGCAGCTCTTTGGATATGGTTCGGCGCTGCTCTGGCTTCTGTTCGGCGTCGTACTCGCTCTGACCCTCGTCCTCTTCAAGACGAGCCGGCGTTGGGTCTTCTACGGGATCGAGCCGTGACGGTCGCAATGGCACGACGACGTTCTGCCGCCACCGATGCCACGCTGCGGTACCTCCCGGTACTGGTGGCGGCCACGGCGTTCGCGTTGCCAATGGCCTGGGTGGTCGTCACGTCCCTCAAGAAGCAGTCCGAGTTCGGATCCTCTCTCCTTCCGGCCACGCCCCAGCTGGCGAATTACGAGCTCGCACTGACGCTCCTCGATTTCATGAAGTTCGCGACGAACTCGCTCGTGCTCAGCAGCTCTTATGCGGTGATCGTCGTGATGGTGAGCGCGCTCGTCGGCTACGGTTTTGCGCGGCATCGCGCGCCGGGCCGCGGGCGTCTCTTCATACTCGTACTAGCGACGCTCATGGTCCCGAACCTGGTGCTGTTCGTTCCTCAGTTCGTCATCTTCGCGAAACTCGGCCTGACCAACACGTACTGGCCGTGGATCCTCTGGGCGCTCGGGGGAAGCCCGTTCGCGATCTTCCTGTTTCGCCAGTTCTTCGCGACCTTCCCGCGCGAGCTCGACGACGCGGCCGAGGTCGACGGGGCAGGTCCGCTGCGGATCTTCTTTCAGATCTATCTCCCGAACTCCGGCCCCGCGCTGGCTGCCAGCGCGATCTTCATGTTCCTGTGGGTGTGGGGCGACTACCTGTACCCGATCCTCCTGCTGAACGGGGACAACACGACGCTCGCGGTGAAGATGTCCAGCGCGTATGTGGACCCGCGCGGGAACCCGCTGCAGACGGTCACCATGGCCGGCGTCGTTCTCTACGTGCTGCCGCTCATCGCGTTCTTTGCCGCGGCCAACCGATTCATCGTTCGCGGCATCGTCACGACGGGGCTCAAGGGATGAAGATCGCCGAGGTCCGCCCGCTGGTGATGGGCGACGCGTGGCGCAATCTCACGTTCGTCGTCGTGCGGACCGACGACGGGCTCGAAGGTGTCGGCGAGGTCCGTATGGTCAACCACACCAGCGCGCTGCTCGGCTACCTCGAGGAGGCCGTTCCCACGCATGTCATCGGCGCGGATCCCTTCGCGTTCGAGGCGCTCGCCCGTCGGATGATCCGCGACGACTACGCGCGTGCGGGGCAGATCGCGATGTCCGCGCTCGCGGTCCTGGACATGGCGTGCTGGGACATCGTCGGGAAGGCGCTCGGCCAACCTGTCTACCGGCTCTTGGGTGGGCCCATCCGAGACCGCATCGCGACCTACGCCAACGGCTGGTACACCGTCGAGCGCACTCCTGAAGAGTTCAACGCCGCCGCCAAACGCGCTCTCGCCAAGGGTTATCGGGCGGTGAAGCTCGACCCGTTCGGCACCGCATGGCAGGAGCTCCCACCCGCCGAGCTTCGCCGCGCTGTCGCGCTGGTGGAAGCGGTCCGCGACGGAGTCGGCCCCGATGGCGAGGTCTTCGTCGAGATGCACGGGCGGTTCACGCCCTCGCAAGCGATCGCCATCGCGCGGGAGCTCGAACCCTATCGACCCGGATGGATCGAGGAGCCGGTGCCGCCGGACAACCTTAAGGCGCTCGCGAAGGTGGCCCGACACGTGAACGTCCCCGTCGCGACCGGCGAGCGGATCCACGTCCGTCACGAGTTCCGCGAGCTCTTCGAGCTTCACGCCGCCGATGTGATCCAACCGGATCTCACGATGATGGGCGGGATCACCGAGACGCGGAAGCTCGCGACCTGGGCCGAGTGCTATTACGTCATGGTCGCCCCGCATAACGTCGGCGGGCCGGTCTCGACCGCGGCAGCACTTCACTTCGCGGCGGCGACGCCGAACTTCAAGATCCTCGAGTACTTCAACGACTTCACCGCGCCGTTCGTGAAGGCCGCCGCGCCGGGTGTGCCCGACGTCGTTGACGGATCGTTCCCGCTGCCGGAGGGCCCGGGGCTCGGTGTGCGTTTGGACGAGGATCTCATCGCCGAACACCCGCGCCGGCCGATCCATCTCAACCTGTTCGGCGACGGCTGGCATTTGCGCGGGCGCGAACGCGTCCCGAGCGAGCGGGCATGAGTGGGCCGCTCGACGGTCGACGCGCGCTCGTGACCGGTAGCGGGTCGGGCATCGGACAGGGGATCGCCCGCGAGCTCGCGCGTCAGGGCGCGGCGGTCGCGCTCCACTACGCGCACAGCGCCGAGGGCGCGCAGGCGCTCTGCGTCGAGATCGCTTCTGCCGGCGGACGCGCCAGCGTGTTTTCGGGCGACCTCGCGGACGTGACGGAGTGCCGACGCATCGTTGATGACGCCGCCGCCGAACTTGGTGGGCTCGACATCGTCGTCAACAACTCCGGTGTGACCAAGACGCGGGATCCGCTCGCACTCACCGAGCCTGAGTACGCCGAGCTGTTCGACGTGAATGTCCGGGCCGCGTACTTCTGCTCGCAACAAGCGATCCCATATCTCGAGCAACGCGGCGGCGCGATCGTCAATGTCAGCTCGATCCACGGCGGCGCGGGGTTCCCGGGCCACGCCGCCTACGCGGCGACGAAGGGCGCGCTCAACGCCTTCACACGTGCGCTGGCCGTCGACCTCGCACCGAAACGCATCCGCGTGAACGCGGTCGCGCCGGGCCTCATCGAGGTGCCCCGCTACTTCGAGATGCCCGGATATTCCAGCGAACGCACCGCGCGGCGTGTGCCGTGGGGTCGGATGGGCGAGCCGGCTGATGTCGCGCGCGTGGTCGCGTTCCTCGTGTCGCCCGCTGCCGACTACGTGACCGGACAGCTTCTCTACGTGGATGGTGGCATCAACGCGCGCATGGGACTGGCGTGGGAAGACGCGGAGCCCCGCCGATGAGCCAGATCTCAGCGCTCGCCCGCCGTTTTCCTCCCGGATTCCTGTTCGGGACGGCCACCGCGGCATACCAGATCGAAGGCGGCCACGACGCCGACGGGAAAGGGCCATCCATCTGGGACACGTTCTGTCTTCGGCCTGGCGCGATCTCCACCGGCGAGACCGGCGAGATCGCATGCGACCACTACCACCGCTGGCGCGAGGACGTCGGGCTCATGCACGAGCTCGGGCTCGGAGCCTACCGCCTGTCCATCAGCTGGCCGCGCGTGATCCCGTCCGGGACAGGTGCGCAGAACGAGAAGGGCATCGCGTTCTACGACCGTCTGATCGATGAGCTGCTC
>WNEY01003874.1_pt1 | contig 11315 bp, 11 predicted proteins | sample 5400531 | NCBI WGS metagenome assembly WNEY01 (sample SAMN13153338, study PRJNA577476) | soil metagenome | isolation source: 200 cm saprolite under Douglas fir tree site 1 | place: USA:California | collected 2015-04-18
ATCACCCTGCACTCGGGCAGCACAACCGGCGGCCTTCACCGCGCTCAGCCGGCCCGCGTCCCATCGCCGGGAACCCACACTCCCATGCCACAACCGGCTCCAGCGGCAACGCCGCACCGGCCGCGTGGCCGGCGGGTGCGGCAGCCACCGCCAGCACCGCACGGGACTCGCGGGCACCCAACCTATCCAGCCCACCCACCTCCCAGCCACCCGGCAAGACCAACCCCAACCCACCCCACCTAAACCGCGGCCCCGGCAGCCACGGCTGGGCCAGTGACGCGCTGTCATTTGCAGTCGATCCACTTCCGAGATCGCTCCTAACTGCGCCCCGGAACGGCCACGGCCCCCGCGTTAGTCGCCGAACTGGGGCGCGGTCATCGTGAACCGCGCCTCGACCTGGGCGTGCACCGTCTGCCTGGCCGGTTCGAAGTCAAACTCGGGAAGTTCTGACTCCTCCATTCCACCCGCCCGCAGGGCGCGGGGCGCACGACGACCCTCTCCCGCCGCGCCGAGCAGGCCCGTGTCGGCCGCCTTCACCAGCCCGGTTACCCGGCCGCCGAAGGCCTCCGCATACTCGCGCGCCCGCTGGGTGGCATCCCGGGCGGCGGCGAGCCGCACCTGGCGGTAGACCTGGCTGCCCGGCCGCAGCCGCCACGCCGGCCCGGTCACCTCGACCATCTCCTCGGCGGCCAGCCTCGGCACCAGCTCGCCCAGCACGGTGAAGTCGCCCACCGTCACGCTGAAGCCAGCCCGCCCACATACCCGGTGACGCGCTCACGTCCCTTGCCGTCCCGGAACGCGGGATGAACCCTCGCCGGGCCGCTCTCCAGCTTCTCCACCGCCTCGCCGTATCCCCTGATCAGGTCTGCTACCGCGCGGGCCCGCCCGGCCAGCAGCTTAAGGGCCCGGTGCCGGTCCTTGTCTTGTGCCATCACCGTCACGCCCAGCAGCGCGATCTCGGGCTCGACCTCGAGCCGCGCCTCGCCTCTCACCGAAATCACCGGCTGGCTGTCCATGCCTTCCCCTTCTTTCCGTGGCAGGCGCGGACGCGAGCATCCGACCCAGGAGGCCGGCCCGGGTGCCCCCTTGATCGTGCCCACTTGCGGGGATTGTCCTACTCGCCAGGGGCACATAGCCGTGTTGCCACCATCGCAGCCACACTCTGCACGCCCAAGCTGCTCAGCGCGTCTTGACCTCAACGCCGGGCACCCGGCCGGCGGGACGCCAGAAAGCAGGGTCGCCCCGGCCCAACGTGGCTCCGGCAGGGGAGGCGCTGACCACAGGTTTGGGGCATGGCCGGGAACCGTCCTACCGCCGAGGGCTGCCGCGAGGCGTCCGGCGCCTCCGGGCCCGGGCTCGCGCACGGCGATGACACGTTCGGCCTCGCCGCCTCGGTTGCACCGTAAGGGTGACACGTTCCCGGGCGATGTCTTCACGTGCCTCGCCGCCACCGGCGCTCGAATGCGCGGGCGCCGGCTCGCGCCACCTGAGGCGATGTCACTTGCCCAACAGCATCGAGCCTGCCCGCAGGTCGTCAAGCTTATGGTGCATAACCGGCGGGTGACGGTCGCCCTCGCCCGGCCCCTGGCTTCCAGGTCCCGGCCGAAGCACTCGATGCCGGCCCGGCGCACGGCGAACAGCCGCAGGGAATGGCGGGCGCACCAGCCGGTGAACTGGCGCAGGTCCAGGCGTATGCCTCGCGGGTCAGGCCGGTGTACCCGGCCAGGAACCCGGCGAGCGCCTGGCATTCCTGATTGCTGAGCACCGGCCTGGCCGACACGACAGCGGTCGAGGTGTCGGCGATGGTCATCGGTACCTCCCGGTGCCGAGCTGAGACCCGGAAGGCCGCCGGGCCAGCCGCGGCCCCAGCAACAGAACGGACCACTCCACCGTAAGATCGCATCCGCCGTAACGCCAGGTAACCACCAACCTGGTCAGGCAACAGCAGCGCACGCCTCAAGAGACGCGCCGGGTCGCCGACTAGGAGCGGTCGGCCGCGGTGCCCGCCAGGGCTGTCAGTCCCGCGCAGATTCTCCGGTTCTGGGTGCGTGCCTTCGACGCGATCGGCCGGGCCACGACATGGCCTGCCTTCCTTACAGAATCGCCTGCAGCTCCGGCTTCGCCGGTACGGGCGCTCGCGAGATCCGGGTCCACAGCTCGAGCTGCGGGCGAGACTTGCGCCCGCGGGCGAGGGAAGATGGGCCAGTGTCCGCTGAGGAGGTTGAGCCGCTTCGCGCTGAACCTTTCTCGGTTCGGATCGATCCGGGGGTGATTGACGACCTGCGCGCGAGAATCCGCAACGCCCGGCTGCCGGAGCCGGCGCCTAGCGGGGGGCCGTGGGAACAGGGTACCGATCGTGACTATCTAGAGGGGTTGATCGGGTACTGGGCAGAGGCGTTCGACTGGCGGGTTCAAGAGCGCGAGCTGAACCGTTTCGCCCAGTACCGGGCCGAGATTGACGGGGTCGGCGTCCATTTCGTGCACGAGCCGGCCCGCGGCGGTGGGGGGATCCCGCTGGTTCTCGGTCATGGCTGGCCGAGTTGCTTCATCGAGCTGCTGCCGCTGGTCCCGCTTCTGACCGACCCTGCGGCGCATGGCATCGACGGGCCGGCGTTCGACGTGGTGATCCCCTCCCTTCCCGGTTACGGCTTCTCCGAGCGGCCAGCTGTGGCAGGCGGGGTCACCTACCGCTACGTGGCCGCCCTGTGGCACCGGCTCATGCGAGGTCTTGGCTACATTCGCTACGGGGCAGGCGGAGGCGACTTCGGTTCGGGTATCGCGACGTTCATGGCTCTGGCCGATCCCGGGCCGCTCATCGGCGTGCATCTGACGAACTTGGAGCTCGCCCCCTACGCCGGGCCCCGCTCGCGCCCGTTGTCCAAACGCGAGCAGGCGTATCTGGAGCAGTCGCAGCGCTGGGACCAGACCGAGCGGGGTTACACGGCGATCCAGTCGACCAAGCCGCAGACTCTTGGTTACGCGCTGAACGACTCGCCAGCCGGGCTTGCCGCATGGATTCTTGAGAAGTGGCGTTCGTGGAGCGACTGCGGAGGCGACCTCGAGTCGCGCTTCTCGCAGGACTTCCTGCTCAGCGTGGTGACGCTGTACTGGGTAACCGGGAGCATCACCTCCTCGATGCGCGACTACCTCGACAACCGCCGCTGGCAGGGCGAGCCGCGCCTGGGCCCCGGCGATGCCGTCAGGGTGCCAACCGCCGTCGCCGTCTTCCCGCACATGTTCGTTCCCGAGGGCGAGCCGCCACGAGAGTGGGCCGAACGGCTGTACGACGTCCGCCGCTGGAGCGTGATGCCCAGGGGCGGGCACTTCGCCCCCGCCGAGGAGCCACAGCTCCTAGCCCGCGACATCGCCGCGTTCTTCGCCACACTCGACCGTTAAGGGCCTGCCCTGCTGCCACGGCCAGCGCCTGCCGAACAACCAATCTGGGTGGACCTGCGGCCGGTTGTCCGCACAGCGCGATCGCGCCCTAACGGCGGCTCCGCGCACGCCGAGGGCGCGGTCTGGGCGCAGACAGCCGGCACGTTCGCCCACACCGGCCGCCCCGCGGCCCCGCAGGGCTGGGGTGCGGGTCCGCGAGGTGGGCGAGGTGGCTGGGCCGGGCCGAGACCGACCGGGCATGCTTGGCGGGCCGGAGCACACGACGCTGTTCCTGCTGGCGGCCGAGTGGCGCGGCATCAAGCACGTGAACGAGGCGGTCGCGGCGCGGACCGGGCAGGTGCTGGTCATGCAGGCGCCCGCGCCGGGCGCGGGCTTGCCGTGACCAGCCGATAGCGGCCGGCGGCCTGGCTGTTGGAAGGAGAGAGCCGATGGGCAAGGTGCTCGGTGCGGTCACCATTCCCGTGGACGGCACTGAACCGCCCGCCGTGACCTGGTGCGCGGGGCCATGAGCCGGGTAAAACGTTCGGCACCGTCCCGCCCGGCCACCGACGCCGGATCACCGGCCGTTCGCGGAGAAGTGCTGATAATCGCGGGCACCCTGCCAGGTGCCGCCCCAGCGCTCGAAAATAGGATTCGGCAGGTGACCTGCGGGTCTTCGGGACGTCAGGCGGCGTGCATGTATTCATTGATCAGGCCGTTGAGGACAGGTTTTCGGCGGATCTGTTGTTTGTCGACGTCGGTCAGAGTGGCGCGCGGAGCGTCACGTTCGTCGTTGGGGACGCGCTGTGCGATGCCCTGGTGCGGCCGGGCCGTGTTGTAGTGCGCCTGGTATTCGGTCAGGACGGCGCGACCCTCACGCCGAGTTTCGTCAGCTCGCCGTGGATCCGGCGGTGTCCCCACAGCGGATTCTCCGTCGCCAGGCGAACGACGAGGCGGGCGATGCCCGGGATCGTAGCCGGGCGGCCGGGCCTGCGCCGCTTGCTCGTGTCGTACTTCCTCGTCGCCAGTTTGCGGTGCCAGGCAAGCAGCGTCGCTGGCGTGACGGGAAAGATTTCGGTCCAGCGCTTCCGCGGTAGGTGCCGGGCTAGCGCGGCGAACCACATCCGGTCGGCCGGCTCGTACCGTATCCGGCCGGCGTGGCGGCGCAGCACCGCGTTCTCGTGCCGGAGTACCAGCAGCTCAGCATTCCTCGCCCGGTCCCCGCGGAACACCAGAACAGCCAGGCCGAGTATCCGGCGAACTAGCAGGTAGACGATCTTGAGCAGCACTCGGCCAGCCAACCAGCACCGCGTCAAGCCTGCTGGCGATAGCGCAGGTCAGCCACTTAATCGATTATTCGTGCGGCACAAGTTCCGCTGCCGCCTGCCTGGCCCGATCGGCCGATGCGCGTCGAGCACGAGTATGAACGGAAGAGCGCGCTCGCGCTGCTGGTCGGCCTCGACATCCCGCACCGACCGATCCCGGCACTGTCACAAGACCATCGGGATCGTCCCGTTCACGACGCTAGCCGACCAGATGATCATGCTCCGCGGCTGACCGTCACTCACGCTACAGCTCAGATGCCAGGGCAGCATTTTGACACCCGTCGGCGCGCCTTATAGGTCGTCGGGCAGGAGCCGGAACCATTTGTGCGGGGTGAGGGGGCGCACCGCGCGGAAGTCGCGCCGGTCGAGGGTGAGGACCGCGTCGGTGCGGTACTGGGCGGCGAGGGCCACGTTGACGGCGTCGGCCAGGTCCAGGTCGAGACCCGCGTACTGCTGCTGGACCAGGCGCGCGGTGCCCAGGATCTCCAGGCCGGTCTCGGGGATCTGAAAGCGCAGCAGCCGGGCCTGCGCCAGGATGAAATCGATGATCGTGGTCCGGGCCCGGGATCCGAAGCGCGCCTTGGCCAGGTGATCAACCTCGGTCAGCACCAGCGGCGAGATGATCACCGTGCCTGCTTCTTGCAGGACTGCGGTGCATGCTGCTGACTCGGGCGCGTTGCGGTCGGATGCGGCGATGATGCCGGAGGTGTCGGCGATGATGATCACTGGCTGGCGGCTGCCCGTGCGACTGTCTCGGTGACCTCCTCGCTGGTGGCTGGCTGGCCGGTTCCGTCGAAGGCGGGCCAGTCCAGGGAGCCGTCCCATATCCGGTTGCTCATGGCGGCCAGGTGGATGCCTTCCCGGATGATCTGCGCCTCGGGCACGCCCCGGCGGGCGGCGATCTGCTTGATCAGCGCGAGATCATCGGTATCGGCGTAGACGTTGGTTCTCTTGAGCGACATGTACCTATGCTAGCACACGTCCATACTTTGCCGTGTACCTGGATCTCGGCCTTGATATGCCGGTCCACGCCCGTTGGCTGCCTGGCCATGCCGGTCAAGCTTGTGCGGTGCTGGCCAGTGTTGAACACTGCCGCTTGGCTCATAACCCAGAGGTCGTGGGTTCAAATCCCGCCCCCGCTACCAGGAAAAGCAGGTCAGAGGCCCGATTGCCAGACGGCAATCGGGCCTCTTGATCTTTTGTCCGCTGTTTGTCCGCGGGATCCGGCCCGGCAGCGCGGCAGGAGGCGTGGGGGACTGGCACGGATCGGCATCTCAGTCGGCCGCCTGGCCGGGCTTCGGCCATTGCGAGCTACCAGCGGCGGCCTCGGGCGTGTGACTCTGTCTGCTACACGGGGTGAGCATTTCCGTGGGCGTTGAACGCTCGTAAGCACGCCTCCCTGCCGAATCGGGCGCGGAGAGCGACGGCGCACAGAACATCGGTCGCGACGACAGAATGTGCGCTCATGGCGCACCTGGGGATCAAGGTCGATCTCGATGCCATTCAGTCCGCTGGCAACTCCATTAGTCCCATCGCTTGCCGGTTCTCCGACCCCGCCTCAGCGCTCGCTGGTGCCTGCTGCCAACCCTCAAACGGCCTTCACCTAAGGCCGGTGAGGCACGGAGGTGCCCGCACCTCATCACCTGGTACCGGTAATGAGCCGTTCGCGGTCGAACGTCGCCGACGTGATCCGCCAGCCGAGTCCGTCGAGGACCAGCAGCGCCGCCGCGAGGCCGAGGGCAAGGCCGAGGGTTGCGTGGATCACGTTGAACGCGATGAGCGATGTCACCGCGACCGACGGGAGACTCGCGAGCATGCCGAGCTGCTGTGCGACGCGGACGTCGCTCGATCTGGCCGAGATCGCCATGCCGACCCAGATCGACCAGCCGGCGAGGAGGGGGGTGAAGAGCAGCTGGGCGACCTGTGGGATTCCAGAACTCGGCCACCTGTCTTGAGCTGCGCTTCTACGCGGCTCGCTCGTATTCGTTGATGAGGCCGCCGAGGACGGGTCGGCGCTTGATCCGCTCCTGGGACAGGTCGGCGACGGGTGGTCGGGCCGGGGCGGGTGGGGCTGGCGGCTGCGGTGGGGCCGTGGTCCGTTGTAGTGGGCCTCGTACCCGGTCATGACTGACTGCAGGTATCGTCTGCCGAAGATCAGCATCCGGTCGGTGACCTCGGTCCGGGCGCTAAGTACGAACCGTTCCGCGTAGGCGTTCATGACCGTCGAGCCGTTCACGCTATTCCTGGAAATGCGACGGGTCCGCAGCCGGATGTATGCGGCGCTGGACCGCCGCCTGTGGCCGCGGGACCAGGCTGAACTCTATTTCCTGCTGGGCTGTCTCAACAGCCTCATGGCCAGCGCAGCAAATGCTCTTGGCTATCCCCAGTCAGCCGAGCCGGTAGACGCGGCGCGCGTTCTCCAGTCCGATCATGGCAGCCACCCGGCACGCGTCGGCGGCGCTCCTCAACTCGATCGCATGCGAGTGAGAGCCTTCATGGACACCGGTCAGGTGTTTTCCGGGAAGTGGCAGGCCACCCTGTGGCCGGGAACGAGCTCAGCGAGCGGCGGCTCGGTGGTACGGCAGATCTCCTGCGCCTTCCAGCACCGGGTGTGGAACCGGCACGCAGGCGGTGGGGTGACCGGGCTCGGCACGTCGCCGGTGAGCCGGATGCGCTTTCCCCGGCCACGGCTGCCAGGGTTGGATGAGGGCACCGCCGATAGCAGCGCCACCGTGTAGGGATGCCGCGGGGCGCCGTACAGTTGCGCGCCGCTGGCGAGCTCGACGATCTTCCCCAGATACATGACCGCCACGCGGTCGGCGATATGGCGCACCACGGAGAGGTCGTGGGCTATCACGACATAGGTGAGGCCGAGCTCGTCCTGCAGATCCTCGAGCAGGTTGACCACCTGCGCCTGGATCGAGACGTCCAGCGCGGACACCGGCTCGTCCGCCACGATCAGTTTCGGCCGCAGCGCCAGCGTGCGCGCGATGCCGATGCGCTGCCGCTGGCCACCGGAGAACTCGTACGGGTAGCGGTTGTAGTGCTCCGGGTTCAGGCCGACGAGCTTGAGCAGTTCCTGCACGGATCGTTTGACCCCCTGCTCGGGCCTGACCCGCTGGAGGCGGAAGGGCGCGCCGACGATCGCACCGACAGTGTGCCGCGGGTTCAGCGACGAGTAAGGATCCTGGAAGATCATCTGAATGTCGCGCCTCAGCGGGCGCATCTTGCCGGCCCGCAGGTGCGTGATGTCGTGGCCGTCGAAAACGATCCGCCCGCCGGTGGGCTCGAGCAGCCGGGTGAGCAGGCGGCCGGTGGTGGTCTTGCCGCAGCCCGACTCCCCCACAAGCCCGAGCGTCTCGCCCTGGGTGACGCTGAAGTCCAGGCCGTCCACCGCCTGCACCGCCCCGACCTGATGGCGGAAGATGATGCCGCGCGAGATCGGGAAGTACTTCCGCAGCCCGGTGACCGTGAGCAGCGTGCCCGCCGAGCCAGCCAGAGCTGCCGGCTCCGCCGGGACTGTTGAGCCCTGGCTGGGCGGAGCGGTCACGGCGCCTCCTTAGCCTCGCGCGCCTGGCCGCTGCCGCCGAGCGAAGGTTTTATCTCCGCCGTCCAGATCCTGCGGCGTTCGCTGAGCGGCAGGTGGCATGCGACGAGATGGCCCGGCGCTGCCGCACGAAGCTCGGGGACCTCGTCGGTGCTTCTGCCGCCATTCAGCTCCGCGTAAGGGCATCGGGGGTGGAACGCGCAGCCGCTTGGCACGTTGATCAGGCTGGGTGGCGTGCCCTTGATCGGTATCAGGCGTTCAGCCCGTTCCCGGTCCAGCCGGAGCATCGAACCAAGCAGCCCCCATGTGTAGGGGTGCTGAGGGCTATCGAAGACATCCTCCGCGGTTCCGTACTCCACGACCTTGCCGCCGTACATCACAAGCACGTCGTCGGCGAGTTCGGCGACCACACCGAGGTCGTGGGTGATGATGATGACGGCCGACCCGAACTCGGCCTGCAGATCGGAGATCAAGTCGAGAATCTGCGCCTGGACGGTCACATCCAGCGCGGTCGTTGGCTCGTCGGCGATCAGCAGCTCCGGGTCGCACGACAGCGCCATAGCGATCATCGCGCGCTGCCGCATCCCGCCGGAGAACTGATGCGGGTAGTCGTCGACGCGCGTCGCCGCCTGCGGGATCCCGACCCTGTCCAGCAGCTCCACGGCATGCGCGCGGGCCGCCTGCCTGCTGACGTCATTGTGTATCCGGTACGCCTCGATGATCTGGTTGCCCACCGAGTAGTACGGGTGCAGGGACGACAGCGGGTCCTGGAAGATCATCGCCATCTTGTTGCCACGGAGCTGACGCACCCTTGCCGGATCGGCGGACACAAGCTCCCTGCCGTCGAGCCAGATCTCGCCGGTGATCCGCGCGCTGGTGCCGTGGTGCAGGCCGAGGATCGCCAGGCTCGTGACGCTCTTGCCCGAGCCCGATTCGCCCACTATGCCGAGGGTCCGGCCGCGGTCCAGGCGGAACGAAACGCCGTCCACCGCCTTCACGAGCCCGTCGTCGGTCGGGAAGTGGACGCGCAGGTCTCTGACGTCGAGAAGCCCGTCCGGCGGTGCCGAGTTCACGACCGGGGACGGGTCGCCGGCGAGTGCGGCTCCCCCGGCTCCGTCCCGCTTTGCACGCGCCATCAGTACCTCACCCGCGGATCGACCACGGCGTACAGGATATCCACGATCAGGTTGGCGATTACCACGAAGAACGCGGCGAGCATTACCACACCCAGAATCTCGGGGAGATCGTTGTTCTGGATCGCGAGGACCGTGAACAGGCCGAGGCCGTGCATGGAGAACGTGAACTCTGTGAGCACGGCTCCGCCAAGAAGCAGTCCGAGGTCCATGCCGAAGATCGTGACGATTGGTGTGAGGGCGGCGCGGAGCCCGTGCTTGACGATGACCTTCCGCTCGGCCAGTCCCTTTGCACGTGCGGTGCGGATGTAGTCCTCGCCCATTGTCTCGAGCATTCCGGCCCTGGTCAGCCGGGCGTACAGGGCCGCATAGAGAAATGCCAGCGTCGTCCAGGGCAGGATCAGGTTGCGTGCCCAGAGCAGCGGGTTCTGAGTCAGCCCCACATACTGGACGTTCGGAAATATCGGCCACTTAAAGCTGAATAGCTCAAGTGCGACCAGCCCGGTGAAGAAAATCGGCAGGGATACGCCGGCCAGCGCGATGCCCATGGCGGCGCGGTCGAAAACCGTGCCGCGCCTGAGCGCCGAGAGCACGCCGATCGCGGTGCCGAACACCAGCCAGAGCACGGCCGCGCCGAACGCGAGTGAGGCGGTGACCGGCAGGTCACTCAGCATCATCGGCCATACCGGCTGCTGATTCCTGAACGAGTACCCGAAACACGGCGGTGGGCAGTAGGTCTTGTCCGGGCCGGCGTCGTAGTGCGCGCCGAGCACGATACCCCGCACAAACCGCCCGTACTGGACGACGAGCGGCTGGTCGAAGCCGAGCTTCCGCTCGATCGCGTGAACCGCGGCCGGGGTCGGGTTGCGCCCCACGTACTGAACCGCGAGCTGGTAGGAATTCTGCCCGGCCAGGCGCGGGACGAGGAAGAAGATCGCAAACGTGATCATGCTGACCACGAGCAGCAGGAAGACGGTAACGATCAGCCGCCGGATAATGAACGCGATCATCGCTCGCAGCCCCGGCGCCCGGGGGCAGCCCGGGCACCGGAGCATTCACCTTTCTCGGCTAGATGCTGTCTCGATGTTTCGTCGCGACCTGCCCTTACTTCAGGCCGAGCGTGGCGTAGTCATACATGGCGTAGTACCGCTGCTGGTACACGTTGGTCACCTTCGGGTTCCGGTACAGCAGCGACTTGGCGTAGACGCCCGGCAGGATGACGGCATCCGACATGACCTGATGGTCGATCTGCGACCAGATCGCGTTCCTCGCGGCGGTGTCGGTGGTCTTCACAGCCTTGTCGAACATGCTGTTCACCGCAGGGTCGTTCAGTTCCTCGATGTTGGTGTTCCCCGCAGGCGAGATCGCGGGACCGGCAGTCAGGTAGTACAGGAACCCGTACCCGTCCGGCCAGTCGGGAGCCCAGCCGCCGATGTCGAGCCCGAGGTTGTGGGAGTGCACGAAGTTCGGCACCCCGGCGAAGTCGGTGTAGTACTTGCCCGACGGGTATCCCTGCAACGTGAGCTTGATCCCGACCCTGGACAGGGCCTGCTGCTCGGCGGTTGCCGTGGCCTTCTCCTTCGGCCGGTCCGAGCGGTAGGCCATGGTGGTGCTGAACCCGCTCGCGTGCCCGCAGGCTGACAGTTCCTGCTTGGCCTTGGCCACGTCGCCGTGCGGCTTCGTGGTCGCCTCGTACAGGTCGAACTTCTGGTAGCCGGTGACGGAGGGTGGCATCACGGTGCTCGCGATGTCTCCGCCCGCGACCGGGCCGCCGTAGGCGGTCTGGTAGGCGACCTTGTCGGCCGCGTACTCCACCGCCCGCCGGCAGTGCACGTTGTCAAGCGGCTTCACCTTGGTGTTGATGTAGGTGAACCACAGGAAGCCGCTGAGCGCGTCGTCGGCGTTGGCCTTGAGCGCCGGGTTTGACAGGACCCG
>WNEY01007354.1_pt1 | contig 11315 bp, 14 predicted proteins | sample 5400531 | NCBI WGS metagenome assembly WNEY01 (sample SAMN13153338, study PRJNA577476) | soil metagenome | isolation source: 200 cm saprolite under Douglas fir tree site 1 | place: USA:California | collected 2015-04-18
CGATCTGCATCAGCTCCTCGACCTGTGACGGCGGGAGAGCCAGCTCGGGGATGGGGGACGACGGATTCGTCAGAGCGCTGCTCCCGTAAGCTCGGCAACCATGGCGACGTCTTTGTCGCCGCGGCCGCTCAGGTTGATGAGGATGAGATCGTCAGAGGACCACCGCGCTTTCATGACCCAAGCCACGGCGTGGGCGCTCTCGAGCGCCGGCAGAATGCCTTCCAGTCGCGAGAGGGCGGCAAATGCGTCGAGAGCCTCGCGGTCCGTCACGGCTTGATACAATACGCGACCCGTGTCTTTCAGGTAAGAATGCTCCGGCCCCACTCCGGGGTAATCGAGCCCCGCTGACACGCTATGCGCGGGCTGGACCTGCCCGTCCGCGTCCTGCAGCAGGTAGCTGAGACTGCCGTGGAAGACGCCCGGCCGGCCGGCGCCTAGTGTCGCGGCGTGCCGGTGGGTGGAGACGCCCTCGCCAGCCGCCTCGACGCCGACCAGTTGCACGTGCTGATCGTCGAGAAAGGCGGTGAAGATGCCGATTGCATTGGACCCGCCACCCACGCACGCGACCACGGAGTGTGGCAACCGCCCGGTGCGCTCCAGTACCTGGGCGCGGGCCTCGCGGCCGATGACGGACTGGAAGTCGCGCACCAAACGCGGAAAGGGATCCGGCCCGACGACAGAGCCGATGATGTAGTGGGTCGTGGTGACATTGGTGACCCAGTCGCGCAGCGCCTCGTTGGTTGCGTCCTTGAGCGTGCGGGTGCCGGACGTCACGGGAACGACCTTCGCGCCCATCAGCTCCATGCGGTACACGTTGAGTCGCTGGCGCCGCATGTCTGCTTCGCCCATGTAAACGATGCACTCGAGACCAAAGCGCGCGCACACGGTGGCCGTGGCGACGCCATGCTGCCCCGCCCCCGTCTCGGCGATGATGCGCCGTTTACCCATGCGCTGCGCCAGCAGCACCTGTCCCAAGGTGTTGTTGATCTTGTGGGCGCCCGTGTGATTCAGGTCTTCGCGCTTGAGCAATACGTGAGCACCAACCTGTGCGGAGAGGCGCGGCACCGCCGTGATGGGCGTCGGGCGACCCACGTAATGCTTGAGCAGCTGATCGAGCTCGGCCCAGAAGCTCTCATCCACGCGAGCCGCGTCATAGACGTGCGCCAATTGCTCGAGCGCGTGCATCAGCGTCTCGGGGACGTAGCGGCCACCGTAGGGGCCAAACCGACCGCCCGTCGCGACCTCAGTCACGTCCTACCCTCCTCACTCCGGTCAGCGCGCGCACGGCTGCTTCAGGATTGTGGTGACGCGCGACGCTCGTACCAACCAGCACAAAGTCCGCGCCCGCTGCTGCCAGCTGCTCGACGTCGCTGCGAGTCTCGACACCGCTTTCGGCAACGACCGGAACGCCGGATGGCACGCGCGCAATGAGCTGTTTCGCGCCCTCGAGATCGACAACGAACGTCGACAGATCGCGCGCGTTGATACCGAGGACACCGGGACCGGCGGCGAGCGCCGGCTCGAGCTCACCGGCGTCATGGACTTCGATCAACGTCGCAAGCCCCCACTGCTGCGCGGCGCGCGCCAACGCCTTCATTCGGTCGGGCTCGAGGATGCGCGCGATAAGCAGGACCGCGCTCGCACCGGCCGCCCGCGCTTCCATTATCTGCAGCTCGTCGAGGATGAAGTCTTTGCGCAGTACCGGAACCGGCACCGCCGCCGCCACTCGCGCGAGATCATCCAGCGAGCCTCCAAAGTGCGCTTCGTCCGTGAGCACCGATACCGCGACCGCGCCGCCCCGCACATAGGCCCTCGCGTGGGCGACTGGGTCGAGGTCCTCTCGAATCGCGCCTTGCGACGGCGAGCGCCGTTTCACCTCCGCGATCAGCCCGACGGTAGATCCCGGCTGGCTGAGGAACGGCCGCACCGGAGGAGCCTGCGTGGCGCGCCGTTTCAATTCGGAAGCCGCACCCTGAAGAGCGGCCACGCGTTTGCGGGTCACGGCGAGAATAGCGCTCAGCGAGGGACGGCGCGGGTTGGCAGGCATCCTTGCGTTCGGTCGTTATTCGGGTAGATTATGTTTCGGTAAATCTTCGGGAGCAACCATGCCGGTCACGCGGCGCCAGCGCGAGATCCTCGATTACATCGCCAAACACCTCGAAGAGAAGGGGTACGCCCCGAGTTTCGAGGAGATCGCCCGCCAATTCGGGTTCCAGTCGCTCGCGACGGTGCACGAGCACCTCACCAATCTCGAGCGCAAGGGATACATCCGGCGCACGCACAACGAGAGCCGGGCCATCGAAGTCGTCCCGCCCAAGGGTCAGACCGGCGCCACCGAGCTGCCGCTGCTTGGGCTCGTCGCCGCCGGACATCCGATCGAGGCGGTGACAAACGACGAAACGATTGCTGTCCCCGACGAGCTGTTGCCGCGGCGCGGGCGCAGCTACGTGCTCAGGGTGCGCGGGGACTCCATGATCGACGAACACATCAAGGATGGAGACTACGTCGTCGTTCAGGAACGCAACCAAGCCGACCCCGGTCAGACCGTGATTGCGCTGGTCCACGGAGAAGGTGCCACCGTCAAACGTTTTTATCGTGAGCCCGGCGGCTGGATCAGGTTGCAGCCCGCCAACGACACGCTGCAGCCGCTGCGGTTGAACGAACGCGACGTCATCGTGCAGGGAGTCGTAGTCGGCGTCATCAGGAAATACTAGCGCTCGCTTTACGCAGCCGGTCGAGCGCCGCCCGGGCGGCGCCCGACGCGACCACTTCTCGCGCCCGGCCGATCCCTTCGGCCAACGAGCCGGCGATTCCTGCATTGGCCAGAATTCGCTCGAGCCGTTCCGCGTTGGCAGCGGGCTCGCCGCCTTGCAGCACGCCGACATCACCGATGCTCAGACGATAGCGCTCCGGATCGATTTCCCAGGTCCGCAGCGCCCCGTCCCGCACTTCCCACACGTCCGTTGTGCCGTGCGGCGATATCTCATCCATCCCCACTCGTCCGTGCACGACGAGTGCGTGTTCGGCGCCCAGTCGGACGAGTGCCTCCGCAACTACGCCCGCGCGATCTTGGTCCGCCACACCGATCACCTGCCGCTTCACCCCCGCGGGGTTGGCGAGTGGTCCCAGCAGGTTCATGATCGACGGCGTACCCAGCTCCCGACGCGCCGGGCCGACGTGTTTCATTGCCGGATGGAAGCTCGGTGCGAACAGGAAAACGACGCGCGCCTCATTCAACACGCGCGCTGCGCTCGCTGCATCCAGGACGATGCGTACGCCCAGTGCTTCGAGGACATCAGCGGAGCCGCACTTCGACGTGTACGAGCGATTCCCGTGCTTCGGGACCGTCGCGCCCGCTCCGGCGGCGACGAACGCCGCGACGGTGGAGATGTTGAACGTCGGGACGGTACCGCCGCCCGTGCCGCACGTGTCGACGAGGTGAGGATGTGAGGCCGTCACGCGCACCATCGCATCGCGTAGCGCGCGCGCTGCGCCGGCGACTTCGGCCGCGGTTTCACCTTTGGCGCGCAGGCCCATCAACAGCGCGCCGATCTGCGCCGGGGTCGCTTCCCCGCTCATCACGATCCCGAACACTTCGGCGGTTTGGCTCTCGGAGAGCGACTCGCGGTTGGCGAGCGCGCCGAGCGCGCGGCGCAGCGGGGATAAATCCATGGGGATTAAGGCTATCACCCTTGTCAAATAGTGACAACGAGTTGCATCTTTCCCGGCGTGACAAGCCGCCCCTTCCTTGCGGTGATTCAATACGACGGGGGTGGCTTCGCGGGGTGGCAGCGCCAGCCCGCAGATCGGACGGTTCAAGCCGAGTTCGAAGCGGTCTTGGAGCGCCTGATGGGCCAGCGGACGGTCGCGACCGGTGCCGGCCGGACTGATGCCGGGGTTCATGCACTCGGCCAGGCGGTTGGGTTCCTCGGTGGTGAACGGTGGGCGACGCAACCGCAGGACTTGCGGCGCGCCCTCAACGCGCTGCTACCGAGTGAGATCTGGGTGCAGCAGGTGCACCCGATGCGGCCCGGCTTCGATGCAAGACGCAGCGCGACCGCCCGACGCTATCGGTACCTAGTCGGATCGGATGATGGCGCAGCGTCGCCGTTTCGACGGCCCTATGAATGGGCGCTGCCGCTCGGTGACGGCAAGTCGTTGGACCGCACGGCGCTCGAGAGCGCCGCAGCGGCGCTGATGGGAGAGCACGATTTCCGCGGTCTGGCCGCGGCCGGCGTGGACACAGCCCACTACCAATGCCGCGTGGCGCTTGCCGAATGGGCGCCGCGAGCGGACGGAATGGGCATGATGTTCACGGTCGAGGCCGATCGATTCCTACATCACATGGTGCGATTTGTCGTGGGCACCATGGTCGACATCGCCCTCGGCCGGCGCCCGCCGGCGGATTTCCACCGTCTGCTCGCAGCGACCGATAATCTGGCGGCCAGCCCGCCCGCACCGCCCCAGGGTCTCTATTTGGAGCGGGTGCAGTATCCCCGAGACCTCTACGCCGAGGAGCCCAAGCCATGAAGTTTTTCCTCGACACCGCGAGCCTCAAAGACATCAGTTGGGCGGCGCAGGCCGGACTGATTGACGGCATCACAACCAATCCCTCGCTGCTGTCCAAACAGGCCGGCGACCTCGATCCTCGCGACGTGCTGAAAGAGATTTGCTCCCTCGTCGAGGGACCGGTATCGGCGGAAGTCGTCGCGGTGGACGCGGACGCGATGGTGAAGGAGGGCCAGTCACTCGCGAAGATCGCCGACAACATCGTCGTCAAAATCCCGATGCTCGAGGACGGGATGATCGCCGTGCGCCGGCTCGCCACCGAGGGAATCCGGACCAACGTCACGTTGTGCTTCTCGAGCGTGCAATGCCTCATCGCCGCCAAAGCGGGCGCGTCGTACGTCAGTCCGTTCATCGGACGGTTGGATGATGTCGGCCAGGAAGGCATGGACGTCATTCGCGAAGCGCGCGTCATCTTCGATAATTACAGCATCGAGACCGAGATCCTGGCTGCGTCCATCCGTCACCCACGTCACGTCGTCGAGGCGGCGATGATCGGTGCGGACGTCGCCACACTGCCACCCGACGTCTTGAAGAAGCTGCTGCTGCATCCGCTCACCGATCGCGGCCTCGATCAGTTCCTCGCCGACTGGAACAAGCTGGTCGCGCGGGCGAAGGCAGCGGTTTGAGCTGGGTCTCTCCGCTCTCGACACGGTACGCCTCTCCCGCGATGCAGGCGCTCTGGGGCGAGCGCCGCCGCATCGGCCTATGGCGCCGGCTATGGCTGGCGTTGATGGAAGGCGAGAAGGAGCTGGGCCTCGACATTCCGGACGCCGCGCTCGCGCAACTGCGCGCGCATCTCGACGACGCCGATCTCGAGAAGGCGGCGGAGTACGAGCGCCGCCTGCGCCACGATGTGATGGCACATATCCATCACCTTGGCGATCAAGCGCCGGCAGCGCGTCCGTTCATTCACCTCGGCGCGACGAGCGCCTATGTGACCGACAACGCCGACCTGATCCTGATGCGCGAGGCCATGCAGCTGTTGCTCGGCCGCATTGGCGCGTTGCTCGTCGCCATGGGGAAAGTCGCCCGCCGTTACCGCGCCCTTCCCTGTCTCGCGTACACGCACTTCCAGGCGGCGCAGCTCACGACGGTCGGAAAGCGCATGACGCTCTGGATGCAGGATTTCGCGCTCGATGCCGAAGAGCTGCTGCATCGCATCAGCGCGCTGCGGTTTCGCGGCGTCAAAGGCACAACCGGCACCCAGGCCTCCTTCCTCGACCTCTTCGAGGGCGATCACGCGAAAGTCACCGACCTCGACCAGCGCGTCACGCGCGCGATGCGGTTCGATCAGGCGCTCGCGATCACGGGACAGACCTACACGCGGAAGCTCGATGCGCAGGTGATGGCGGTGTTGTCCGGGATCGCGCAGTCAGCCGCGAAATTCGCCACCGATTTACGGCTGTTGCAGCACGAGGCGGAGCTGCTCGAACCGTTCGAGAGCGAGCAAGTCGGGTCTTCCGCAATGCCCTACAAACGCAACCCGATGCGGGCCGAGCGCATGACGAGTCTTGCGCGGTTCGTGATCGAGCTCGAGGGCAACGCGTGGCATACCGCCGCCGCGCAGTGGCTGGAGCGCACGCTGGATGACAGCGCCAATCGCCGTCTCGTGATTCCCGAGGCGTTCCTCGCGACTGATGCGATTCTCGTGCTCGCCACCAACGTGGCTGCCGGGCTCGAGGTCCGCGAGGAGACCATCGCTCAGCACGTTGCTGCGGCGATGCCGTATCTCGCCACCGAGCGATTGCTCATGCGGGGCGTGAAAGCCGGCGGCGATCGCCAGGCGCTGCACGAAGTCATTCGCGCCCAGAGCATGGCGGGTCCGGCCCAGTTGCTCGACCGGCTGGCGAAGACTCCGGAGTTCAAGCGCCTCGGCATTCGAGCCACCAGCGACGAGCTCGACCCCGCGGCGTACGTGGGTCGGGCGCCGCAGCAAGTGGACGATTTTCTTGATCGCATACTTCCGGATTTGATGCGTTCCATTCAGGCGGCGGCTCCCGCGGCGGCCGCGGCGGAGGTTGAGGTATGACCGGTGGTGTGCTCGTCCAAAGCAAGCTTCCGCTTCCTCTCGTGCGGCGCGGCAAAGTCCGTGAAGTGTACGCGGTGGACGACGCGACGCTGCTGCTCGTTGCCAGCGATCGCGTCAGCGCGTTCGACGTCGTGATGCGGGAACCGGTGCCCTCCAAAGGCGCCGTGCTCACGCAAATGAGCGCGTTCTGGTTCACACGCCTCGCCTCAGTCATGCCACATCACTGCCTCACGGCCGACGTCGATGCAATTATCGGGCGGGTGCCCAAACTCGCCGCGCATCGCGACGAGCTCGTGGGACGTTCGATGCTGACCCAGCGTGCGACGCCAATGCCGTTCGAATGCGTCGTCCGCGGCTACATCTCGGGATCGGCGTGGGCGGAGTACAAGCAGTCTGGGACGCTCGCCGGCGAGCCGCTGCCGAACGGGCTGACCGAGAGTGGGCGGCTCGACCCACCGATCTTTTCGCCCGCGACTAAAGTGGAAACGGGTCACGACGAGAACGTCACCTTCGCCCACGTAGCGCGCGCGCTCGGCCGCGAGCCCGCGGAGCGGCTCAAGACCGCGAGCATCGGCCTGTACGAAGCCGGCCGTGCCTACGCGGCCCAGCGTGGCATCATCATCGCGGATACGAAATTCGAGTTCGGTTCCACGGCGGACGGGAAGTTGCTCGTCATCGACGAGATCCTCACCCCCGACTCGTCACGCTTCTGGCCGGCCGATCGCTATCAGCCGGGTCGCAGTCAGCCCAGTTTCGACAAGCAGCCGCTGCGCGACTACCTGGCAGATTTGAAGCGTCAGGGCAAATGGAACGGCGAAGCACCGCCGCCGCCGCTGCCGCCCGAGGTGGTCGCCGCGACCAGTGAGCGCTACCGCGACGCGTACAAGCGGATCACGGGAAAAGAATTGGAGTGAGGATCGCACGCGAGGGGTGGCCGTTTATCGGAATCGCCTGGCTCATCGCAATCGCGGCGGCGTTGCTTGTCGCGCGCCGCGGAGGGCCTTTGTGGGCCGTTCCCGGCGTGCTGGCGATTCTCGCGGGATGGGTCGTCGCGTTTTTTCGTGATCCCATCCGGCCCGGACCGCGCGGCGAGCGCTATGTCCTGGCGGCCGCCGAGGGGCATGTTGTGCATGTGACGGAGATCGACGAACCGATGTACGTGAAAGGACGCACCGTGCGGATTTCGATCTTCCTGTCCGTCTTCGACGTGCACGTGAATCGCTATCCGGTAGATGGCACCGTGGAGCTGGTGCACTACCACAAGGGCAAGTTTCTGCACGCGGGCACCGAAAAGGCGAGTCTCGACAACGAGCAAGCTTCGATCGGCATCCGTGGACCGCACGGACCGGTGCTGGTGCGTCAAATTGCCGGTCTCATCGCCCGGCGCATCGTGACGGATCCCCGTCCCGGTGACCATGTCGCGCAGGGCGCGCGGCTGGGGCTGATCCGCTTCGGCTCGCGCACCGACGTCTTCCTTCCTCTCGCGGGCCGCCCGGTCGTCAAGGTGAAACTCGGTGATCGCGTGCGCGTCGGCGGTACCGTGCTCGCGGAGTACGCATGAGACCGCCGCCATTCCCGATCCGCCGCGTCGTCATCGTGGTGCCGAGTCTGTTCACCCTCTTCAATCTCTTCTTCGGCATCTGGTCTATGGTCCTGGCGACGCGGGGCGAGTTCTACCGCGCCAGCTGGTTCATCGTGTTCGCCGGAATTCTCGATACCCTCGATGGCCGGGTCGCGCGCATTTCGGGTACGGGAACCCGCTTCGGCGCGGAGCTCGATAGTCTCGTCGACATCGTGAGCTTCGGCGTCGCGCCCGCGTTCCTGATGTTTCAGGTCGAATTCGCGGGCGCCGGCTCAGCCGCCTGGATTTTCTGCTACTTCTACGTCATGGCGGCGGCGATTCGTCTGGCGCGCTTCAACGTGACGCAGGCGGGCCGCGCGAAGAGCTACTTCATCGGCCTGCCATCGCCCGCGGCCGGGATGACCGTGGCAACGTTCTATCCGTTCACCCAGACAGAGCTGTTCGCGTCGCTGCACGGCCTCCCGTGGCATCTCCTCCTCAATTTCCTCATGATCGCATTGACGATCCTGATGGTGAGCAACGTGCACTACGCGACGTTGCCGCGCGCCGGGTTCCGCACGTTAGGCGGACTATTGGGACTCCTGCTGATTGTTGTTATCCTGGTATTCGGAATCTGGCAGCACGACGTATTCCTGTTTCCGCTGGGAATCGTGTACATGAGTTACGGAGTAGTGCGGGCGGTGTTGCTGGGATTCTTCAAGGCACCCGCTGAAGACGAGGAGGCCGAGATCGCTGGTCCGATCGTGATCGACGAAAGCAACCAGGCGTACGGCTCCGGGCCAAGACGAGGTCCTGGAGCGGCGTGAGCGCGTATACGGTGGAGATCCGCGTGATGCCGCGGGCGTCGTTGCTCGACCCCCAGGGCCAGGCGGTGCAGCACGCGCTGCAAGCGCTCGGCTTCGCGGAGGTCGCGAACGTCCGGGCCGGCAAACACCTCGTGCTCCAGGTCCAGGCGTCCACCCGAGAGGAAGCCGCCACGAAGGCCCGAACGATGTGCGATCGGTTGCTCGCGAATCCGGTCACCGAGGACTACGAATGCAGCGTGTCGCAGTAGTCGTTTTCCCCGGCTCGAATTGCGACGCCGATACGATCGACGCGGCGCGCGCCGCCGGATCGGACGCATATTTCGTGTGGCACCGCGACACCGACCTGAAACAGGCGGACGCGGTGATCCTACCGGGCGGGTTCAGTTATGGCGACTACCTGCGGTCGGGGGCGATCGCGCGCTTCTCGCCGGTGCTGCGGGCGGTCACGGCGCACGCGCGCGCGGGTGGCGCCCTGCTCGGCATCTGCAACGGCTTCCAGATTCTCTGCGAGGCCGGGTTGCTGCCCGGCGCCCTGATGCGCAACGCCGGACTCAAGTTTCTGTCCCGTCCCGTGCGCGTGCGGATCGAGGCGACGGATACGCCGTTCACGGGACAGTACGAGCGCAGCGAGGAGCTCACGCTGCCCATCGCCCACGGCGATGGGCGCTACGTCGCCGACGCCGAGACGGCGGCGTTGCTGGAAGCCAACGGCCAGGTCGTGTTGCGCTACGTCACAGAGAATCCCAATGGATCGACGCACGATATCGCCGGCGTTTGTAACGTCGGCCGCAACGTGGTGGGAATCATGCCGCATCCGGAGCGCCGCAATGCGCAGGTGTTAGGCGGTCAGGATGGCGCCCGCATCTTCCTCTCTCTGGAGGCTCGCAATGCGACGCAGCACGCTGGCGATATGCGCGCTGTTGACGGTCGCCACCTTCGGGTGTGACAAGGTAAACGCCGCGAAGGAGACCGCCGTGGCAAAATTGAAGCTGGCGTGGGACAAGGTTCGCGGCCGCCCAACGGCCACCCACACGCCGCCTCCACCGCTCCGGCCGGCGGCCGACACCGCGGCACAGCGTCAAGTGACGCAACCACAGGAACGGCAGACGGCGCATCATCCACGACCGCCGTCCGCTCCGCAGGGCACGGTGGTGAACCGGGACGTGCCTTACATCTCCGATGATACCGGCACGATCGCTCCCGCGATGAGCGAGCGCGAAATCTATGACCTCTGGGGCGCACCCGCGGCCGTCCGCCGGGCCGGCGAGTACACCTATCTCTTCTTCAAGAACGGTTGCGAGTACACCTGCGGCACGATGGACGTCGTGACGCTCAAGGATGGCAAAGTCGTCGATGCGATCCTCAGATGGGACGGGCATCGCTATTCCGGGGAATCGTCGTCGCCACCGGGACGCGTGCCGATTGCCAACCCGGGCGGCGATAAGCTACAAATGCGGCCCCCCCCGGCCCCGCCACCCGCGCCGCCTCCATCGTCCGCGCCGTGACGCACGATCGTCCGAGCAAGAACGAGGACGAGTACTTCGCGCGTCGCGACGCCGAGCTGTTGCGGCAGCAGCACGCGGCAGTCGTGCGGGCCGCCGCCGAGCGCGAACGCAAGTCGCACCACATGAAGTGCCCCAAGTGCGGCTACGATCTGATCACCGGCGAATGGGACGGGATTCAAATCGATCAGTGCACGCACTGTCACGGCGTCTGGTTCGACGCCCATGAGGCGCAGGCCCTCATGAAGACGTCGACGCCGAATATCCTGGGACGCGTATTTCGCGCGGTGGCGAAGGGCGTGACGCGGAGGTGACCCCCCCCGCCCCCTCCGATCCTGTCATCACCCCCGAGTTGGTGCAGGAGCACAACCTCACACCCGAAGAATACGACCGCATCACCGCGATGCTGGGCCGGACCCCGACGTTCCCCGAGCTCGGCATCTTCTCTGCACTGTGGAGCGAACACTGCTCCTACAAGCACTCAAAGCCGGTTCTGAAGACGTTTCCCACGACGGGACCCCAGGTCGTCCAGGGCCCCGGCGAGAACGCGGGGGTCTTGCGATTGCCCGGCGGTTGGGCGGTCGCGTTCAAAATCGAATCCCATAACCACCCGTCGGCCGTGGAGCCGTATCAGGGTGCAGCCACCGGCGCGGGCGGCATCCTGCGCGACGTCTTCACGATGGGCGCACGCCCCGTCGCGCTGCTCAATAGCCTGCGCTTCGGACCGCTCGACGATGCGCGCAATCGTTATCTGTTCGCGGGCGTGGTGCGCGGCATCGGGGACTACGGCAATTGCGTCGGAGTGCCAACCCTTGGCGGTGAGGTCG
>WNEY01007822.1_pt1 | contig 11310 bp, 10 predicted proteins | sample 5400531 | NCBI WGS metagenome assembly WNEY01 (sample SAMN13153338, study PRJNA577476) | soil metagenome | isolation source: 200 cm saprolite under Douglas fir tree site 1 | place: USA:California | collected 2015-04-18
CTCGGGAATCGGGGCGGGGGCGCCACCTGGCGGGCCGCCGCATGTGCGGCTCGCCGCAGCCGCGTCACTCGGGCGTGGAGCGCGCGGCGGCCACGCGATGCTTGAGGTCGATGCGGTCGCGCGACGACACCCCCAGGAGGTCGGCGGCGCGCCAGACCACGTTGTCCTCGAACTCGCTGACCCGGCCGTCCGCGTACACCAGTTCCCACATCATTTCGACGATGCGCAGCCGGCCGGTCTCGTCGACCGCCCGCATGATGACGCTGGTGAAATGATAGAGATCGACCGCCTCGCCCTCGACCAGCATGGCGGAGGTGATCAAACGGTCGGCGCTGCCGGGATCGAGCCCGAAGCGGCTTTCGATCAGGCTATGGAGCTTGCGCTTCTCGACCTCGGACGGCTCGCCATTGAGCGAGATCACATGGATCAAAAGCGCGGTGGCCGCCAGCCGATAACCGGTGTCGTCGAAGCTGCGATCCTCATGCGCATGCGGCGAAACAACGTCGGCGATGAATTGGCGCAATCCGTCAAGCATGATGTCCCGCCGTGAAAACGAGGCCCTTGGCCGCCGAAGCGGCGAATCTGCAGTATATATGAGGGCAAAGGTTGAATCGCGCAATCGGCGCGCAACGCGGACTTTGGTTACGTTTCGGCAATCTGCGTGTTGCTGCGAGGAGGGCGATCCGGCTTGGGCGTCATTGCGAGCGCAGCGAAGCAATCCAGGGTTTTGACCGGGGCTCTGGATTGCTTCGCGGAGCTTGTCATCCGGCGGCGCTTTGCGCCGACCGGGTGGCTCGCAATGACGGTTCCGATGTTGGACGCCGTCGCGGGACTCAAGGAATCTCGTACACCACGATCTTGTCGGCGATGCCGCGCAGCGCGGCCTCCTTCTGGATCGGCCGGATCGCCTCCTTCTCCAGGATGGTAGAGACGCCGGGGGCGTCGATCACGGGACCGGTGATGTGGATCTCCTGCGAGGTCGACAGGCTCTGCACCCGCGATGCGATATTGACGGTCTGGCCGAAATAATCCTGCCGCTCGTTCAGCATCACCGCGAGACACGGTCCCTCATGGATGCCGATCTTGACGATCAGGTCGGACTTGCCGCGCTCGGCATTGAGCTTGCCCATCGCGGCCCGCATCCGCAAGCCCGCGGCGAGCGCGTGGTCCGGGCGGACGAAGGTCGCCATCACGGCGTCGCCGATGGTCTTGACCACGGCGCCCTTTTCGGCTGCGATGATTTCCAGAAGCGCATGGAAATGCGCGCGCACCAGGTCGAACGCGACGAGGTCGCCGACCCGCTCGTAAAGCGCGGTCGACCCCTTCAGGTCGGTGAACAGAAAGGTCAACGAGGTGATCTTGAGACGCTGATCGATGTTGAGATTGTCGGCCTTGAACACGTCGCGGAACGTCTGGTTCGACAGCATCCGCTTGGCGGTGAGGAACGGCCTGCGCTTGCCCAGCAGATGGTGGAGCGCGTCGGCCGCGACAAAGACCGTGGGCAGCGTCCGCACGCCGGACTGATTGTCAAGCGCGAGCCGCAGCGGACCCGGACGCAAGGTGATCGACCCGGTCGGCGGATGCGCCTTGTTGAAGATCAGCCCGAGCTGCTGACGGTCCTTGGTCGGTTCGCCCTGGACGTCGATGAAATGTGCGGAATGCGTCACCGGCTCGAATACGATGACGAATTGCGGCGGAAGCTGCATCGACAGCACCGCCTTTTCGCCGGCGGGCAGCTCCAGCGCATCCAGCGTCACTTCCTCGGCCAGCGAGGCAAAGGAATTCTTGTCGAGATCGATGCCCGAGCTCCAGAACACCTGCTTGTAATATTCCCATAGCGGCAGCGTGTTGGGATCGTGGGCGGCAATCCGCCTGATCTTGGGACTGACGGTAAAGGCCACCTCGACCTGCTCATCGACGGAAGGCTCGTAGCCGCAGGCGCATAATCCGCAATGATAATCATCATCGCGCAGCGATTTCAGCGTGTCATGCGCGTCCAGCACGCCGCTGCAGCCGGGACAAAGCACGTTCCAGGTGAGATCGAACAGGCCAAGCCGCGAGGCGTGCAAGAAACCGGAAATCACCTTCTCTTCGTCGAAGCCGGTGCGCTTGGAAAATTCCAGGGCGTTGATTCGATTGAGCTCGTGATCTTCACCGTCCGCGATCAGCCGTGCGATGGCATCCGCGACGGCCGGATCGGCGGTTTGCTTCAGAACCGAAAACTGGGACTGGATGTCGCTCATGGCTTCAACCTAGATGGCATTGCCGCAACCTGCCGGCAATACCCCGAAGCCCCGTCCTGTCCGGATTAAATTGGACGCCCCCTTCAGTCAGGCGCCCCCTGAATCAAACGCCGCCTATGTCACATGGCCCCTAAATCAAGTGCCCTGCCGCGGCCTGATCACAAACATCGGCGAGCGGTCGGGCTGCGTCGTCACCACGCCGACCGGCATCACGGGCGCCTTGTCGATCAGTTCGACGCGGAATGCGCCGATCAGCTTGGCCAGCGCTAGCGTTGCTTCCACGAGGGCGAAATGCGCCCCGATGCAGACCCGCGCGCCGACGCCGAACGGCAGATAGGCGAACCGATCCGGCGGCGGCGCCGACGGCATGAAGCGTTTGGGGATGAAGGCGTTGGGGCTGTGCCACAGCTTTTCGTGCCGGTGCAGCAGCCACGGCGCGATCAGGATCACGTCCTTCGGCTTGACCGCCAGGCCCGCGACGGTGTCGGCCGCCTTGGCGGCGCGCGCGATCATAAAGACCGGCGGATAAAGCCGCACGGTCTCGTCGATCACCGCGCGGGTGAATTTCAGCCGCTCGATTTCGCCCGCAGCCCCCGCCGGTAACGCCTTCACCTCGGCGGCCACCTGCTCCTGGGTCTGCGGATCAAGCGCCAGGAGATAGAGCGTCCAGAACAGCGCGGTGGCGGTGGTCTCGTGGCCGGCGAGAATCATCGTCGCCACCTCATCGCCAAGCTGCTCGTCGCTGAAGGCATTGCCGGTCTCGGGATCGCGGGCGTCACCCATCAGGTCGAACAGATCGCGCGGCGGGGCGCCCTCTTTCTTGCCGGCGGCGCGGCGCTCGGCCATCAGCATGGCCACGAACGCCGTCCATCGCTTGCGAAACCGCGCACGGGCGAAGTCCTGTGGCGTCGGCCAGGGCAGCGGCAACGCCAGATCAAGGAAGTGAGGCCGCGCCAGCCGCTCGCCATATTCCATCACGAAATTGCGCAGGGCGGCGCCGTGACGGTCCATCCCGAACGAGAACATCGTGCGCCCGGCGATTTCGAGCGTCATCCGCTGCATGACCTCACGCAGGTCGATCGGCGCGTCGCATTTCCCCTTCAGCGTCGCAATGGTCTCGTCGGTCACCGCGACCATGTGCGGAACGAGCATGGTTACCGCGCGCGGCGTGAAGGCTGGGGCCAGTGTCCGGCGCTGGTGCTTCCAGGCCCGCCCCTCGGCGATGAGCAATCCTCCGCCGAGGATCGGCCGCAGCACGCGGATACCGGTCGGCGTCCGCGTATAATTCTCGTAATTGTCGACCAGCACATGCCGGATCGCATCCGGCGTGTTGATCGTGAAACTGCTGCGGGCGAAGAAGCGGCCCTTGATGATATCCTCTTCATAGGCGCGCTGGCCCCAGGCGCCGAGCGCGCTGGTGCGCATCGCCGCCATCCAGCCGAGCATGGTCATGTGCTCGGAGGCGCGCGGGGGGCGCGGCGGTTCCAGCGGCCGGCGGGGGACCGGTAATTCGTACACTTCGGCTACGCTCATGCGACGGCCTCACCACTTGCGAAGGAAAGGTATGCGACAGCTAGTACGTCAACTCTGCGACCACAATCCGGCCGGCGGGAGTTGCCGACCCGTACAAAAATTCGTGCTTCATCGTTTTTCATCATGCTGATCCGGGCAATTCCGGCCCGGCACGGCGCACTTAGCACACTGGACAGCGACCGATTATCGCGGGCATCACATATCGCCGGAAGAATCAGGCCCCAAAGCATGCACCGGTCCATGGAGACGGGTTTTTCCCCGAAAGAAACGCAAGGCGCGGAAATCATGCTCAAATCATCGGCCGAACGGAACCGGATATGACCGAAGCGCTGAAACGTCAGGTGTTTCCCGCCGACGGCATTGCCGCGCCGCTGCGGCATGGCGTGTTTCGGCGGATCTGGCTCGCGAGCCTGTTGTCCAATCTCGGGCTGCTGATCCAGGCGGTCGGCGCCGCCTGGGCGATGACGCAGATGACCTCGTCGGCCGACAAGGTCGCGCTGGTGCAGACCGCCTTGATGCTGCCGGTGATGCTGATCTCGATGCCGGCCGGCGCGGTCGCCGACATGTATGACCGCCGCATCGTGGCGATGCTGTCGCTGTCGATCTCGCTGGTGGGCGCGACCGCGCTGACGCTCCTGACCTGGTTCGGCCACATCAACCCGCAAATCCTGCTGGCGCTCTGTTTCGTGGTCGGTTGCGGCATGGCGCTGTTCGGCCCGGCCTGGCAATCCTCGGTCAGCGAGCAGGTGCCGGCGGAAACGCTGCCGTCGGCGGTCGCGCTGAACGGCATCAGCTACAACATCGCGCGCAGTTTCGGGCCTGCGATCGGCGGCATCGTGGTCGCAACCGCCGGCGCGGTCGCGGCCTTCGCGGCAAATGCGTTGCTCTACATTCCGCTGTTCGTGGTGCTGTTTCTGTGGCGGCGCGTCGCCGAGCCGCAGCGGCTTCCGCGTGAAAGGCTGAACCGCGCCATCGTCTCGGGCGTGCGCTATATCGCCAACTCGCCGCCGATCAAGACCGTGCTGGCGCGCACTTTTGTCACCGGCCTGGTCGGCGGTTCGGTGTCGGCGCTGATGCCGCTGGTGGCGCGCGACCTGCTGCACGGCGGCGCGCAGACCTACGGCATCATGCTGGGCGCGTTCGGCATGGGCGCGGTGGTCGGCGCGCTCAACATCGGCCAGATCCGCAGGCAGCTCTCGGGCGAGGCCGCAGTGCGCGCCTGCGCGCTGTCGATGGGCAGCGCCATCGTCGCGGTGGCGTTGAGCCGCATGCCGGTGTTGACCGCCGCGGCCTTGGTGGTCGCGGGCGCGTCGTGGATGCTGGCGGTCGCGTTGTTCAATATCGGCGTGCAGTTGTCGGCGCCGCGCTGGGTCGCGGGCCGGTCGCTCGCAGCGTTCCAGGCCTCGATCGCCGGCGGCATCGCGATCGGAAGCTGGGGCTGGGGCCATCTCACCGACGCCGCCGGCGTTGAAATGGCGCTGCTGGTGTCCGGCGGGCTGATGCTGCTGTTGCCGCTGCTCGGATGGCTGCTGCCGATGCCGCGTGTCGGCGGGCGCAACGAGGATGCCGAACTGCTGGCCGATCCCGAGGTGCAATTGTTGCTGACCGGGCGCAGCGGCCCCTTGGTGGTCGAGATCGAATATCGCGTCGCGCAGGACAACGCCCGCGCCTTCCACAATGTGATGCAGGACGTGCAGCTTAGCCGCCAGCGCAACGGCGCCTATGGCTGGTCGATCGCGCGCGACATCGCCGATCCCGAATTATGGACCGAGCGCTACCACTGCCCGACCTGGTTCGACTATCTGCGCCAGCGCAACCGCTCCACCCAGTCGGAGCGCGCGCTGCACCAGCAGGCGATTGCATTTCACATCGGCCCCGATCCGGTGCGGATTCGCCGCATGCTGGAGCGTCCGTTCGGATCGGTGCGCTGGAAGGAAGACACGCCCGACCGCGCCGCCAACGAAGTGCTGCCGGTGGTCGCAAGCGCCGCGGGCAGCAGCACGTAAGGCAGTCATTCGTTTGGGGTGCAATTACCTCCAAGTGCATCCGCTGACCGGAGAGCGGGCTATCATCCTTGGCTATTTCGTTCGCAGGCTCCCCGGCGTCAGTTCGGCAGACTCGACGCATCTATTTGCCATGCTGCGGGATCACGTGACGCGGCTGGAAAACACGGTATGCTGGCGCTGGTCCACGGGCGATGTCGTGATCTGGGACAATCGCGCGACGCAACACAAAGCCATCGATGACTACGGGGACCAGCCGCGCATCGTGCGCCGGGTGACCATCGACGGGCCGGCATCGATGGTCGGCACGGCAAAAGAAGGAACGGCGAGGCTGAGGTTGCCACGGCGGCCTGAAAGATAAACGGTATCACTGCGAGATCGTATTCCGGCGCAGATTTGCCGATTAGAGCGCGTGGCGGGCTGCGGCAATCATAGCGGCACGGCGAACGAGTAGTGCCCATCTTCGTCGACCGTGGCGCGCCACTTCGGAATGCACTATCAGCGCCAAACACCGCTGTTTTCGCGCTTGATCGGACGCCAATGCGTAGAAGGGGATCGCTGAAGCGGCAATGCCGGCTGCAGCAATCCGCCGGACAGCGGCAGGCTCAGGAGAAGGGGTCTCGCACGTCGAGCGACTGGAACTTCCGGAAATCACGGTCATTGGAGTACAGCGTGCGGACGCCGTGCTGGAACAGGATAGCTGCGACGTGGGCGTCAGGGACGAGATTCCCGCGAACAGGTGTCTCGCCCGCCACGCTCTTATAGGCGTCCAGGAAACCGTGCAACTCGGAGACGGCACGCACGTGAGGCAGCCCGAGGAGCGCGGAGATGTTCCCGAGGGCTTCGTCCGGCGACAGCGGTGCGGAGAAGATGCGCGGGTGTGTGGCGATGCGGAGATACGACATCAGCGTCGGCCACGTGAGACAGAGTATTTCCGGGCCGGCGGCGCAAGACTCGACGAAGCGGCGGGCGCGGACGTGACGGTCGCTCGATCGGTCCGACGCGTAGAGCAGCACGTTTACGTCGATGGAATAGCTCACCGCCGGTCCGCATCGAGGGCCGCGTAGACGGTCTCCTTGTCCGCCAGATCGACCAGAGACTTCATCGGGCGAGAGGTCCACCGGAACGATGGTCGGGCGCGCGACGGACGGCGACGGGCGAGCGCCTCGGCAAGCAGTTCGGAGACAACCGCCCCCATCGATCGGCCTTCCCTCTCGTGGATGGCCTTGACCTCTCTCAGAATGGGGTCGTCAATGTCGAGCGTGGTCCTCATGATGCGTGATGCTATTTGGAGCAACATGTGATGTCAACACCTCGAATCACGCACAAATCGATTTCTGGATCGGCAACATGGATGATGGTTGACGCCTGGCGTCGAGGCGGTGCAGACTCGCGGGCGCGCCGCGCTCTGCAGAGCGAGGCGGCCTCGTCGCGCGGCGCGAATCCCGCATTTCCCCCCGCTTGCGCGGGGGTCATGCGGGCTACGGGCCACACCCGTTCGCACCATGGTCAGTACAGCACCACGCTGCGGATGCTCTTGCCCTCGTTCATCAGGTCGAACCCCTTGTTGATGTCGGCGAGCGGCAGGGTGTGGGTGATCATCGGGTCGATCGCGATCTTGCCCTCCATGTACCAGTCGACGATCCTCGGCACGTCGGTGCGGCCGCGCGCGCCGCCGAAGGCGGTGCCTTTCCAGACCCGGCCGGTGACCAGCTGGAACGGGCGGGTCGAAATCTCGGCGCCGGCCGGCGCGACGCCGATGATGATCGACTGGCCCCAGCCGCGGTGGCAGGCCTCCAGCGCCTGGCGCATCACCGCGACGTTGCCGGTGCAGTCGAAGGTGTAGTCGGCGCCGCCGATGCGGTCGGCGCCGCGCTTGGTCATGTCGACGAGGTGGGGGACGAGCTCGCCGCGAAGCTCCTTCGGATTGACGAAATGGGTCAGGCCGAAGCGCTCGCCCCATTCCTTCTTGGCGGGATTGACGTCGACGCCGATGATCATGTCGGCGCCGGCGAGGCGCAGCCCCTGGACGACGTTGAGGCCGATGCCGCCAAGCCCGAACACGACGGCGGTCGCGCCCGCCTCGACCTTGGCGGTGTTGAGCACCGCGCCGATGCCGGTGGTGACGCCGCAGCCGATGTAGCAGACCTTGTCGAACGGCGCGTCCTCGCGAATCTTTGCGACCGCGATCTCCGGCAGCACCGTGAAGTTCGAGAACGTCGAGGTGCCCATGTAGTGGTGCAGCTTGCGGCCGTCGACCGAGAAGCGCGAGCTGCCGTCCGGCATCAGGCCCTGGCCCTGGGTGGCGCGGATCGCCGTGCACAGGTTGGTCTTGCGCGAGAGGCACGACGGGCACTCCCGGCATTCCGGCATGTAGAGCGGAATGACGTGGTCGCCCTTCTTCACGCTCGCGACGCCCGCTCCGACGTCGACGACGATGCCGGCGCCCTCGTGGCCGAGGATCGTCGGGAACAGCCCTTCCGGGTCGGCGCCTGAGAGCGTGAACTCGTCGGTATGGCAGATGCCTGACGCCTTCACCTCGACCAGCACCTCGCCGGCCCTCGGCCCCTCGAGGTCGACCTCGGTCACGGTGAGCGGCTTGCCCTTGTCCAAGGCGACGGCGGCGCGGCTTTTCATGGCGGTTCTTCTCCTCGGCGCTCGAGCATTTTCAGGAAAAAGCCTGCCCGGACTCGATCCTGGACTCCTGGACTCGATCCGGGGTGGGAACCGGTTTTCCGTCCGAAAATGCGACCACGCAAAAAAGCTAGAGCGCATTCAGCTTCCTGCTAAAGCGGAATGCGCTCCAGCACGATCAGGCAAGCGCATCGGCGCCGCCGATCGGCGTGCGGCCGGGGCGACGCGCCGCCTGCGCTTCCTCCTCGAGCTTGCGCTGGATGATGCGCCGCGCGGCGAGGCCGGCGCGGTCGAAGGCGAGGCTGACCAGCGGCGTGCCCGACGGGTCGCCGTCGATCATGAGCTGCTGCTGCTCGACGATGCGGGCGTCCTCGGCGAAGGCGACGTCGGTCATGTCCTTGTAGATTTTCGACACGTAGCTGTCCTCGAGCCCCCAGGAGCGCACGGTCGACCAGAAATAATGGGTGGTGCGCTCGGTCTCCGGCGTGAAGCTGTTGAGCACGATGTGGGTCGGCGTGCCGAACGGCACCTCGCTGCCGGCCTCGCGGGCGCCGAGCGTGATGCGCGCATAGACCGGCGGCCGGAACTCGAGGAATTGCCAGCGGTCGATCTTGCCGTGGAGATCGCGGGCGGCGCGGTAGATCGGCGCGGTGTCGACGTTGCGCATCAGCCGCTGCGCGCGCACGATGTCGCCGTCGATATCGACCTCGAGCGGGGTCTCGGTCACCCCGCCGCCGGCGAGCGTGGTCTTGTGCACGAACACGACGTGGGTCAGATCGAGGATGTTGTCGATCAGCAGCTGATAGTTGGCCTTGACGTACAGCGTGCCGTGCACGCCGGTCCAGCCGGGCTTCACGTTCTCGCCGAAGTCGGGGATCAGCGCCGGATCGGGGATCGCCGCGCCGAGCCAGACGAAGACGAGGCCGTGCAACTCGCGGGCCGGGAAGCTTCGCGCCCGGAAGCCGCGGCCGATGATGGCGTTGCCCGGCACATGGGTGCAGGCGCCGTCGGCGGCGAAGCGGATGCCGTGATAGCCGCACTGGATGTCGTTGCCGACCACTTCGCCGGAGGAGAGCGGCGCCTTGCGGTGCGGACAGCGGTCGGTGAGCGCAGCCACCTTGCCGTCGCGGCCGCGGAAGATCACCATCGGCTCGTCACAGATCGTGCGCGCGAGCGGCTTGTCGCCGACCTCGGCCGAGGTCGCGGCGGTGTACCACTGATTGCGAAGGAATGCGGCCATCGGTCTGCTCCCGCCAGTCGCGCTCATGTTAGGGCGTCTTGTGCTCCGATCCTACCGGGCTTCGTGATGATCGACACGCGTGAGGCTGGCTCGGTCTGCTCCCTCTCCCCGTTCTTTACGGGGAGAGGGGGCCCACCGAGTGTGCCGCAGGTTAAGCAGATCAGCCACAACAAGTCGGACGTCTGCCGTCTGCGGTCACTCCCGCTCGAGCGCCACCACGCGGCCGCGCTCGATCGAGAGCGCGAGCCGGCCGCGCTTGAGCGCGAGCGCCTTCTCGCCGAACAGCTCCCGGCGCCAGCCATGGAGCGCCGGCACGTCGGCCGCGTCGTCGGCGGCGATGCGGTCGAGGTCGTCGACGGTCGCGATCACCTTGGCGGCGACGCCGTGGCGCTCCGCGGTCATGCGCAACAGCACCTTGAGCAGCTCCACCGTGGCCTGGCCGTTGGCCGCCGGCCTCGGCCGCTCGAGCCGCGGCAGGCCCTTCGGATCGCGCGCGAGCCCGTGCTTGACCGCCTGGACGATCGCCTCGCCCCATTTCGAGCGCTCGAAGCCCCTGGGCAGCGAACGCAGGCCGCCGAGCCGCTCGATCGTGGTCGGCGCCTGGATCGCGATGTCGCCGATCACGTCGTCCTTGAGCACGCGGCCGCGCGGCACGTCGCGGGCCTGCGCCTCGCGCTCGCGCCAGGCCGCGACCTCGATCAGCACCGCCAGCTCCTTGGGCTTGCGCACCCGCGTCTTCAGGCGCTCCCAGGCGTGCTCGGGCTCGAAGCGATAGGTATCGGGAGAGGTGAGGACCTCCATCTCGTCGCGCATCCAGTCGTTGCGGCCGCGCTTCTCGAGATCGGCGGAGAGCTTGAGGTAGACGTCGCGCAGATGGGTGACGTCGGAGATCGCGTAGGCGAGCTGCGCCTCGCTGAGCGGCCTTCGCGTCCAGTCGGTGAAGCGATGCGACTTGTCAAGATTGTCGCCGGTGATGCGCTGCACCAGCTGGTCGTAGGAGATCGAATCGCCGTAGCCCAGCACCATGGCCGCGACCTGGGTGTCGACGATGGGCGCGGGGATGATGCCGGCCTCGTGCCAGCAGATCTCGATGTCCTGGCGGGCGGCGTGAAAGACCTTGACCACGTTCCCGTCCGCCATCAGCGCGAAAAACGCCGCGAGATCGACGCCATCGGCGAGCGCGTCGATGACCACGGCCTCGTCGGTGCTCGCCATCTGCGCGACGCAGAGCTTGGGGTAATAGGTGCTCTCGCGCAGGAATTCGGTGTCCACCGTCACGAACGGATGCCGCGCCATGCGGGCGCAGGCTTCCGCGAGCTGCCGGGTGGTCGTGATCGGCTGCATGGCCGCTAGATAGCGCAGACCGCCCGCTTTGTCAGGGCCGCCGTTTGCGGGTAGGGTGGGCAAAGGCGCGAACCACATACTCGCCTCTCTCCAAGCAAATGGTAAAGCGCCGTGCCCACGCGTTCCGTGTGTCCCTGATTCCGCGTGGGCACGGCGCACGCCATCGAGCCTGTGCTGAGCTCCTCGGTCCGTTTGGCGTGCGCCCATAGCCCGTCGAAGACGGGCGTAAACGCCCCGGCGGCCCACCCTACGCGCTATCGCGTCTCATTTTGCGCCGCGCACCGGCGGCATGTGGATGAACTCCCAGGGCGAG
>WNEY01010257.1_pt1 | contig 11310 bp, 12 predicted proteins | sample 5400531 | NCBI WGS metagenome assembly WNEY01 (sample SAMN13153338, study PRJNA577476) | soil metagenome | isolation source: 200 cm saprolite under Douglas fir tree site 1 | place: USA:California | collected 2015-04-18
GGGCCCCCACGTCCAGGACCACGACCTCCGCTGTGTGGGTCTGACCGGCCACCTCGATGCGCCGCTCGCCCGTGAAGCGGGCCTGGCCCCGCACCAGCGTCAGCCTGTCGCCGGCGCCGCGGAGGCGCTTCTCGACCCCTTCGCGCCACCTCCGGACGATCGCGTCCTTGCGGTCGACGACCGCCGGCAGATCGACCTCGACCGGGCCCGCTCGTACTCCCAGCCGGGCGGACGTCCGCGCGACGTGCGCCGCGCGCGCGCTGGCGATCATGGTCTTGGTCGGCGTGCAGCCCGTGTTGACGCAGGTCCCGCCCAGTTCCCCGCGCTCGGCGAGCAGGACACGCTTGCCTGTGCGCGCGAGCCGGGTGGCCAGCGGAACTCCAGCCTGCCCGCTTCCCACGACGATCACGTCGAACTTCATCTCGCCTCTCCTCGCTCAAGCCGGCCCCGTGTCCGGGGAGCAGGTGCGGAAGCCCGCCAGCACGTCGCGCCGGTCCGGCGGATAGAAGTTCCGCCAGGTGTTGCGGAGCAGCCGCCCGCGGGTGGCCCAGCAGCCCCCGCGCAGGACCTTGTGCAGGGTCGCGAACCAAGGCAACGAGTACTCCTTGTAAGGGTCCGCCACGAACCCGGGGTAGGGCTGGAAGTCGCTCGCGGTCCACTCCCAGACGTTGCCGAGCATCTGCCGGCAGCCGGCCGCGCTGTCGCCCGCGGGATGGCAGCCGACCTCGACGGGTCCGCCCGCGCGCCCATCCAGGTTGGCCCGCTCCTCGTCCGGCGGATCGTCTCCCCAGGGGAACCGGCGCTTGTGCGGCGTGGCGGCCGCGAGCTCCCACTCCGCCTCGGTGGGGAGCCGCCGCTCCGCCCAGCGGCAATAGGCGTCCGCTTCGAACCAGCAGACGTGGATGACTGGCTGGTGCGCCCCGAGTGGCGACAGCTCCGCGAAATGCCGGACCAACCAGCGTCCTCCGGCCGCGGGGTGCCAGTACGCCGGGTGCTTGGCGCCGGTCTCCGCCCGCCAGCGCCAGCCGGCCGCGCTCCAGTGCCGCTCCTGCCGGTACCCGCCGTCCTCGACGAAGGCGGCGAATTGCTCGTTGGTCACCGGCGCCCGCGCGATCCGGAACGGCGCCACCTCCACCGGGTGGGCCCACTTCTCGTTGTCGAAGACGAACGGCTCGTCGTGCGTCGCGCCCAGCAGGAAACGCCCGCCCGGCACCTCGACGTCTCCCGGCAGAGGTCCGCCTCCCGGAGCGGGGCGCCCCGCGGGGAAGGCCGGGGCAGGGTAGCCGAGCGTCTGGCGGGTATAGGTGAACGCCTCGTCGTGCATGTCTTCGTGGAAGAGCGCGAGCCGGTGGAAATAGGCGGCGCGCTCGGGCGCCGTGCCCAGCGTTTCCAGCGCGGCGCCGAGGACCCGCTCGAGGTAGGCGAGCACGGCGGGCCGGGTGAGGAGCGGCAGGTCCCACCGCGTGTCGTGCGCCACCTTGGCCGAGTCGTACAGCGCGTCGCCGTCCGGCAGCAGGGGCGGGCGCCCGCGCGCGTGGCGAAGCGTCCAGAATTCCTGGAACCAACCGAGGTGGCCGACCTCCCAGAGCAGCGGGTTCACGATGGGCAGTCGCGGCCCCATCCACTGACCTTCGTCCAGGTCCTGGACGAGGAGGAGCGTGCGGGCGCGCGCGTCGCGAAGCTCGGCCGCGAGTGGATCGGACACGGCGGCGAGCATACTCTCCCCCACCGTGCGCGTCGCACTCGTCTGCCCTGCGCCGCCGGGGTCGCGTCTCGGCAACCGCATCACGGCGCTGCGCTGGCGGAGGATGCTCCGCGAGCTCGGCCACCGCGCCTTCATCGTGCAGCCTGGCCCGGTTCCCCCGGCCGACGTCGTCTTCGCGCTGCACGCGCGCAAGTCAGCCGAAGCCGTGCGCAGCTCGCGCGAGCTGCGGCCCGGAACGAAGGTGGTCGTCGCGCTGACCGGCACGGACCTCTACCGCGACGTCCGCACCGACGCCTCGGCCCGGCGCTCGCTCGAGCTGGCCGACCGGCTGGTGGTAAGGTCCACGTGGTTCCGCAGTCGGCGCCCGCGATGCGCCGGCTGCCGCCCCGGCGCCGGTGGTTCGAGGTGCTGGTCGTCGCGCACCTGCGCCCCGAGAAGGATCCGCTGCGCACGGCGCAGGCTGCGCGCGGGCTGGAGGCCGGGTCGCGCGTCAGGGTGGTGCACGCCGGCGCCGCGCTCTCCCCGCAGATGCGGAGGGAGGCCCTGGCGGAGATGCGCTCCAATCCGCGCTATCGCTGGCTGGGTGAGCTGCCGGGGTGGAAGGCGCGGCGGCTGATCGCCCGCGCCCGTGTGCTCTGCATCACCTCCGAGATGGAAGGAGGAGCGAACGTCCTCTCCGAGGCGGTGGCGGCAGGCACTCCGGTGCTCGCCTCTCGCATCCCCGCCATGCGCGCCATCCTCGGCGCCGACTATCCGGGGCTCTTCCCCTTCGGCGACACGCGCGCGCTCGCCCGGCTCCTGCGCCGTGCGGAGAGCGACCCCCGCTTCCTCTCCGAGCTGCGGCGCCGCTGCCTCTTGGCGCGCCCCAGGCTCTCGCCGGCCAGGGAGAAGGCCGCGCTGCGCGCGGTGCTGGCCGACCTGGCCTAGAAGAGCGGACGCGCAGCGCTGGACGGCGGATCAGCGCGCCGGGCAGGAGCAGCTCGGCGGGATGCGGTCCCGGGAGCGGCGGCAACGCTGTTCCGCGGCGGCGCAGCGGCCGGCGAGATCCGCGTCGTCGCGGTGCCGGTCGGAGATGAGACAGATGCGCCGGGAGAGATCGCAGATCTGATCCACCAGCTCGCAGGCCCGCGCGCAGTCAGGCGGCTGCTCCCCGATGGACGCGGCGGACAGGGCCCGCTCCAACTCGTCGGCGCGCTGCTCCTGGGCGCGGGCCGCCGCGCGCTCCTCGTCGGTCGGGAACTCCGGCGGCACCATCCTCTTCACCGTCTACGAGCGCGTGCGCGCCCGCTCCGACGAGACTCCCTGGGACGACGACCGCAAGCTGCGCGGCATGAAGATGCGCCTTCTGGAGCAGGCCGCCGGCAAGCTCGCCGGGCAGGTCGTCTCCAAGGTGCGCCACCTGGCCGAAACGCGGGCCTGAGGAGCGGCCGGGGACGGCGCCGAGGAGGGCCAGGCGCCGTCCCAGCCCTACGGCGATGTCGTCCTGGAAAACAGCGCCGTGGCGAGGGGCGTGTCCAGGCGCGCCAGCGCCGCCGTGCGCACGCCCGCGTCCGAGACGGCGTACACGAAGGTGTTGCCGGCCTGGTCGGTGGCCATCACGCTGCGGCGCACCCAGGGCCGGTACCACCAGGTCCAGTCGCCGCTGCCTTGCTGGATGTAGACGTCGCTCAGGGACAGCGAGCCCAGGGGCGAGATGCCAGTCGCCGGGTCGACGGAGAAGATGCGGACGTCGCTGACGAACCCGTTCCACCATTGCCCGCCGGGCGCGGGTTGGATCCAGTCGCTGAACGGGATGGCGAGGAGCCCCGGCTTGCCCGGATCGGGGCGGTACCAGTTGAACGCGTGGTGGTCCCACAGCGCCTCGCTGTAGGCCCAGGCGGTGCCTACGAGGGCCTGGGCCGTACGGGCCGGCTTCGCCAGGTCGGTCACGTCGAACAGCGAGAGTTGGACGGAGCGCTTGCTCCAGTCGGGCCGCCCGGCGGAGTCGAGCGGCACCTCGTTGCCGATGGCCAGCAGGTGGCGTGCGTCGATGGGCTCCAGATAGGTCGAGAAGCCCGGCAGGGTCAGCTCGGCCACCTTTTTCGGGTGCGCGGGGTCGGTCAGGTCGAGCGTGACCAGCGGGTCGACGTACCGGAAGGTGACGGCATACCCGCGGTCGCCGGTGAAGCGCGTGGCCATCAGCCGCTCGCCCGCGACCAGCGAAGCGATCTCGCCGACCAGCACCAGCGCCTGGCCGCGGGGTCGACGGATCCATTGAATATCGTATAGTGCTGGTCGCGATGCGCAGGTAGCCGTCCTTCTCGTCCATCGCGAACTGGTCGCCGACCTGGCCTTCCACGCCGCCCGAGCCGACGTAGGCGGCGCTCGCCGGATCGCTGATGTCGAAGGCGTGCACGTACGTCCAGTCGCGCTGGCCGGCCATAGGCCACCACCACCAATGCCTGCTGGCGAGGTACAGGCGGCTCGCCGTCGCGTAGAGCACGCCGGGTTCGCCGACGATGCTGGCGCGCGAGACGCCGGCGTCGAGGTGCGCGAGGTCCAGCGTGGCGATGGTGACCAGGCCCAGCCGCTCCGGCGCGTTGGCGAGGTAGAAGTCGGTGCAGCGGTAGCCCACGTCGATCAGGGTGCCGTCGGGGAGCTTGCGCTGTCCGGTGGGGAACCAGCTCTGCACAGGCGTGGCGCGGATGATGGCCTCGTTCGCGTCTTCCAGCGCGGCGATGGCGGCGTCCAACTTGTCGGGATGCTGGTACAGCGCCGGATCGTAGGCAGGCCACCAGCGGATTGCCTCCGGCCAGCGGACGCTGTCCCCGAGCACCAGGTGCACCGAGCTGCCGACGCGCCGCGCTCCGGCGGAATACCCGGGGAGATACAGCTCGGAAACGACCGTTGGGGCGGAGAGGAGGCTCACGTCCACCACGGTGATCTTGGTCGTCGACCAGCCCCAGAAGCACCCGTTCAACGGGCACGCGGCCGTGGTTACGCCGGGGGGGTCCGCGGCGCCGCCCGGCGGCACCGTCCAGATGCTGGAGAACACCACCACCCGGTCGCCCTCGAGGAACATGGTGCTCGGCCAGCCCTCGATCTCCAGCTTGCCGGCGACCGCGAGGTCCTGCGGGGGCCAGCTGGTCGCCGTGAACAGGTTCCGGCCGGAAAGCACGAAGATGCGCGTGCCGTCGTTCTTGACGAAGTCCGCCTCGTCCACCCCGGCGACCTGGACATTGGTCGTCGAGTAGCTGGCCGGCGTTCCGGAAGCCTGCGGGGTCTGTGCGCCGCCCGCGGGGGCGGGGAGGCCGGAGGCGACCGCCCCGACCTTCGAGGCGTCCATCTGTGAACGCATCTGCCGGACCGCAATGTCCTGCACCGTCCGTGCCAGCGATTCGCAGCTGGCGGCGCGTGCCAGGCTGACCCGGCCCTGGATGTCGGCTGGAGCGGCGGGCTGCCGCCGTTCACAGGCGGCGAGCAGGATCGGCACGACGAAAACGCAGTGAGCGCGCATCGATTGACTCCTGACGAAACGACCATGGACAAGGAACGCCGGCCAGCCGGATCGGGCAAAATGAACGCGCGTTTGCCACGAAGGGCGTGCTCGCGGTCCTCGAGGAGCACAGGCGAGCTTCGTCCGGGAGCCTCCGATGCAGTCCAGTCGACATTCGCTGCTCGCCCTGGCCGCGCTGTCCTGCGCGTGCGATCCGCAAGCGGACGGGAGCTACCTGGGCGAGCCGCTGGCCACCTTCCAGGGATACGTCTCGAACGCGGGCGTCGCGCCGCTGGAGGCGGCGATGCTCTGGCAGCGGGGCGCCCCGCCCTCGACCAACGACCAGGAGCTGGCCACGCGCGCCCCCGTCCAGACGGGTTTCCCGGCCCGCTTCACGCTGCACCTGTACCAGCCGCCGCCCGCCGCGGCGCGGCGAACGCTCGCGCCAGGACAGGTGCCATATGCGCGCGCCAACGCGGGCGCGGTGCCCTACGGAATCGCGGCCGGCGCTGCCGGTGCGCTGCCGGCGTCGCAAAATGCGGCCTACGGCATCGACGCCAACCACTGGATCGTCTACCTCCCCTCCGACATCTGGCCCGGGTCGCTGATGGAGTGGTGGCTGGGTGGGGCCCTGCCGGCGGGCTTCCATCTGCTGCGCGTCGCGGCGGTGGACCCTTCGTGCATGCCCGCCGCGCAGCTGGATGCGTGCGCGGCGGACCTCGCGCAGCGCGGAGTGCCGGACGACGGCACCGCCAACCCGGGGACGGCGCGTTGGTTCTGCCGCGCTCCGTACCGGCTCTCGCTGGCGCCTCCCGGCGAGCAGCTGGTGCTCGACCTCGGCACCGTCGGGCTCGGGCCCGCCGCGGGGTGCCCCCCATGATGCTAGACGCCGCCGCGATCGAGGGGTTGTATCGCTCGCACGGGCACGTCGTGCTCCGGCGGGCGCGCCTGCTCCTGGGGAGCGAGCCCGACGCGCAGGAAGCGCTCCAGGAGGTGTTCGCCTCGCTGCTGCGCGCCCCGCAGGACCTGCGCAGCGCCGGCTCAGTGGTCGGCTGGCTGTACAAGGCCACCACGCACTTCTGCCTCAACCAGCTGCGCAACCGCCGCACCGGGGTGCGCTTGCTGCAGGACCGCGTCGCACTCGCCTTGGGGCCTGCCGGCGAGCCCAGCCCGGATGCGCTGTCCGAGCTGCGCAGCGTCCTCGCGCGCATGCCGGCCCAGGCGGCCGCGGCGGCGGTGTACCACCACCTGGACGGGATGACGTATGCCGAGGTCGCCGAGACGCTCGGCTGCTCGCGCCGCCAGGTGGGCTACCTGTTGGAGCGCGCCCAGCAGTCGCTGGCGCGTCAGGAGCAGAGCGCATGAGCACCCGACTCGCGGATCGTCTCTGGCCGGCTTGCCTGTCGGCGCTGCACCTCGACCGGTTCCTCGCCGGCGAGCTGGACGAAATGGGAGCGCGGCGCGTCCGCCAGCACGTCGCGGAGTGCTCCCGGTGCGCCGGCGCCGTGGAGGGAATGCGGGCGGCGCGCGACGAGCGGCTGCCTCCGCTCCGCGTCGTGCCGTTGGCTCCGCGCGCGCGCCGCTGGCCTCGCGCCGCCGCGGCGGGCGCCTGCCTCGCGGCGGCTGCGTCGCTGCTGCTCCTCGCGCGGGCGCCGGGCGAACGGGTGAAGGGGCCGGGCTTCGCGCTCCGCATGTACGTCGAGCACGCGGGAGAGGTGCGGCGCGCCGGGCTCGGAGAAACGGTCGCGCCTGGGGACGCCGTGCGCTTCGCGGTGACCGCGCCGGCCAAGGCATACGTCGCGGTGCTCAGCCTCGATCCCAAAGGCCGCGGCTCGGTGTACTTCCCGCTCGGCGCGCGCGCCGAGGCCGTCGGGCCGGGCGCCGAGGTGGCGCTGCCGCTCGGAACGCGGCTCGACGCGACCGTTGGCGAAGAACGCATCGTGGGACTGTTCTGCTCTTCTCCGGTGGAGCTCGAGCCGCTGCGCGTCCAGCTCGAACGCGGCGGCGCCCCCGCTCCCGACGGCTGCCAGGTGACCCGGTGGGGCTTCGTCAAGCGCTGACCGCGCTCGCACTCGCGCTCTTGCCCGCCGCGGCCGCGGCGCAGGTGGAGCGCTTCGCCGTGGTGGTGGGCAACGATCGAGGCCAACCGCCCGACGCGGCCCTCAGCTACGCGGAGACGGACGCCGCGCGGGTGGCGGCCATGCTGCAGGAAGTGGGCGGCGTCCGTCCCGAGAACCTGGTCCTCTTGCGGGGCGAGGACGCGGGCACCGTCCGGCGCACGCTGATCGCGGTGAACGACCGGCTCCGGGCAGCCGGACGGCAGGCGATGTTGACCGTCTACTACTCCGGCCACGCGGACGCCGGCGCGCTGCACCTGGGCGCGACGTCGCTCGAGCTGCCCGAGCTGGAGCAGCTGGTGCGCGGCTCGGCGGCGACGCTCCGCCTCCTGATCCTCGACGCGTGCCGCTCCGGTGCGCTGACCCGCGTCAAGGGAGGCGCGCCGATCCCGCCCTTCGACATCCAACTGGGCGAGCGGGTGGCGGGGGAGGGCGCGGTGTTCCTCACCTCCAGCTCGGCGTCCGAGGACAGCCAGGAGTCGGACGAGATCAAGGGCAGCTTCTTCACTCACGCGCTCGTGTCGGGCCTCCTGGGCGCGGCCGATGCGAACGGAGACGGGCGCGTGACCCTGGACGAGGCGTACCGGTACGCGTACGAGGCCACCCTGCGTGCCTCCAGCCGCTCGGTGGCGGGCATCCAGCACCCGACCTTTGAGTACGAAGTACGAGGGATGGGAGACGTGGTACTGGCCACGCTGGAGGCCAACGCGCCCACACGCGCCTGGGTCCAGCTGCCGGAAGGGCGGACGTGGCTGTTGTTCCAGGGAACGGAGGAAGGTCCGGTGGTCGGCGAGGTCGGCGCGCGCGACCGGTCGCGCCGCCTCAGCCTGCGCGCGGGCCGATACTTCGTCCGCGGCCGCGGCCCCGACGTGCTGCTGGAGGGGGCCTTCGAAGCGCCGGCGGGCGCGGCCGTGGCGCTCGACGAGTCCCGCCTCGAACGGACTGCCTACGACCGGCTGGTGCGCAAAGGCGGCGGGGCGGCGTCGGCCGTGGCGTCGGTGGAAGCCGAAGCGCGCCTGCGCAGCTCGCTCGTCAACGATGCAGGCGTATGTCCCGGCGCCGCCGTCGGATTAGCAGTGGCCCTGCGCTCCGTCACGCTCAAGCCCCGCCTGGGTTGGTGCCGCGCGAGTTTCTCGAACCCGGGCATCCAGGCGACCGTCGATCAGGTCGACCTGGAGATCTCCGCGGCGCACGTGCGGGACCTGCGGGTCGTTTCGATCGAGCTGGGCATCACGGTGGGAGGAGCGCTGCTCGTCCAGCGATTCCGCACGCAGGGGATGGCGCCGGCGCGGACGACGGCGGCGCTGCAGCTTTCCCCCACCATCGGGATCGCTCGCGACGTCGCGCAGCGCGGTTACGTGTTCCTGCTCGGCTCGGCATCGACGTACCTGCTCCGCAGCGAGGATTCCGCGACCTCGCGGTCCTCGTTCGGTCCGACCTTCGCGCTGCGCGTGGCCATGGGGGCGGGAGTCCGGCTCTGACGCCGGAACGCATCCCGTGACGTCCGCGCTCTGAAAAGCGTAGCGCCGCCCTTACCCGAGCGTCTCCCAGACCCGGCGCTTGAGCGCCGCGAAGGCCGGGGAGAACCGGGCCTCCAGCGAACGCGGCCGGGGGAGGTCCACCGGGAAGTCGGCCTTCACTCGGCCCGGACGCGGGGAGAGCACCACGATCCGGTCGGCCAGGTAGAGGGCTTCCTCCGCGTCGTGCGTCACGAAGAGCACCGTCTTGCGCCGCCGTTCCCACAGCCGCGCCAGCTCGTCCTGCATCCGGGCGCGCGTCTGCGCGTCGAGCGCGCCGAACGGCTCGTCGAGGAGGAGGATGGCCGGGTCGGTGGCGAGCACGCGCGCCACCTCCACCATCTTCGCCATGCCCGCCGACAGCTCTTTCGGGTACGCGTCCTCGAATCGCGACAGCCCGATGAGGCGGATCAGCTCGCGGCTCACCACCCCGCGAGCAGCGGGGTCGACCCCTCTGGCCAGGAGCCCGAACTCGACGTTCTCCCGGACGGTCATCCAGGGAAAGATTGCGTCCTCCTGGAGCACGTATCCCTTCTCGCGGCCCGGACCTTCGACGAGGGCGCCGTCGCAGCGGACCGACCCCGCCGAGGGCCGCAGGAAGCCGGCGAAGATGCGGAGGAGGGTGGTCTTTCCGCAGCCCACCGGGCCGAGCACGGCAACGAACTCGCTGTCATGCACTTCGAGGGAGAGGGCTTCCAGCGCCTGTGTCGGGGTCGGGCCGGAATAGGTAAACCCGACGTCCACCGCCTGGAGGCGGAGCTTCGGCGGGTCGCCTGCGGTCACGCGGTCCGCCTCATCCAGCGGGTGGCCTTCGCGTGCGCGGCCAGCGCGAGCAGGTCGAAGGCGAGCACGAGCGCGCCGATGGTCGCGATCCCGACCACCATCGTCGGGACCCGCGGGTAGGCGCCGGCGAGCGTGAGCAGGTAGCCGAGGCTCGGCATCCTCGCGTCGATCAGCTCGGCGACGACGATCGTCACCCAGGCGAGGCCGAGCCCGATGCGCAGGCTGGCGAAGATGTATGGTAACGCTGCCGGCAGGGCGATCTTCCGGAACGCGAGACCCGGGCTGGCGCCCAGCGCGGAGGCTGCCTCGAGATAGACGCGCGGCACGCTCCGGACGCCCTGGTGCGCTCCCAACAGCGTGACGACCGCGACGCTGGCGGCGATGAGCAGCACCTTCGAGCCTTCGCCGTACCCGAACCACAGCACGAACAAGGGCAAGAGCGCCAGCGCCGGAGTGAACCGGAAGAACGTCACCCACGGGTCGGCCAGGTACTCCGCGCGCGCGGCGCGGCCGGTCGCGATCCCGAGCAGGATGCCGAAGGCCCCGCCGAGGACGAAGCCGAGCAGCACCCTGCCGGCGCTCACCGCGATGCTGCTGGGGAGGATGCCCGATTCCAGCAGGAATACCGTTTCCTCCAGGAGCGACCGATAGGGCGGGAGCAGCTGGACGTTCTCGACGTAGTGGGTGCCCAGCCAGATCCGGTCCGGCAACCGGCCGCGCCCGATCTCGGCGGCGATCCCGTACACCACCGCGAGCGCGCCCACGCTCACGAGCGCCCGCGTTCCCCGGATGCGGAGCGTCGGCAACATCCCGTCACCTCACCCACCGCGTGAGCCGGGCGGTCGCCGCCCTGGCCAGAGCGTCCATCGCCCAGCCTGCCGCCGCGAGGGCCACGATGCCCACGATGACCACCGCCGGATCGGCTTTCGTCTGCGTCCGCGACGCCCACAGGCCGCCGCCGACGATCAGGTTCCCCATCCCGTTCTCCGACATCAGCATCTCGGCGCCGACCGCGGTCATCCAGGCGATCGCGACCGCGTACCGGAGCCCCGCGAGCACGGCCGGGCCCGCCGCGGGGAGGACGACCTTCCTGACCAGGAGCCACCGCCGCGCGCCCAGCGAGCGCGCCGCCACCACGTACGTCGCGGCCACGTCGCGCACGCCGTGGTAGGCGGGGATGACCATCGTCGCCGCGACCGCGTACGCGACGGGGATCAGCCGGTGCGCCTCGCCGTGGCCGAGCCAGAGCATCACGTACGTGATCAGCGCCAGCGGCGGCACCGACCGGAGCAGCACGTAGATGGGGTGCAGGTAGTCGTCGGTGCGCCGGCTCCAGCCCATCAAGACGCCCAGCAGGACGCCGAGTGGCACGCCGGCGGCGAGACCGAACAGGACCCGGGCGGCGGTGACCGCGAGCGAGCCCTGGAGGGTCACGCCCTGCTGCAGCAGGGTGCCCACGTGATCGCTGGAGTGGTGGTGGCCGGCGTGGATGTCGCCTCCGGTCACGGGAGGCGGACGGGTACCCACCACCAGCTCGGTGAAGGCGACGGCTATCTCCTGCGCTGGGGGGACGACCTCGGGGCGGAAGAGGCGGGCGTTGGAGAGCAGCGTGTAGGCGAGGACCATCGCCAGGAGCGAGGCGAAGCCGAGCACGAACCGCTGCGAGGTGAGGCCCTTCATGGCGTAGCGAGCAGCAGGCTACCCCCGGATCGT
>WNEY01004108.1_pt1 | contig 11309 bp, 15 predicted proteins | sample 5400531 | NCBI WGS metagenome assembly WNEY01 (sample SAMN13153338, study PRJNA577476) | soil metagenome | isolation source: 200 cm saprolite under Douglas fir tree site 1 | place: USA:California | collected 2015-04-18
GCACCGAGGCGGCCAGGACCGCATAGAGTACGAAGTTGCGGCTTTGCTTGAGAACCGTCGTCCCGTAGGTGAAGACGTAGGCCGTGAAGATGTAGAACGGCGCTTGCTCTGAGAGCCGCAGGAAGGCGGATTGCAGAATCTCCTTCCAGTTTCGACGAATGACCTCCAGGACCGGAGCCGGTTCGATTCGCTTCGCGTCCAGCAGCCGCTGGAAGAGCGGGGTCTCGAGGACACGCAGCCGAACGTACAGCCCGACGCCGACCAGCACGATGCTGAAGTAGAAGGGAACGCGCCAGCCCCAGTTCGCAAAGCCTGTCGGGCCAGCGATATTGCTCATCACGAGCAGCCCGCCGTTGGCGAGGAACAGGCCGACGGGGACACCGAACTGCGGCCAGCTCGCGATCACCAGCTCGCGATCAGGCCGCGTCTCCCCTTATGGCCCCATTCCATCGACATCAGCACCGAGCCGCCCCATTCGCCGCCGACGCCGACCCCCTGGATGAATCGTAGGACGACGAGGAGGATCGCGCCCCAGATGCCAATCGACGCATAGGTCGGGACGAAGCCGATGAGGAACGTGGCGACGCCCATCAGCAGCAGCGTGGCGATCAGCGTCGCCTTGCGGCCGATGCGGTCGCCGTAATGGCCGAAGATCGCCGCCCCGATCGGGCGGGCGATGAACCCCACCGCGTAGATCAGAAAGACGTTGAGGGTCGCCACTGCGGGATCGGACTTGGGGAAGAAGAGCTTGGCAAAGACGAGGCCGGTGGCGGTGGAGTAGAGAAAGAAGTCGTACCACTCGATCGACGTTCCGACCGTACTGGCGACGACCGCTCGCCTGAGCTGTTTTCGTTCGTCAGCCGAAGCCGTTGTCACTGCCACGCGCAATCACCTCTTGAAATGGGATGGTCTCCACGGTCCTTCCTCCGAGGAGGGGACAAGTGACGTCAAAGCATGCCGCAGCCGCCCCGCGCTGGGCCCGGAACCACCTCCCTTCCGCCCTCTCCCCTGCTAAGGATGCACGACGCAACGCTTCTTTGTGAAGGGGTGCCTAGGGACCCCCTATAGCGCGACCGCCTGGATCTCCTCGAGCGCCTCCACGCCGAGCCCCTCGACCGCCGCTCCTGTCAGCGCCGTGACGACCTCGCCCACCACGAGCAGCGCCGGTCCCGCGACGCGTGCCGCTCGCGATCGCCGCGCAATGGTCCGAAGGACGCCGCGCACGACGCGCTGCCTGGGCGTCGAGGCGGCCTCCACCACGGCGGCCGGGCAGTCGGCCGATCGGCCCGCCGCCATCAGCTGGTCCGCGACGGCGGTGAGGCTCTTCACGACCATCATCACGACCAGCGTGTCCACCCCGGCAAGGTCGCGGAAGTCATGCAACGCGCCGTCGGCACGGCGCGCCGTCGGCACGGCGAACGAGGCGGCAAGGCCCCGATGCGTCAGGGGGATGCCCGCCAGCGCCGGCGCCGCCATGACCGAGCTGACCCCCGGCAGCACCTCGACCGGAATGCCGGCGCCCGCCAGGGCGAGCACCTCCTCGCCACCGCGGCCGAAGACGAATGGGTCGCCACCCTTGAGCCGAACGACGAAACGGCCCGCCTGGGCGGCAGCGATCATCTCCCGCTCGATGGCCGCCTGCGCCGTCGATCGGGCGCCGCCACGTTTCCCGACCGGGACGAGATCCGCATCGGGGCGGCACCAGTCGAGGATCGCGGGGTCCACCAGGGCGTCGTAGAAGACCACCTCGGCACGACTCAGTAGCTCGGTGGCGCGCACCGTCAATAGCCCCGGATCCCCGGGACCGGCGCCGATCAGCGCCACCCGACCCTTGGCGCCAAACGATCCCAGGCCGACCTTGATCGTCTGGTCTTTTCCTGGCACCGCCTACCACCGTGGCCCGATGCGGTCAGTGGGCTCAACCGCCTGCACTCCCGTTTCATTCTGAGCAGGCTTTCGAACGGGGGCATGGCGCTCCTCGTTGACCTGGCCCGGTCAGGCCGCCTCCCATTCGACTGCATCCTGTCGACCGAACTGGTCAAGACCCACAAGCCCGACCCACGACCTACCGCCTGGTGCCGTTCGCTGCTCGCCGTTCGGCCCGAGCAGGCGATGATGGTGGCGTCCCACGCCTACGATCTGTCAGCGGCTGCCGAACACGGGATGCGGACGGCCTTCGTGCGCCGTTCGCTGGAATGGGGCACCGGCAAGGCGGAAATCCCGGAATTCCCGGTCGACGTCGTGGCCGAGGACTTTATCGATCTGGCGTCCCGACTCGGCGGTTAGCGTGAACAGCTCTCAAGTTATGTAGACAACCCTGGGGAAAACCGCTTCCTCTGGCGTCTCTCACGCGACTCGGTAAACGACTACAGCGGCCGAGCTCCGAATCTGCCTCCTGCTTAGCTCGCTAAGAGCAATAGTCTGGGAAGCAGCTGAGGCGCTCGCCGGAGCTGCGTAGCATAGGGGGCATGAATCGGACCATCGAGTGGGACGGTGAAGCGATCGTGATCATCGATCAGACTCTGTTGCCAAGCGAAGAGCGGCTTCTACGGCTTGGTGATGTTCCGACACTCGCCGAGGCCATCCGATCGTTAAGGATTCGGGGCGCCCCAGCACTCGGCGTAGCCGGCGCGCTGGGGATCGCCCTGGCAGTTCGCCAGGCACAGGAGCGGGGCACGGATCTGCTTCTGGCGGCCGATCGGGCCGCTGCCGTGCTGGCGGCGACCCGGCCGACCGCGGTCAACCTGCGCTGGGGGATCGAGCAGGCTCGTCGGGCGCTGGCGGCGGGATCTGAGGCGGTCGCCGAGCGTGCCGTGGCGATCCTCGAGGCGGACGTGCAGACGAACCGGAAGATCGCCGAGCGCGGCGCCGATTGGCTCGATACGCTGCGGGCCAGGCAGCAACGCCGGCTTCGGATCCTGACTCACTGCAACACCGGCGCGCTGGCCTGCGTCGAACTGGGAACGGCGCTTGGCGTCATCCAGGTTGCGTATTCGCGGGGCGCCGTCGAGGATATCCTTGCGACGGAAACTCGGCCGCTGCTCCAGGGAGCGCGGCTGACCGCCTGGGAGCTGCAACGCGTGCGAATCCCATTTCGACTGGTTGCCGACGCGGCCGCCCCCTCGCTGATCGCGCGCGGCATGGTGGACGTCGCCGTCGTCGGAGCGGACCGGATCGCCGCCAACGGCGATGTCGCGAACAAAATTGGCACCTACCCGCTGGCCCTGGCGGCCCGGCGCGCCGGGGTGCCCTTTGTCGTGGTCGCGCCCGAAACGACTGTGGACCGGGATATGGCGAGCGGTCAGGACATCCCCATCGAGGAGCGACCGGAGGAGGAGGTGCTGGGGTTCGGTTCGTTGCGGGTCGCACCCGCAGAAGCCCGCGCGCTCAATCCGGCGTTCGACGTCACCCCCGCCGAGCTGATCAGCGCCATCATCACCGAGGATCGGGTGATCGACCCGGCCGTCCCAACCCAGGGCGCCGTCGCACCGGCGTCGGTCCATGGCTAGCGAGGAAGCCGTTCGAGCCAGCATCGTCGAGACCGTCGGGCGGATGCGTCACGAGCGGCTGGTGGTTGGGACCGCGGGGAACGTGAGCGCCCGCGTGCCCGGCGCCAGGCAGTTCTGGATCACGCCATCCGGCGTCGATTACGCGACGCTGACCGCCCGGGACCTTGTGTGCGTCGACCTTGCCGGCCGAACCGTGGCCGGCGCACTGGTACCGTCGAGCGACACCGCGAATCACGCCGCGATCTACCGACTGCGGGACGACGCGGCCGCCATCCTGCACACCCACTCCACCTATGCAACGGTTTTCGCGGTCCTCCGCCGCGAGGTTCCGGCGCTCCTCGTGGAGGCGGCGGGGTATCTGGGCGGCCCGGTGACGGTGATGGAGTACCTTCCACCGGCGAGCCCCGAGCTGGGAGAGCGCGCCGCGCGAGGATTGGGCCCGCACCGCGCCGTCCTGCTGCCGAACCACGGCGTGATCGCCGTGGGTGAGTCCCTGGAGAGCGCACTCATCGCCGCGATCCTGGTTGAGCAGAGCGCGCGAGTCGCCTATCTGGCCCACCTGCTCGGCGAACCGGTGTCGATCCCACCTGGCGAGGTGGAGCGGATGCACCAGTTCCTCCATCACGAGTACGGGCAGCGGCAGCAAGCCCCCGCGGCGCGACCGGGCTCTTCCTAATCGATCCGGCTCCGGCTGCGGGCGTCTTTCGCCAGCCGGCGTGCCTCCCGTAAGGGCTCCGGCGTGCGCCTCTGACCAGTGACGGCCAGGACAACCTCGCAAGCGGTTTCGGGGACCGTTCGCCATCCCGCGTGGACGAGGACCGGTCGGACGTCGTCGCGGGTCCGAAGCGCATAGCCGACCAGCTCATCGCCGATGCGCAGCGGCGATGTCGCGCCGCGCAAACGCTCCGGCTCACCTCCGATGGCCAGCAGCGTTCGGTCGGTCACGCCGACTGTGGGTAGATCGAGCATGGCACCGAGATGCACCGCCAGCCCGGCTCGCCGAGGATGATCCCACCCGGTCGCGTCCACGAGGAGCACCTCCGGGGGCGGAATCAGTTCGCGGACGACGCTATCCAGCAATGGCCCCTCGCGCAGTGCAAGGTATCCGGCGATGTACGGCGCCCCAACGACGCCCTTGATCGTCACCGAGGCGATGCGCCTGCCGCCCTCGAACACCACCGCGGCCACCCAGACCTGGTCGCCGCGCTCGCCCATGCCGTAGACCCCGGTGCGATACGCGATGAACGCACCGGCCACCGCGACCGGACGGTTGCGGGGGAAGGACCAAGGTTCGACCTTGCGCACTAGCCTGGCCAGCTCCATCTGAACCCGTTCGAGCTCCGCGCTCGTCTCCGGCCACCGCCTCAGGTCACTGGCGGACAATGAACCCATGTCGCTGGATGTCCTCGAATTCCACCGCCGCACGAACCACACCTATGCCAGCGTGCGCCGCCGAAGCCGGGGTCTCGATTGGTCCAACAAACCCGATCCCTTCAAGGAGTATCCCGACCTGCCCCTGGTCGACCTGCCCGCTCCGCGGCAGGCGCGGCCGCCGCTCGAACCCGGCCGCCTGACGCGGGAGAGCCTGGCCCACATCCTCTATTACGGCGCCGGGATCACCCGGGTCCGCGAGTTCGACGGTGACCGCTTCGACTTCCGAGCCTACGCCAGCGCGGGCGCCCTCTACCCGATCGAGGTGTACGCGATCGTGGGCGACCTTGAGGACTTGAAAGCCGGGGTCTATCACTACCACCCGAAACACCACGCGCTGCGCGCCCTGCGCGAGGGCGATCTGCGCGGCTTCCTTAACGCCGCCACGGCGAACGACTCCGCCATTGCCAGGGCTCCAGTCACGCTGGTCCTCACCGGCATCCCCTGGCGGACGATGTGGAAGTACGAGGCCCGGGGTTATCGCCATCTGTACTGGGACGGTGGCATGATACTGGCAAATCTCTTCGAGGTCTGCGAGCCCATCGAGGTGCCTGCCGAACTAAGGCTGGGCTTCGTGGACGAGGCGGTTGATTGGCTCCTCGGGCTGGACGGCCGCCACGAACTATCGCTGGCGCTCGTCGCGCTCGGACGTGGCCCGACGGTCATTGGCAGGGCGGAGGACCTGCCGTCGATCGAGCCCCGAGTCGAGCCGCTGTCGCGTCGGGAGATCGAGTACCCGGACGCGCTCGCCGTGCACGACGCCTCATCCCTGCGCTCCGTCACCGAGGTGGGACGATGGAAGAGCAGTCGATAAGGCTTCGTCCACTCGAGCGACCGCCCTCGGACTCCATCGAACGTGTCATCCTGCGTCGCGGGTCGACCCGGCGCTTCCTGCGCGACCAGATCGAGTTCGAGCAACTCTCGACCATCGTGGCGGCGATGCGCGAGCCGATTCCGTGCGACTTCCTAGCTGCAGACCGGGCGATCAACGACGCGTACCTGATCGTCAATGCGGTCGACAGACTGACCTCCGGCGCCTACGTCTTCGACGGGAAGACCCAGGAGCTGCTGCTCCTGAAAGCAGGGAACTTCCGGGCTGACGCAGCCTACTTATGCCTGGAGCAGCCACTCCTCGGTCAGGCCGCGGCGGTGGTCTTCTTGATGGCCGACCTTGGCGCAGTGACGGAATCCCTGGGCCCGCGCGGGTATCGCGCCGCGCTGCTCGAAGCGGGCATCCTCGGCGGCTGGTTCTATCTCGGCGCCTATGGTCTCAAGCTCGGCGCCACCGGGTCGACCTTCTATGACGATGAGGTCACGGCGTTCTTCTCGCCCCATGCCCGTGGCAAGAGTCCGATGCTCGCCATCGGCATCGGAAAGGATGCCCGGCGGTTTCGCCCGCCGCCGGCGACTGGCTCCGGCTAATCCGTCCGGACGCGGAACACCTGATCGCCGACGCGAGCTTTGTCGGTCACCTTGAACGCCACGTCGTCCCCGGGGCCCGCCTTGGACACCTCCTGGTGCTCCACCTCGAGCGAGTCGACCGTCTGGCTAAAGTCCGTGGTGTGGCCCTTGACGTGGATCCGGTCACCCACCGCGAGCGGGCCCGTCAGCTGCGCGGCCGCCACGCCAATGTGCCCGAAGTAGTGAGTGACCTTGCCAATGGGGTCTTCCATTGGGTCCTTGTAGCACAGCCGTCGCGGAATTGAAAGTCCCGTGCCCGTCCAGGCATTGGCCTGTTCCGTTGCGTTCCAGGCGGCTTTCCGGTTAGCGGGTGAGCGCGAGACAGGTTACGGTCTTGACGACGCCGTCGATCTTCTGGATCTTTTCGACGATCGTGGCGCCGATAACGGTGAAATCCGGCGCCTCAAAGCTGGCGATCACGTCGTACTCGCCCGTGACGGCGTCGGCGACCGTCACGGCCGCAACCTTCTGGATTTTCGTCGCCACGTCCAAAGCGCGGCCACGCGCCACCTTGATCAGCACGTAGGCCCTTACGATCGGGGCGCCCTCCCGTTCCGACGCTAACGCAGGGCCTTGAGCGCTGCATTTAGATCGGACACCTTGAAGTAGGTGTTCACCTTCTGCACGCTCCGGGCCGTGCCCGTATAGGCGTACTCGATGTTGACGCCGGCCTGACCCAGCTTGCTGGCGAGGCGGCCCAAGCTCCCGGGCTTGTCCTGGAGCGTGACCTCCACGACTTCCTCTTCGGTAGTCTCCCAGCCGTGCTGCGTGAAGATCTTCTTGGCCGCCGCCGGCCGGTCAACGATCATACGGAACGCTCCACGACCCCCGATCACGGGAACCGTGAAGGCCAGAATGTTGACGTTCTTCTCGCCGAGCGCCGCCGCCACGTTCCCCAGCGTCCCGGGCCGATCCTCTATCCAGGCGGTGAGTTGCTTGGCTTTTGGCACGTGCATCGCCTCCGCCTCAGAGCCTATTCCGGCGAGTCGGGCGTGTCAACCGGCGGGCCCGCCAGCTGTTGATGTGCGTAGGGATGCGCGACTTCTGCTCTGGACGTCGTTTCAAACGGTCGCCGCTGATCCGATCCGGACAAATGCACCCCACAGGTTAGGTGCGCGACCGCCTGGTACGACGGGTTGCCGACGATATGCTTCGAACGAATCTGGGTATCGTATGAGTAGCTCCTTGCATTACTACTGAGGTCCTTGGTGTACCCCTTTGCACGATTCACGGAGCGAGCGAAGAAAGTCCTGACGCTGGCCCAGGAGGAGGTGGAGCGCTCGCACCATTCATCCATCGGCAGCGAGCCCGACTTCTTCATGAGCGCCCCGGAAGCCAAGGAGTACGGCATCATCGACGACATCATCGTGACTACCAGCCGGGACGGCCGGTCGGCGGCGAAAGACGGCCGTCTGGAGCTGGTGGCGGCCGGCGGCGGCAAGCCGGAGCCACGGCCGGAACCCGAGCGCGAGGGGCCGAAGACCTCACCATGAACGAGCGCGAGACCCGGCGGCAGACGCGCTGTTCCTTCTGCGGGAAGGACCAGTCCCAGGTCCGAAAGTTGGTCGCGGGACCGGGGGTCTATATCTGTGACCAGTGCATCCCCCTCTGCCGGGAGGTCCTGGAGGAAGATGCCAAGCCCAGCTCGCAGAAGCGGACCAAGGGTGGCCTCATCCCGAATCCCAAGACCATCTGTGCGAGCCTTGACCAGTATGTGGTCGGCCAGGACCACGCCAAACGGGTGCTCTCGGTGGCGGTCTACAACCACTACAAGCGCATCGCCCACAGCAAGCTGGCCGGCGACGTCGAGCTGCAGAAGTCGAACGTCCTGCTGGTGGGGCCGACCGGGTGTGGCAAGACGCTTCTGGCACAGACCCTCGCCAAGACGATCGACGTGCCGTTCTCGATCGCCGATGCTACCTCACTGACCGAGGCCGGCTATGTTGGCGAGGACGTCGAGAACATCCTGCTCCGCCTGCTCCAGGTGGCCGACTTCGATATCGCCCGCGCCGAGCGCGGCATCATCTACATCGACGAGATCGACAAGATCGCCCGCAAGTCGGACAATCCCTCGCTCACCAGGGACGTGTCCGGAGAGGGGGTTCAGCAAGCGCTACTCAAGATCCTCGAGGGTACCATTGCGAATGTCCCTCCGCAGGGCGGCCGCAAGCACCCGCACCAGGACTTCATCCAGGTCAACACCACGAACATCCTGTTCATCTGCGGTGGCGCCTTCGACGGCCTGGAGCGGCTGATCGAGCACCGCATCGGCCAGAAGCAGATCGGCTTCGGCGCGGAAATGCATGGGAATCGCGACAAGGAGAGCACCAAGATCCTCACGCAGCTGCAGCCCATGGACCTGATGAAGTACGGCTTGATCCCGGAGTTTGTCGGCCGTCTTCCGATCACGGTCACCGTGGACTACCTGGATGAGGCCGACATTATCCGCATCCTGACCGAACCGAAGAATGCGTTCGTCAAGCAGTACCAGAAATTCTTTGCCCTGGACGATGTCCAGCTCGTGTTCGACCCGCCGGCGCTGATCGCCATCGCCCGTAAGGCAATGCAGCGAGGGACCGGGGCCCGGGGTCTCAAGAGCATCATCGAGGATATCCTGCTGAACTCCATGTTTGAAGTTCCGTCACACCCGGAGGTCAAGCGATGCGTCGTCACCGAGAAGTCCGTCCTCTACGCCACCGAGCCCGAGATGTACGCGGAAGAAGAGCTCGAGGAGAGCGCACCCAAGCAGACCGCCTAGCACGCAGGCAGGGTCGGACCACGTGCCGCCCGTGACGGGGAATCCCGCCTGTAAAGTGGGGCGGTGGCGTGGTGGCCTATAGGCTCGGCTGCCAACTCCTGGGGGTTCCCACCAGGGCCTTAACCCGTTGCCAGGACGGCTCGGTTTCCAGCTCCCCCTTCCCAAGCCGGACACGAGGTTCTCCCTCATCAGGCTTTCCCCTCGGGCAGTCGGCCAGCCGCATTCCGCCTCGCCACTACGTTGGCGTCTGGCCCCAGCGCACCGCGCAGTCCCTCAGCCTGATCCCTTCCGGGAGCGGGTAGATTCCCCCGAATTGGGCGGACTTTTGCCCACCTACACGGTCCCCTAGCTGCAACCCGGCGGCAGCTCCCTTAGCTACAGTGGTCTCTGAAGCGCCATGTTCGGCAGGATCTTGTTGGCGGTGGACGACTCCCCTGTCTCGCGTCGGGCCGTGGCGCTCGCGGCTGACATCGCCCGGAAGTCCTCCGCGGAAGTCCTAGTCTTCCATGTCCGGGAGCGGCAATGGGGGCGGCGGGGGAGCAAGCTGGAGCTTGAATCGCGGGAGGATGCCGCGGAATTTGTGAACGCTGCCGTGTACGAATTGCGCCGAGCCGGGGTGAGCGCTCGCGGTGAACTGCGCCACGCCAAGTTCGGGAGCGTGGCCCGTGGGATCGCTACGGCCGCCGAGGAGCACGGAAGTGAGCTCATCGTGATCGGTTCCCGGGGCCTCGCCTGCCTGCCTGGAATGGTGCTAGGCAGCGTAAGTCACAAGGTCCTCCACCTGGCCCGCGTTCCAGTGCTGATCACCCGTTCCTGAGGTAAGGTCCCGGCCGGTCGCGACTCAGCCGGACCGATTGGGTGCTGCCCACTTGCGCTTCGCGCCGGTTCATATCGATTGGCAGTTCCTTCTTGCCAGCTGGGTCGCCGCGTACTGGCTGGCCCAGTCCTTATTAATGCAGACAAAGCCGGCAAGATCGGAAAGAAGTAGGCCGCGTCGAACCAGGAGACTCTTCGCTCCATTTCAGCCGGAGCCAGCGGCGCTCAACGAACCCGGGACTCAATGGAAGCATTGCGAATACATGGAAGCCAAAATCGCGAGCTGATGCATCGCCCTGAGTTTTGTGGAGACTCAGGGCGCACTACTCGGCGACTTGGATTCACGCGCGTGCTCCTTCCGACTGGAGCTCGGCGACGATCGGCGAGATCGTGCACGTCGACGGCGGCTCGCGCACCACGGGCGCGGAGCTGGTGCGAGAGCCAAAACACAACGCGCATACTGGAGATCGCCACGGGACGATCGCCGACGAGTCGGTTTAGCAAGGAGGTCGCGATGGCAGATGCACCCACTACCGAGAAGAAGGCCGCGGTTCACAAGAAGAGCCTTCACTCTCCCGACGAAACGCGCCCATTCGGCAAGGGCAAGCTGGAGGTCGTGACCGTCGGCGGCGTGACCGTCGGCCGCTCGCACCATGAGCCTGGTTGGAAGTGGTCTGAGCACGTCAAGCCGATCGCGAAGACCGATCGCTGCGAGGTCCACCATGTCGGATACGTCGTTCAAGGGCGGATGAAAATCGTCGGTCGGGACGGCTCGGAGGATGAGATCAAAGCTGGCGACGGCTTTGTCATCCCGCCAGGACACGATGCCTGGACGGTCGGCAACGAAACGGTGATCTTGCTCGACTTCAAAGGTTCGCCGGAGTACGCCAAGCAGAAGTAAGCGCGCCTGTACCTGACACTGATATCAGGGTCCCGTGGCGCGGTGTCAGGGCATGAATTTCAGCCGGACGTCGCCATTGCCGCGGTCATCTTCGGCCGATGGCGCTGTAGGGCGGCAAAGTCCGTCCAATTCGGGTGATGTTCTGCGGGACGGGAGGGGTGGGGTTGTGACGGGTGGTGTCACGTTCACTCTGGGTGGTCTTCGGCAGGCTACGGGCAGGCCGGCCGACTTGGATCGACTTTCGCCCTCCCACAGCCTTCCCGCCGCGCCCGTACGGCTGCACGGCCTTGATGAGCGCGATGGCGGGGTCGGGCATGCCGGTGATCGCGCTCTTGAAGCGGCGCCGCCTTCCCGGGTCACGCAGGACGTACCGGCGATCCTTTCGAGCCCAGATGTCCTCAAGTTCGATGGGGAAGCTGGCGATCCTGCGCCT
>WNEY01003878.1_pt1 | contig 11307 bp, 11 predicted proteins | sample 5400531 | NCBI WGS metagenome assembly WNEY01 (sample SAMN13153338, study PRJNA577476) | soil metagenome | isolation source: 200 cm saprolite under Douglas fir tree site 1 | place: USA:California | collected 2015-04-18
CCAGGAACGGTTTGTCGGGCGACTTCCTCGGTGCCCTCGCGGTCGTGGTGGCCTCGATGTCCTACGCGGTGGCCGCCTTGTACCAGCGGACGAGGATGCGCGGCTGGAACGTTTTCGAGCAGAGCCTCGGTCAGCTGATCGCATCAGCCGTCATCGTCTTTCCACTTGCGATTCCAACGCTGCCTGCCGTCCACCTGAACTGGCTGTCGATGGCCGCCGTCCTGGCGCTCGGCGTCGGCGGCAGCGGAATCGCGTACTTGCTCTACTACTACACGATGAACACGCTTGGACCCGTGCGCGCCACCGGGGTCACTTTCATCGTGCCGATAACCGCAGTCTTCTGGGGCGTCGTGCTCCTCGGGGAATCGCTGAGCCTGCCGACGGTCGTGGGTATGGTCGTAATTCTTTCCGGCATCGTGCTGACCAACATGCGCAAGCGCCCGGCGCCACGACCAGAGCCGGCGAGCGAGAAAGAAACGGCACGCGTGTGAGCGATTTTGTGGCCGAGCATTTCGCCGCTGTGCGAGCCGCCGCGGATCGCATCAAGCCTCACGTCCGCCGCACTCCCGTCCTGACCACTGACCTCGACCCGCACCTGCGACTGAAACCGGAGTGCTTTCAGGTGACGGGCTCGTTCAAGCCGCGCGGAGCATTCAACGCGGTGCTGTCCTTGATGGACGGCGAGCGACCCCGCGGCGTCATCGCCGTGAGCTCAGGCAATCACGCGCAGGCTGTAGCGCTCGCCGGACGAACAGTCGGCATTCCCGCGCTGATCCTCATCCCGGAGGATGCGAACCCCGCGAAGGTCGCCGCGACGCGTGCGCTCGGCGCGGAGGTCATCCAGGAAGGCATCACCTTCGCCAACCGCGAAGCGCGCCTGCGCGAGGTCATGGCCGAGAACAAGTACACGCTCGTCCATCCGTTCGACGACTGGGACGTCATCCACGGCCAGGGCACGGCGGCCATGGAGCTGCTGGCCGACGCTCCCGATCTCGAGCTGCTCGCCGCGCCCGTCGGGGGCGGGGGGCTGTTGTCCGGAACGGCGATCGCCGGTCGCGCGCACAGCGCCTCGATGCAGGTGATCGGCGTCGAGCCGGAGCAGGCCGACGACGCCTACAGGACGTGGAAGTCGGGCACCATCCAGTCGCTTCCTGCATCACCCACGACGCTTGCCGACGGCGTGCGCACCACCGCGATCGGCCGGCGTAATTTCGAGGTGATGTTCGCCAACCGGCTCGTCGACGCGATAGTGACCGTGACCGAGGAGGAGATCGGCGAAGCGGTACGCGTCGCCTGGACGCGGTTGCGGCTGGCCCTCGAGCCGACCGGCTGCCTCCCGCTGGCTGCCTATCTCGCGGGCAAGCTGCCCGCCGGCAGGACCGGCCTGGTGCTCAGCGGCGGCAACGCCAACTTCGGAACGGTGGCTAAACTGCTCGAACACTCATGATCCCCGTCAAAGAAGTGATGACCCGAAACGTCATCACGTTCAAAGAAGACACGCCGGTCGAGGAGATCGCGCAGACGCTGACGAGCAAGCACATCACCGGCGCGCCGGTGGTGGCGGGGGATGGGCTCGTCGTCGGCATCGTCTCGGAGGTCGACGTCTTCACCAAGAAGGGTTCGCTCGCGCGCGACATCATGAGCCCGAACGTGATCACGGTTACCGAGGACACAGGCATCGACGAGGCGGCACGGCTGATGGCCGGCGAGCGCATCAGGCGTGTGCCCGTCATCAAACGCGGAAAGATGGTCGGCCTGTTGAGCCGCTCGGACGTGCTCGACTTCTTCGCCAAGACCCGCTGGACATGCAACGTGTGCGGGCGATGGGAGCGTGGGCTCGAGCGGCCCGAGCGATGCTTTTCGTGCTCGAGCACCGACATCCACCTGGAGCGAGCGGATCCTGGGCACTAGGCCTACGGCTCGGCTGTCGCTGAAAGCCGAGAGCTTCGCCGAGTCGGTCATCCGTGAGATGACGCGGCAGAACCTCGAGCTCAACGGGCCCGAGCGCGCGATCAACTTCGCCCAGGGTTTCCCTGACTTCGACACCGACCCACGCATCGTCGAGGCGGCCGTGGAGGCGCTGCGCGACGGTTACAACCAGTACGCAACGACCTGGGGCGCGGCGCCTCTGCGCGAGGCGGTGGCCCGCAAGCAATCGGCCGCGTGGGGACGCGAGGTCGACGCGGGCACAGAGGTGACCGTTTCGAACGGCGCGACCGAGGCGATGATCGCCGCGATGCTCGCTGCGGTCGACCCCGGCGACGAGGTGATCATCTTCGAGCCGTTCTATGAGAACTACGGGCCGGATTGCATCCTGAGCGGCGCGGTTCCGCGCTACGTGGCGCTGCGACCGCCGGACTGGACTTTCGATCCCGACGAGCTGGCCGCCGCGTTCAATCGCAAGACGCGCGCCATAGTCATCAACACGCCGCACAACCCGACGGGCAAGGTGTACACGCGGTCGGAGCTCGAGCGCATCGCCCGCCTCTGTATTGATCACGACGCGATCGCGATCACCGATGAGATCTACGAGCACCTCGTCTACACGGGCGAGCACGTCAGCATCGCGACGCTGCCGGGCATGGCCGAGCGGACGATCACCATCAGTGGCGCGAGCAAGACTTACTCGGTCACCGGCTGGCGCGTGGGTTGGATCATCGCGCCGCCCATCCTCAGCTACGGCATTCGCAAGGTGCACGACTTCCTGACGGTCGGAGCCGCGCATCCGCTCCAGATGGCCGTCGCTGCCGCGCTGGAGCTTCCCTCGTCCTTTTATGTAGAGATGCGCGGCGACTACCTCGAGCGCCGCGACGCGATCGTCGCCGGCCTGAACGAGTGCGGCTTCGAGGCGGCTTCGCCGGCGGGTGCCTACTACATCATGGCCGGCATCGGCGCCTTTCCATTCGAGGACGACGTCGCGATGGCGCGCCACCTGATCGAGCAAGTCGCCGTCGCCACCGTGCCGGGATCGAGCTTCTATCACGACCCGAAGCTGGGGCGGAAGCACATTCGCTTCAGCTTTCCAAAGAAGCTGACGACGATCGAGCGCGGCATTCAAGCGCTGAGGAGCCTGCCCCGCTCTTAACAGGCTGGGTTCTCTTGCGTCCGCCGCCTTTCTAGTCTCGCGGCATGCGTCATCTAATCCGCAAACCGATCACCTGGATGGTCGCCGCCGAGATCGTCGTCGTGGCCGCGCTTGTCGCGGCGTCCTGGTATTTCCTGGCGGGCGTGCGCCCGGGTTCCGACCTGCAGGCGCTGCTGCTGCCGTCGTCGACCCCGCAGGCAGACACCGCGGCGTCCATTCCGCCGGATGCGCTGGCTCCGCCGCAGCCGTCTGCGCTGCCCTTGCTGCCCGGACTCAACGTCGATCCGGCGTTCTGGCGCAAGCGGCTGGAGGCTCTCAACGGCGCGCAGGCGCAGTTCGTGGAGCTCGAGTGGCGTGTCGTCCACTCGGCGATGGACTCGATGCGCCGCTACATCGAGACGGTCGTGCTGCCGTCTATAGAGCGTGCCGAGCGCCTCCCCACCGTGGGGGGGAGGTTGGGAGGGGGCCGCTAGGTCCGCGCATCCCTCCCCACCGCAGTGGGGAGGTTAGGAGGGGGTGCTAGCTCCGCTACTTCTCGCTCGTCATCGCGACGTTGCCGTTGAGCGTGGCGCCGTCCTCGACGGTCAGCCTGCCTACACGCACGTCACCGTTGAGCCGTCCGGACCCACCGAGGAGCAGACGCCGCCTGGCGCTGACGTTGCCGTTGACCAGGCCCCGCACCGACACGTTCCCGCCCTCGATCGTGGCCGAAACGTTGGCGGTCGATTCGACGGCGACCTCGCCGCTGACCTTCAGCTCGCCCTCGACGGTGCCGTGGATGCGCAGATCGCCGTGGATTTCCAGCCGTCCGTGCAGCGAATCCTGAGGGCCGAGGGTGACGACGTTGGTGCCGCCGTTCTGGGCCGTCCCGGCGGCATGGCTTCCGGTCTTTTCGGCTTGAGCCATATTTGGTTCCTCCAAGTTGTTCGGTCGGGATTTCTACGACTTCGCTAAACTCGCGCGGCGTACCGTCCTTGCGCCAGAAAACCCGTATTAAGCGGTCCGAATTGAGCGACGAGCTAGCATCCTATCAGGGTGCCCCGCGGGTCTGAGAGAACACCAAAAGCTGTGATCACGAAGCCCTTCAATGCCCTCGCAGAGGAAAACCCACGGCTCTGATGGACCCGGACGCCACCGATGAGATGGTCGACCATCTGGTCGACTTCTTCGATCACGTTGCCTCTGATTACGACGGGTGGGCCCGGGGGCAGCATGGCCGGGTCGCCGGGCGGCTGGTCGAGATTGCAAAGCCGAACAAGGGCGAGCACGCGCTGGACGTGGGCACCGGCACTGGCCTGGTCGCGCACGAGGTGGCGGCCAAGGTCAAACCTGGGACGGTGATCGGTATCGACCTTTCCGACCGCATGCTGTCCATAGCCCGCTCCCGAAAGAGCACCAACACACAGTTTCTCGGCATGGCCGCCGAGCACCTTGTGTTCAAGCCGTCCACGTTCGACCTGGTCACGATGGGAGAGGCGCTCGCGTACTTTGCGGACCCGTTCGCCGCTCTCGACGAAGCCAATCGCGTACTCCGGAAGGGCGGCCGGCTCGCGGTCTCATGCCTGCGGCGCAGCCTCAGCACCCCCGCGCAGAACCTCTTCTTCCAGGGCCTGGCCCCGCTTGCCAGGCGCCACTACCTGAGCCTGCCCAGGTTCAGCTCCGAGCGGTCGCGTTTTGGAGAGCCTGCGGTGTTACCCGAGCTGCTGCGCGACGCGGGCTTCGAGGTCACGACGCTGACCGAGATGGTGACCGGAGGTCGGACGAGAAATGCGCGCGAATGGACCGAGCTGATGGCCGGCGCCGGACCGCTTCCTTACACGGTGATCAAGTCACTCGGCCCGCGCTACCGCGCTGAGCTGGAGGAAGAGGTCGAGCTGGCGATGGACAGCCTGGGCGACCCGGACGATGCGTTTCGCTACCACCATTCCTATCTCCTGGCGGTGGCCCAGAAGCGGTAGCTCCGGGGGCCGAGGGTGATCAAGATCACGAGGCCCGCCAGCACGCAGAGCGCCGCAGCGATGCCAAAGATCTCGCGGTATTCCTGCAGGAACGCCGCGGACACGAGCCTGGCCAGGTGGTCGACTCGCTCCTTGACCGTCGGATCGTTGAGCTGCGGCGCGCCAAGAATCTGGTGGAACCGATGCAGCCCAAAGGCCGTGAGCGCGGAGAGGCCGATCAGCATGCCCAGCGTTCGAGCCAGCACGACCATGCTCGAGGCGAGGCCATGGTTTTCGGCGCGCGTAAGGTCGAGGACCGCGGCCGCGAGCGGGGCGATCACGATGCCGAAGCCCAGCCCGCATGCAGCGAGCGCCAAATCGGCCTGGCGCAGCGGACCCAGCTTCAGGTCTAGCTCGGTGGTCTGCCAGGTGGACATCTGCACGAAGGCGATCGCCGCGATGGCGATGCCTAGCAAGGCGGCCTGCCGGCCGCCCAGCCGTCTCGCCAAGAGCCCACCGATAACGGCACCCACCGGTACGCCGATCAGAAATCGCGTGAGCAGCAGCCCCGAGTCGAGCTGATTGAGGCTGAATACCAGCCTGCCCAGAAGGGGCACATCCACCAGGGCCACCATAAGCGCGCCACCGATGAGGAGGTTGGCGACGCTCGACCCGACGAACTGCCGGCTCCGCAGTAACGAACGAGGGATGAGCGGCTCGATCTGTCGGAGCTGGCGCCAAGCGTAAGCGCCAAGCACAACGATGCTTGCAAGTCCTGCGGGGATGAAGAGGCTGCCCAATGCGCGATTGGCGGGATCGTCGGGGTAGAGGGCGAACACAAGCAACCCGAGTCCGATGCCGAGCAGCACCGCGCTGATCCAATCGATGCTGCTACGCGTCGGCGCGTGGTTGGTTTCCTGCGCGAGCTTGCGGTGCAGCAGATACAGGCCTGTTCCACATACAGCGGCCAGCGGCACGTTGCACCAGAAAACAAATCGCCATCCGCCCGCGGACGCTGCCGCGGCAGCGAGGGTAGCTCCGTACAGCGGTCCGAATACGCTGCCCGCCTCCTGCAAGCCAGAGACTGATCCGAGCGCGACCGTCCTGCTGCTGTCCCGATAGAGGTCGGCGGCGATAGCAAGGGTCAGCGGCACCAGGCCGCCTCCGCCGAGACCCTGCAGGACGCGGCCCACCACCAGCCACGGCAGACCGGCAAAACTCCATAGTCCGGCGGTCGCGGTGATCACGGATCCAACAGCGAACGCCACCATGCACGCCACGTAGATGGGAGCGCGGCCGCGGACATCGGAGTAGGCGCCGAGCAGCGGCATCGCGACGATGTAGCCGCCGAGAAACCCCGTCACGAGCGGTGTCGCCTGCTCGATACGGTCGACGGTCAGGCCGACGTCCGCGATCATCGCGGGCAGCAGGGTGACCACGACATAGGCGTCCATCGCGGCGATGAAGAGCCCCGCGCCGGCAAGCCCGAGCAGCAGCGCGCGGTGGCCGCTTGTCGGGGCCGATTGAGAAGATGCTGGCAAGGGCGCCCCCGAGGCGCTAGTCACCGTGGCGCCGCCGCGAAATGGACAGCCCCCTTGCTGGGCCCTCCCTCTCCCGCTGGGCTTCCCCTCCCCCAAAGCCCATTCTCACCGTGCCGCCTCGACCGTAGAACGGCGGACGACGGAGAACAACCCAGCTTGTTAAGGTCGCTCGCCACGACTACGCCGCGGTGCGGCCCGGAGACGCGATGTTCACCGACCCGTTGAAGCCCTTCAGGTCGACCTCGACCGTCGCGTCGCCGCCGTTGTCTCCGAACTTCCCCGTCAGCACCGCCTTGCGGATGTAGTGGTCCGACCCGCCGACCCAGATCACCGCGTCGACATCGCTCTGCGACGACAGTTGGGGCAGCATGCCCTTCACCTGGTCGGCGGTGTAGGTCGCCTCGACACGGTGAGAGTCGACGTTGTCGATGGTTTCGACACCGAGGTATTTCGGATTCCGGCCCAGCGGAACGACCGCCGGCAGCCCTGTCACCGCGTCGAACAGCCGCGCGAGGTCGGGAATGTCCGCGGCCTGCTTAGCGGTCAGCGGCTCGAACCTCAGCAGCGGCGGCTTCAGGAACACCTGGCCGCCGATGATCACCACCTCGAGCCCGATCTGCAGGTCCTGCTCGCGCACGAGGTACACGGTGTCGCTGACGTCCGGCAGCCGGATCGCCGCGGTCGCCGAAACCAGCGCGAATCCCTGGAACGAGATCGTTCCTTTCGTGACCTTCAGCGTGGCGGTCACGGTCTTCAGGCTGCCGATCGCGGAGGCGCCTTGCTTCAGCGCGAGACCGGGGTCCTCCGGCTGCAGGCCTCCGCATCCCGCCAGCATCACAACCACAGCTACGAGCGACGCGACCCGGTAACGCAGAGTCATCCGACGGACAAGTATCGGTCCGCGGCGACTAACTCCGCCGCTCCTCCCGCGCCGCAACGATCAGTCGCACGGGGCGGTCATAGAAGAGGTACTCCCAGGCCCAGTTGATGAGCACGAGGATGCGGCTGCGGAAGCTCACCACGTTCACCAGGTGCACTACCAGCCACATGCCCCAGCCGAGAAACCCGGACAGATGCACCCGGCCGAGCTGTGCCACGCCCGAGTTGCGTCCGATGGTCGCCATGATCCCGGGATCGCGATAGCGAAATGTGGACGCGCCGCCGTTGTGGACCATGTCGGCAATCGTTCGCGCCACCTGCCTCGCTTCCTGCATCGCGACCGGAATCAGCATCGGCAGCAGCGTCTCTCCGGCGGTGGCGGCGGCCATGTCGCCGATCACGAAGGCCGCCGGATGGCCCGGCACCTGCAACGTCGGCGCTACCTTGACGCGCCACTGCTTGCCGACCTCGACGCCAAGGGTCGCGCCCACCTCCGACGCGCGCACCCCCGCCGTCCAGATCACCGTGCTCGCCTGAATCTCTCCGCCGCCGGCGAGCCGAATCACGTCCTTGTCGATTTCGGCCACCCGCGCTCCCAGCTTCACCTCCACGCCCTTGCTTTCGAGCGACCGCTTGGCGGCGGCGCGCAGCTCCGGCTCGAAAGGTGCGAGCAGCGTGTCGGCCGCCTCCAGCAGCACCACACGGACCTCGCTCATGTCGAGGTCCTTGAAGTCCTTGCGCAGCACGAGCCGGATCAGCTCGGCATACGCACCCGCCAGCTCCACCCCGGTCGGTCCGCCGCCAACGATCGCGAACGCGAGCAGCGATCGCCGCTCCTCGGGCGTCTTGGCCCACCGCGACGCCTCAAAGCGCGACAGCACACGGTTGCGCAGCGTCAACGCCTCATCCAGGCCTTTGAGCCCGAATGCGTAGCGCGCCACCGACTCGTTCCCGAAGAAGTCGGTCTGTGCTCCGGTCGCCAGCACCAGGAAGTCGTACGGGATGGGGCCGTGGTCGGTGAGCAGCAGCCGGCGCTGCAGGTCGGCGCCCGTGATCTCGGCCTGCCGGAACTCCACGTTGTGCAGCGGCCTCACGAGCTCACGCACCGGGCGCGCGATCTCGCCCGGGTCGAGAAGGGCGGAGGCGACCTGGTACAGCAGAGGCGTGAACAGGTGGTAGTTGTTGCGGTCGATCAGCAGTACCTCGACGTCGACGCGCTTCAAAGCGCGGGCGCACGTGATCCCTGCGAATCCCGCGCCGGCGATGATGACGCGCGGTCGGCCTGCCAGCTGTCGGGCTACTCCGAACCCTTTTCCATGCGTTCCATGCGGCCCGTCCGGCCCTTCTGCGGCGGATACCGGCCGCCGCCGCTCACGCTACGCCGGCGGTTGGCCATCTTCTCCACGGCCGGGGCGCCGCCCGTCAGCTGCAGCAGCGAGCGAGGTAGCTTCTGCTTCTTCTTCACTACGGGCTCGAACAGGTCACCAAGCTTGGCCACCCGCGCCAGCACCTGCTCGGCGTCGAACACCAGCGTCGAGGGGTCGCCGGACTTCAGGCACTTTTCGACCTCCGTCCACGTGACCGGCGTCGACACGGTAGGTCGGGCGCGCGCCCGCAGCGAGTAGACGTTGACCGTCGTCTTGTACTGATCGTTCTGGCTCCAGTCGATCAGCACCCGGCCCTTGCGCAGCTCCTTCAGCTGCTTGTGCACCACCAGGTCCGGGTGGCGCTCCTCGAAGAGCTGGGCCAAACCTTTCGAAACGACCTTCGTCTGGTTGTAATCGACGGCCGTGTTGAGCGGAACGTACAGCTGCAAGCCTTTGGAACCGGAGGTCTTGGCGCAGCTCTCCAGCCCATGCTCGAGGAACACGTCGCGCAGCATCAGGCCGATGCGGCAGCATTCGACGATCGTCGCCGGCGGCCCGGGGTCGAGGTCGAACACAAGCGTGCACGGCTGCGGCAGCTTCTGTGCCTTGGACAGCGACGTGTGGAACTCGAGCGTCGCGATCTGGGCGAGCCACACCAGTGTCGGCACGTCCTGAGCCATGCAGTAGTACATGTCGCGGTTGTTGCCGCCGCTCCACACGGTCGCGGTCTCCACCCACGGCGGCCGGTGCTTGGGACAGTTCTTCTCGTAGAAGAACTCCGCGTCGACGCCGTTCGGATATCGCTTGAGCGTCAGCGGATGGTCGCGCGTGTGGGGCAGGATCACCGGCGCGATGCGGGTGTAGTAGTCGATCACTTGCGCCTTGGTGAACCCGACCTCTGGATAAAGGACCTTCTCGAGGTTCGTCAGCTTGAGCTTGCGGCTCTCGATCTGGACTTCGACCGACGTCTCCTTAGCCACCTTCCCGTACCACCTCGCTTGCCTTCTTGTCGATGCGGAAGCCCTTGAACGACGGCGCGCGAAGCTGACCGCTCCGAGTCCACTCGACGAACTCGAACTCGGCCACCACCTTCGGCTTCACGAAACGGGCGGCGCGAGGCGGTGAGCCGGCGTCGTACGGGCTCTTGTCGACAGCCAGCGGTTTCAGCAGCTGATTGAGCTTGTCCAGGGTCGCGTCGGAGAACCCGGTTCCGACCTTGCCGGCGTACACGAACTTGTTCTTGTCGTAGTACCCGACCAGCAGGGCGCCAGGGTAGCCGCGGCGCTTGCCCTCGCCCTCCAGCCAGCCGCCGATGACGAGCTCCTGCCGGTTGTGGTTCTTGACCTTGAGCCATGCTCCGCTGCGCCGCCCCGGCTCGTAGCGCGAGTCGAGCCTCTTGGCCATCACTCCCTCGAGGCCGGCCTTCGCGCTCGCCTCGAGCATCGCCTTGCCACCACCTTTCTCGTATGGCGGTGTCTGCCACGACTGCCCGCTCAGCTTCAGCTGGGCCAGCAGCCTCCGGCGCTCCGCGTATGGCTGCTCGAGCAGGCTTCGGCCTTCATGCCAGAGCAGGTCGTAGATCATGTAGACCACCGGGACCAGGTTCATCTTCCGGCGGATCTCCGACTCCGACGTCAGTCCCATGCGCTGCTGGATCTGCTCGAAGCTCGGCCTGCCTTTCTCGTCGAGCGCCACGATCTCGCCATCCAGGATCACCTCGCGCGATCCGATCGCGCGGCCCATCGCGTGCACCTCCGGATAGCGAGGCGTGATCTCATCACCCGACCGGCTCATCAACCGCACACGGCCCCCATCGACATACGCAAGCCCGCGAATGCCGTCCCACTTGAACTCGAAGCCCCAAACGTCGTCGGGGGAGGGGAGCCGGGTTGCGAGGTTGGCCATCATCGGCTCGATGCGCTGCGGCATCGGCTTGCGATCCGGATCCTGCGGCGGATCCATCCGATGGATCATCCAGTCGTTGCCTCGCGTCTGAAAAAGGACGTACCTGCCTTTCAGCCTCTTGCCCTGGAATTCGACCATGACCTCACGATCCGACCACTTGACGGGCTCGTACGTCCCCGCGTCCCAGATGGTCACCGTGCCCCCGCCGTACTCGCCCTTGGGGATCTCGCCCGCGAACTTGAAGTACTCGAGAGGGTGGTCTTCGACGTGCACGGCCAGATGGTTCTTCTTCGGATCGGGAGGAATGCCCTTGGGCACCGCCCACGACACGCCCACCCCGTCCTTCTCCAGGCGCAGGTCCCAGTGCAGCCGGCGCGCGTGGTGCTCCTGGACGACAAAGCGAAGCGCCTTCTTCGCGCCCCGGGCAACCTTCGCACCCGGTTCGGGCGTGCGCTTGAAATCCCTCTTGGCCTCGTACTCGGCGAGCTTGCGCCCGGGCACGCGCTCTAGGTTAGGCCACGCGCACCGCGCGCCTCAGCGCAGGGAACGGACCGTCCGGCTCGAAGCTGCCGCCGCCGAGGCCAGCAGGATGA
>WNEY01003879.1_pt1 | contig 11305 bp, 7 predicted proteins | sample 5400531 | NCBI WGS metagenome assembly WNEY01 (sample SAMN13153338, study PRJNA577476) | soil metagenome | isolation source: 200 cm saprolite under Douglas fir tree site 1 | place: USA:California | collected 2015-04-18
CAGCACCGCGGGGGGTTCCCGGCGGTCGTCCCCCCGGGCCAGCACCGCGGGGGGTTCCCGGCGGTCGTCCCCCCGGGCCAGCACCGCGGGGGGTTCCGGGAGCCCGTGCGCCTTCTCGCCCGCGCGGGATAGTTCAGCCGCGGCCAAAGCGTGATAGCCGACCGCGGTTTGGTTCTTGGGCACCAGGATCTCGGCAGTCGCAGCCAGTTCGGCGCGGCGCCGCTCGCTGGCGGGCGGCACATCCTGACGCCGGTCGCGGCTGCTGATCATCTCCTCGGCCTCGATCCGAAGGCCCAGCCACAGCAGCGGCCACGCGTACCGCGACCCCAAGGCTTCCGGCCCGCTGGCCAAACCGGCCGCAACCGATTCCCTGGCGGTCTGGTGGTCACCGGAGCCGAGCGCGATCAATGCGGCGTTGTAGGCTAGAGGCTGGATGAACTGGACGTCTGTTGTCTCAGCTAGGGCCCGCCTGACCGCTCCGAGCGCGCTCGCCGCTTCATCGAACCGGCCCCGCATGGCCGCTAGCTCGGCCCCCATCAGCTGAAGATTGGCGGCGAATACGCCTTCCGGCATGACGCTGAGTCCCTGCTTGCGCGACTTCTCGGCCTGCGCCCACCGGCCTATCCGTAGCAGCGATTCGACCTGGTTGCCGATCAGGAACGGACCGAGCGTGCGGGTCAATCCGACGCGCGCGGCGAGCTCAAGCCCTTCGGCCGCCAGTTGGACCGCCTCCTCATGCCGCCCCAGGAACTCAAGCAGGTCAGACAGATTGATGTAGCCGATCATCGCCGTCGTCGGAGCGTTAATCTCGAGTGCTAGCTCCAGGCCGCTCCGGAGCGAGCTGAGCCCCGATTCGCCCGAGGTCAGGTAGACCTCGGTGGAGCCGAGAGTGATCGCCGCGTCCGCTTCTACTTCCTTCGCCCCGGCGGCCCGGGCGGCCGCGACCGCCTGCCTAGCTACTTCAGCCGCGCCCGGCAGGTCGGTCAGGCGGGTAAGCGAGTGCGCCAGCGCTCCCAGCACCACCGCGTGCGCCCGGGTGATCTGGTCGGCCGGCAGCAGCTCAACCGCCTTCCTGAGCAGCGCCTTCGCGCTCGCTGCGTGACCACCGTCGCTGATCGCCTGCGCCCTGCGCTCAAGCAGCAGGGCCAGCCGCTCCGGGTCGAAGTCAGGCGGCAGATCGGCCAGGGCGGCGTCCAGCAAGGACAGTGATCGGCCCACCTCCCCGGACCGGTACGCGGCCTCGGCCGCGAGCCTGAACACCTCCACCAGGTCGACGCCGGTGCGTTCCTCGGCATCGGGCACCCTCGGCCAGATTTCCAGTGCGCGGCCCAGATGATGCAGCGCCTCCGCGGGTGCATGCGAAGCCATCGCGTGATTGGCCGCGTCGATCATCGCGGGCAGCGCCCTAGGAAGATCGAGCGCGGCGTACCAGTGGTGGGCCAGCGCCGCGGGCAAGGCCGCGTCGGCGGCGGCGAGCGTGCGATCGCTGACCAGCACCTCGCCGTAAGCCGCGTGCAGGCGCACTCGCTCTCCAGGCAGGATGTCGTCATACGCCGCGTCCCTGGTGAGCGCGTGCCTGAACGCGTATCCGTGCCCGGTGTGATCGGTGAGCAGGAGGTGGTTGTCCACCGTCTCCCTGAGGGCGGCGAAGAACTCCGCCTCGGCAATCCCAGCGACCTCCGCGAGCAACCGGTCGGCCACTGTGCGCCCGGCCACCGAGGCGGTTCGCAGCAGTTGCTGGGCCGCCGGGCTCAGCGTGTCCACGCGACTCAACAGCACGTCACGCAGCGAAGGTGACAGATCACCGGGGTCGCCACCGTCTGCGATGACGCCGGCGAGCTCCTCGACCAGGTAGGCGTTCCCGCCGGACCGGTCGAAGACCTCGGACGCGATCGCGGGAGCCGGGCTCCCGCCCAGGATCGCGGCTAGCTGCGCGGTGACCTCCTGCGGATCGAACCTCCGCACCTCAATGCGAGCCACCGAGCGCACCCGTTCCCAGCTGGTGAGCAGCGGCCGGAGGCGGTGCCGGCGGTGCAGCTCATCCGAACGGTACGTGGCGATCAGAACCACCGGAGCGTCACGCAGCGATCTCACCAGGAAGGCGATGAGGTCGAGGGTGGACCGGTCGACCCAGTGCAGGTCCTCGAACACGAACAGCACCGGCCGCGTCGAGCTGAGCCGGGCCAGCAGGCCGAGAACAAGCTCAAGCAGCTGCGCCGTCTGCAGGTCCGCTGCCGTCGGCCTGGGCTCGCTCCCCAGCGTCAGCTCAGGGAGCAGCCGAGCCAGGCCGTTCCACGCGGGCCGAGCGCATCGGCCAGCTCATCCGGCGGCGTGCTGCGTGCCAGCGTGCGCAAAGCGTCAGCCAGCGGAGCAAGCGGCAGTCCCTCGGCACCGAGTTCTAGGCACTGCCCGATCAGCACCCGGAACCCATCCTGCGCCGCGATCGCGTTCAGCTCGCCGATCAGCCGGGTCTTGCCCACTCCGGCCTCGCCGCTGATCAGGGCGAACGCCGGTTCCCCGGATTGCGCCTTCCGCATGAGCGCGGCCAGCTCGTCCCGCCGACCGATGAAGATCGGGCTGACCACGCTGCCGCTCATGTCATGACAGTGCCACACGCGGTCCTTCGCCGCATCAGGTCAAAGTCAGCTGATCAGCTCGGTGTTGCAGCCGTCCAGAATTCCGTTAACCAGGCCGATCAGAGCTTGCCGATGGAAACCGGGGCGCCGAACGGCCTGAGCACCTCGGGAACGGCGATCTTGCCACCCTCGTCCTGGAAGTTTTCCATGATCGACAATAGTGCCCGGGCGGTCGCGCCAGTGCCATTCAGCGTGTGCGCGAATTCCAGCTTTCCGTCGCGCCGGAATTTGATATTCAGCCGACGGGACTGATAGTCCGTGGTATTCGAGCAGGACGTGATCTCCCGGTACTTGCCCTGGGTGGGGAACCAGGCTTCGATGTCGAACTTCTTGGCCGCCGGAGCGCCGAGGTCGCCGACCGCGATGTTCATGACCCGGTAGGGCAGACCGAGGTCTTGGACGATCTCCTCCTCGAGGGCCAGCAACTCCTCATGGATCTGCTGTGACTGCTCAGGCACGCAATACACGTACATCTCGACCTTGTCGAACTGGTGCACCCGGATCATGCCGCGGGTGTCCTTGCCGGCCGCGCCGGCCTCGCGCCTGAAGTTGGTGGCAAAGCCCACGTACTTGACGGGAAGCTCGGCCTCCTCAAGCCGCTCCTCGGCGTGGATGCCGGCCAGCGCGACCTCAGAGGTCCCGGTGAGGTACAGGTCGTCCTTCTCGAGCCGGTACAAGTTCGACTCTTCGGTCGGCAGGAACCCAGTGCCATACATAGCCCGCTCTCCCACCAGGACCGGCGGCAGCACGAGCATGAAGCCCTTAGACCGGAGCTTGTTGATCACGAACTGGTACAGGGCTAGCTCGGTGACCGCGACGTCGCCGATCCGGTAGGCGAACCTCGAGCCGGATAGCCGAGCACCTCTGGCCATGTCGATCCAGCCGCGCGAAGATCCGAGCTCGAGGTGGTCCTTGGGCTCGAAGCCGAAATGCGGCGGCTCGCCCCAAGTCTTGACCAGCTGGGCGTCCTCTTCGTCCATGCCATCGGCGGCGGTCGGATCGGGGAGGTTCGGGATCACGGCGAGAAGCTCGTCCCGCTCCCTGGCGGCATCGGCCTGATCGGCCGTCGCGATCTCGATCTTGGCGGACAACTCCCTCAGCGCCGCGAGTTCATCCGGGCTCGGCTTTCCCTTAGACGCTCGTTTCTGCTCAGCCCGCAGGCTTTCCGCCCGTTCTGTGTGCTCACGCCAGCTAAAGTCGGCGGCAAGCAATTTGTCGAAGTCCGCGGCGGCTCCGCGCCGCGCCAATGCAGCCCGGTAACCGTCCGGGTCTTGTCGTGCCGCCTTGAGATCGATCATTTGCATGAGTCTAGTGACGCGCCCGGTCGGCTAAGACCAACTCACGGGTGGATCCCGCCTCCAGAGCGCACGGCTCTTAGAGAATCCACAGAAGCAGTTCATGGGGCCTGGAGAAGGTGGATTGGCACAGTCATGTTGCCGTTTCACCGGTTCACAGGAGGTACGCGTGTCCGTTGCGATCGAGGCCGCTCCCGCGCTAGCGGCTTGCGACGATCCCGCCACCGGAGCCAAGCGCCATCGGCTGGCGTTCTGGCGGTCACCGGACGGCCAGCCGCCATGGGCTCGCCCGGCGTTGCTCGGGATCGCGGCGTTCGCCGCGTTCCTGTACGCGTGGCACCTCACCGACGCCGGGCTCGCACCGTTCTACTCGACCGCGGTCAAGAGCATGTCGGAGAGCTGGAAGGCATTCTTCTACGGCGCCTTCGACCCGGCCGCGACGGTCACGATCGACAAGCTCGCCGGCTCGTTCCTGCCGCAGGCGCTGTCGGCCAGGATCTTCGGCTTCCATCCCTGGTCGCTCGCGCTGCCGCAGGTGATCGAGGGCGTAGTCAGCGTGCTGGTGCTGTACCGGATCGTGCGCCGTTGGGTCGGGGTCACGCCGGGGCTGATCGCCGCCGGGATCTTCGCGATCACCCCGATCGCGGCGTCGATGTTCGGGCACAGCATGGAGGACGGCGCACTGACCATGTGCCTGGTGCTCGCGGCCGACGCCTACCAGCTCGCGGTCTCGCAGGCCCGGTTGCGGCCGCTGATCGGAGCCGCCGCCTGGGTCGGCGCCGGTTTCCAGGCAAAGATGCTGCAGGCCTGGATGATCTTGCCCGCGCTCGGGATCGGTTACCTGATCGCCGCTCCGACCAGGCTGCGGCGTCGGCTCGGGCAGCTCGCCGCCGCCGGAGCGGTCATGGTGGCCGTATCGCTGTCCTGGATCATGCTTTACACAATTACCCCGGCGGCCGACCGCCCTTATATCGACGGCTCAACCACCAACAATGCGTTCTCCATGGTCTTTGGTTATAACGGCCTGGAGCGGTTCGGCATTAAAGTGCCCGGCGCGGTCTCATCGGGACCGGGCGTGAGCGGGGCGGCGCGTACCGGCGGTGCGGGCGCGATCGGCTCGGGCGGCGAGAGCGGAGCCGGGCTGCCAACGGAGCGCGTCTCGGCGGGCGGGGCTGGCGGGCCGGGCGGAGCGGGCGGGCCGGGCGGAGCGGGCGCGAAGCTGGTCGGGAGCAGGTTCGGGCCGCAGATCGGGTGGCTTTACCCGCTCGCGCTGGCGTCGCTATGGTTCGGGCTGTGGTCACGGCGGCGGACTAGACGCACCGATCCGACACGCGCCGGGCTGGTCATGTGGGGCACCTGGCTGGTCACCTTCGGCGCGATCTACTCCGTGATGGGCAACATCCCGCATACGGCCTACGTCGCCTCGCTGGCACCGCCGATCGCTGCGCTGTCGGGTGCTGGAATCGTGTTGTTCTGGCGGTGGTACTCCTCGGCCGGCCGACTGGGCTGGGTGCCGCCGGCGGTGGTCGCGGCCGAACTGGGCTGGGCGTTCTACCTGTGGTCGGCGTATCCGAGCTTCCTGCCGTGGGTGCTGTGGGCGACCGTGGTGGTCGGGGCCGGTGCCGTGGTCGCGCTGCTGCTTGGCCGGCTGCGTGGCCGGGGGTTCGGTACGCTGCGGTTCGGGTCGCGGCTCACGGTGGCGGCGATGGTCGCGGGGCTCGCCGTGATGCTCGCCGCGCCGGCGACCTGGGCGATGTCGGTGCTGGACACGCGGTATTCGGGGAGTTCGTTTGATGCGGCGGCCGGTCCGGCCGGGGCGTTCAACGGGTCGGGCGGCCGGGCGGGTTCCGGGTTGCCCGGGCGAGGGCTCGGCGGGCTCGCGGGCGGGCCGGTCGAGCTGCCTGGAGTCGGCGGTAGCGGCGGTGCGGGCGGGCCGAGCGGAGCGGACGGGCCTGGAGCCGGAGGCCTGCCCGGTTCTGGAGGGCTGCCTGGCTCCGGGGGCGGGTCCGGGGGGCCGCCGGCCGGCGCGGGCGTTCCTGACGGCGGATCCGGCGGGACTCGGCTCGGAAGTGACGGCGGCGCGCCGGGCGGGGTGCAGGCCAGCGCGACCACCACGCTGACCACCGCCGAACGCCACATCTACCGGTACGTCAGCGCGCACCGAGACGGTGCGGCCTACCTGCTCGCCGTGCCGTCATGGACGCAGGCGTCGCCGTACATCCTGGCCACCGGCCAGGAGGTCATGCCGCTCGGTGGCTTCAGCGGCTCGGTTCCAACACCGACGCTGGCCCACTTCCGTAAGCTGGTCAGATCCGGACAACTCAAGTTCGTCCTGCTCGGCGGGGCGGGCGGCGGGTTGGGCTCGGCTCAGGGTGGCGGTACTCAGTCAGAGGCGATCACGAGCTGGGTCGAGCATGCCTGCAAGACGGTCCCAGCCAAGGACTACGCGGGCGGCTCGACGGGCTCGACGGGCTCGACGGGCCCGACGGGCCCGACGGGCCCGACGGGCCCGGCCGGCTCGGCCGGCTCGCAGACCGTCTACTCGTGCTCCTCGGCTACCTGAGCCCGGTCCCGGACCTGGCCGCTGGTCAGGCCGAACAGGCGCCTCGGTTCGTGGTCATAGCCCTCGCGGCGCACGATTCCGTGAGCCCGAACAGCATCTAAGCGTCTCTGGTGTAGTGGCTTCCTGGGAAGGAACTACATCGGAGGGGCTCTGATGTAGCGACTGCCTTGGATGGGGCGACATGTTGCCGGTGCAGGCGTTGCGCAGCCAGCCAGCACCGGCGGCGTGGCGCCCCATCCGCCCCAAGCAGGGGTTTTCGACTCAGCGCGCGTCGCTCTCGCGCGGGGTAGTCGCAAATGCCGGTTTCCGGCTCACCGCGCGGCTCGGTCGGCATTAGTTGGTGCCGACGGCACCGGCTTCGGCAACTGTCGAGGCGCAAGCATCAATCTTGGAACCGGAGTTGACCTCGGTCTGAGCGTCAGTCTGGGCCGCCGTCCGGGCGGGTCTGGTTGCTAGGACCGATCCCGCCAGGATCGTGGCGAAGGCCGCCAGCATGATCGGCGTGACCTTCTCGCCGAGCACGGTCACGCCGAGCGAGACCGCGATCGCCGGGTTGATGTAGGTGATCACGCTCGCCCGGGCCGGTCCGACCTCGGAGACTAGCCCGAAGAAGAGCAGGAACGCCGCCGCCGTGCAAATCACGGCCAGTCCCGCGATCGACAGCAGGACCTTGGCCGACGGGACGTGCGCGGGCCAGCTCAGCGCGGCGAGCGGGGCGTAGACGACGGCCGCCAGCGCGAGGCAGACCAGGGTCATCGCTACCGACGAGACGCCTTGGAGCTTGCGGTTGATGATCTGCGGGCCGACCGCGTAACAGAGCGCAACGAACAGGACCTCGCCGACCGACTTGGCCACGGCGCCGGTCGCAGCCGAGCCGACCAGGTTCGGGCCAGCCAGCAGGGCCACGCCGACCAGGCCGATGAGCAAACCGGTCCACCGCACCGGACTCAGCCGGTCGCTGCTGCCGATCAGCAGCCCGATCACGGCCACCATGATCGGCACGGAGGCGATGAGCAGTCCGGTGAGGGAGCTGGAGATGGAGCGTTCGGCCTCGGACAGGACTAGCCACGGAACTATGACCTCAACGAAGGCGAACAACACCAGCCAGCGCCATACCGGCTTGATCGCGGCTAGCTGACCGCGTCGCAACGCGAACGGCGCTAGCAGGGCCGCGCCGATCGCCACTCTGGCGAGCACCAGCACCGGCGCCGAGACCCCGCCGACGGCGATCTTGATGAGCAAATACGGCATGCCCCAGATCACGCTCATTGCTGCGAACAAGACCCATCCGCGCCGACTCACACGACCTCCTAGCGATATCCACCAGTTCATACTTCCTGGGTGCGCTCGTTATTCCGGCGGCCGGGCTGGCGGATACGCTCGCAAGAGCCAAGCCAGTTCCGTAACCGACCAGCCGGAGTACCTGTTGCGCAGCATCTGGGCCAAGGTCCGGCGCAATCACCGAGCCGAACGGGACCAGCCGTCGGAAGGCGCCCGGTCTCCGGCGCCGGCTGCCGCCCCAGGCGCCGCTACCACCCCGAGCGCCGCTGCCACCCCGAGCGCCGCTGCCACTCTGGGCCCGTCCACCTCATCAAGCCCACCCAAGCCGTCGATTCCTTCAGAAGGGCTGGCCCCAACGGCAACGACCGCATCGACCGCCGGGGCGGATTGCGCGCCGCTGGCTGGCTCGACGAGTCGGTCGGGTGACCGTTACCGGTCCGGTTTTTCCAGGTGGTGGTCGGCAGGACTAGCTGCGGTGGGCGGGCTCGCACTAGCCGGCGCGTTTCCGCCGGTTGGTGTCTGGCCGCTCGCAATCGCCGGGCCTGCGCTGCTGACGGCGGCACTGTGGCGCAAGCGACCGCTGATGACGTTTGCGCTTGGCCTGATCTGCGGTGGGGTGTTCTTCTTCGCGTTGCTGTCCTGGCTGGTCAACGTGGCCTGGTACGCCTGGGCCGTATTGGCCGTGCTCGAGACGCTTACCTTCGCGGTGTTGTCAGTCGCGCTGCCCTTGCTGATGCGGCTGCCCGGCTGGCCGCTGGCCGTGGCGGGCTGGTGGGTGGCTCAGGAGGCGCTGCGCGACCGGTTCCCGTGGGGCGGATTCCCGTGGGGCCGGCTAGCGATGAGCCAGGCTTCGGCACCCACGGCCGGCTGGGCCACGGTTGGCGGCCTGCCCGTGCTTACATTCCTGCTTGCCCTGTCTGGCGCTTGCCTGGCCTACCTGGCCATCACGATCCGGACCGCCGACGCCCGGCCCTTGCGCTCGGCCGCCAACCAGGCAGCGTCGCAGGCCAGAGGACGCAAGGTCCTCGCGAGTGTCGGCACCCTGGTCCTCGCCGCGCTCGCCGCGCCGTTGGTGCTGGTCGGCAACCTGGCCCTGGTCTGGGTACCCGGTCCGGGGCCGAGCGCCGTTGTGGCCACGATCCAGGGCAACGTGCCGCACTCGCGGAATCTCCCCGACCAACTCCGGGCGACCACCGTGACCGCCAACCACGCTGCCGCGACGGCAGCGCTCGCGAGCGCCGTGCGGGCCGGGCACAGGCCCGCACCCGACGTCGTTATCTGGCCGGAGAACTCCACCGACATTGACCCGAGCAAGTCACTACAGACCTACGACACGATCTCGCTTGCCCTGGCCGCGATCGATCGGCCGGTGCTCGTCGGCGCCGTCCTTGCTAGCCCGCAGCGCAACGCCGGGCAACTTTGGCTGCCAGATCGCGGACCGACGCAGCTCTACGTGAAGCGCAAGCTCGTGCCGTTCGGCGAGGTAATCCCCTACCGGCACTTCCTTGAGCTGTTCACGTCCCTGCCGAAGTTGCAGCCGCATGACTTCACGCCCGGCCACCAGGCGGTGGTGTTCAAGATCGGCAAGATCCGGCTTGGCGACGTGATCTGTTACGAGGTTGGGTTCGACAACCTGGTCCGATCCGAGGTGACGGCCGGCGCCAACCTGCTCACCGTGCAGACCAACGACGCCGACTTCGAACTCGACGGCCAGACCGGCGAGACCGAGCAGCAGCTGGAGATGGCCAGGATGGACGCGATCACCATTGGCCGCTCGGTTGCGGTGGCGTCCACGATCGGGATCAGCGCCCTGATCGCGCCCAACGGTGCGATCGTGGCCAAGACCAATACCTGGCAGCGGGCGGAGCTTGATGCCCGGCTGCCGCTGGTATCCGGCCTGACTCCGGCCGATCGCGCGGGCGACTGGCCTGAGCTCGTCATCGTGACGCTGACGGCCGCAGCGCTGCTCTGGGCGACAGCCAGCGCATTCGTCAGGTACCTGACCGCCCGGCGTCCGACCGACAGCGCATAACTCGCCGGCCTGCAGGTGCAAGGACTTCACAAGGAGCGGGTCATGAGTGTTACGCCCAGGCAGCGAGTGTTGTACGTGATCGCCTGCGGCGGCAGTCCCGCCGGGGAACTTCCGCAGCTCGTCGCGCAGGCCCAGGGCCTGGGCTGGGACGTTTGCGTGATCGCCACGCCATCGGGGCTGAAATTCATCGACGCCGCCGGGCTGGCCGAGCAGACGGGTCATCCGGTCCGGTCCGACTACAAGCAGCCGGACGAACCAGACGTGCTGCCGCCGGCCGACGCCTTCGTGGTCGCCCCAGCGACGTTCAACACGGTCAACAAGCTGGCCGTCGGGATCTCCGACACGCTGGCCCTTGGCCTGCTGAACGAGGCGCTCGGCGGCGGCCAGCCGATCATCGCCGCACCGTTTCCTAATCAAGCGCTGGCCAGGCATCCGGCCTTCGTCGCCAACCTGGCCGCGCTGCGGTCATGGGGAGTTGAGCTGATCTTCGATCCAGGCTTGACCAGTCTCCCTACGCCTGAACTGGGTGATCCGGGCAACGCGGTGTTTCCCTGGACGGGCCTTATCGAAGCGCTGAGCCGGCTGGGATCGAATGGAGTTGCCAGCCCGGCTGGTCGCGTGCCAGGTTGACTCGCATGGCCACACGTCTGCTGCACCTCACGATTGACTCGACCGACCCGTCATCGATAGCCAGCTTCTGGGCGGCAGCGCTCGGCTGGGAGGTCACCGAGGACGACCCAGATGGAGCGGTGGTTGAGTCGGTGCCGACTGGGTTTTCCATGCCGCGAGTCGGTGAGATTCCGCTGGAGTTCCTGCCCGTAGCCGAGCCGAAGGTCACGAAAAACCGCATCCATCTGGATCTGGTCTCTACCTCGCTCGACCATCAGGCGGCCTTGGTCGACAAAGTGCTTAGCCTCGGCGCCACCCATCTCGATATCGGTCAGGGCGATGTGCCGTGGGTAGTACTCGCGGACCCGGAAGGCAACGAGTTCTGCGTGCTCGAGCCCCGCGAGGTCTATCGCGATACCGGGCCGGTCGCCGCGATCGTGATGGACTGCGTGGACCGGGAGGCGATGGCCGCGTTCTGGACAGTGGCGTCGGGCTGGCCGATTCACTATTCGAACGATCATCTGGTCGCGCTGCGATCGCTGGCGGGCGAAGGTTCCTACCTTGAGCTGCTTGCGGTTGGCGAACCGAAGAAGGTCAAGAACCGGGTGCACCTCGACGTTGGGCCGTTCCCCGAGGACGACCAGCGTGCCGAAGCCGCCAGGCTCACCGAACTCGGGGCGAGGATGGCCGACATCGGGCAGGGCGACGCGGCTTGGATCGTGATGACCGACCCCGAGGGTCAAGAATTCTGCGTGCTTACCTCCCGTTGAGTCAGGCTCGCGGTCTCGCGACGTCCGGCCCCCAGCCAGAATGAGGCTATGGGCTTCTGGCGCGGATTCGCCCAGCCCGATCGGTACGCGGCCCTGCTCGCCGGCGGGCTGCCGGTGCT
>WNEY01003880.1_pt1 | contig 11304 bp, 13 predicted proteins | sample 5400531 | NCBI WGS metagenome assembly WNEY01 (sample SAMN13153338, study PRJNA577476) | soil metagenome | isolation source: 200 cm saprolite under Douglas fir tree site 1 | place: USA:California | collected 2015-04-18
AACTCCATTATTTGTGCAAACGCCTTCGGCCCACTTGCGCTCCATGTCGATCATGAACTTCGCGGTTTTGTCGTCGGATGTGGCCCAATGGCTTTGCTGGGCTTGCTGGGCATAGGCGGCAGTCATAAGGACAACGACGCACGTTACGAGGAACATTACGAGACACATCGGGTGCAGAATTCGGTGACGCATTGGCCCTCCGGGATTCGAGTCACTATACAGAATAGTTTTCGCGCTTTGAGACACTTAGACGAGTTCCAGGCGAACCTGACGACCGACAACTGCCGCGGCTTTTTGAAGAGTGCCGAGGGTCACGGCATCGTTCTCGGGATCAAGGAGCCGGTCAAGCGCGGCGCGGCTCGTGCGCATACGCCGCGCCATCTCGACCTTGGTCAGGCCTTTTTGGTGCATGGCAGCCTCGACCTGGCGGGCGACCACCCGTTTAATCGCCGTGGCGCTGACTTTCTCATAGAGGCCTTCCTCGCGAAGCCAACTATCGAAGGTCGATCCGATATTCTTCTTTTTCATGATTGCGTCCCCTTCTTTCGTTTTAGCGCCAGATCGATTTCCTGTTTCGGTGTTTTCTGCGTTTTCTTTAGGAAGCCATGCAGAAGCACCATGCAATCTCGGAAATCTCGGAAATCCGGGGCGGAAATCCGGGACAGGCGGAAATCCGGGACAGACGGGAATGACCCCAATTCTACTCCGCTAAAGATCTTCCAGATCGGGCGCAGGAAATAGGGTCAGTCCCGTCTGTCCCCAGATTCTTCCCAGATTCTTTTCAGATTCTTTTTCACCCCAGATTCTTTCAGATTCTTTTCTCCCAGATTCTTTCTTGAGGACAATCTAGTTTTGTTCGCCGGACTAAGTCTTGACGTGTGAACATCCCTACTCAAGCTGAGGCGGTTGCGCGGCGTCTGAGCCGCGGCGCCGAAATCCCGAGCAAGTCGGAGGACCTAGGCCAAAATCGGTCTTAAGTGGGCCACCGCCCGTGCCCATTATTGCTAACCGCGAAGGGTACTCGGTATGATTCAAGCTGATGTTGCTGTACCTCATCGGCCCCTCAGGCGTCGGCAAAAGCTCATGCGGCCGCCACGCGGCTTGCGTGCTCCCTCGCGTCCGGTTTGAAAGCTTGGATAACTTGTGCAAAGGTCAGGAGTTTGATTGGATCGCCTGCCGCTGCGCCTTGGACGACCTGGAGGCGACCGCCGACCCAGAACTTACTGTCATCATCGACATCGGTGCGGGCACTCAAACCCGACCAGAACTCGTGCAATATCTTGATGCGCGAGCCGAAAACACCATCCTACTTCACGCGCCGCCAGAGGAGGTAATAAGGCGCAATCCGCTTGGGCCTAGCAGGGATATTTTGGAATTCCGGCAGACCGAGTACGCGAGCAGGCGCCTTCTATACAAGGTAGCGCGGCGTGTTGTGGACGTCACCGGGCTAACGATTGGTTCCGCTCGTCAAAAATTTATTGAATCGTTGTCGTCGAATTTTCCCCTTCTATCGTAACTTCGCGGGGTGCCCCGGGGAGGGGGATGGCCCAGCCTTTCCAGCTTAGCTTACTCTCGCGGCTGCCTTGTCCTTGGTCTCTGCGTTTTTTGCAGAGACAGGGCGGGGCAACCTCGAGAAGCGAAATCAGCGGAAAGGCCGGGCCAGCCCCCAGTTTTTTTATTGTCTGAATGATTCCGCTTTTGCTACACTCGAGTTATCGTCAGGGCGGTCGTAGGACGGGCTTTTAAAGGAGCTTAACGTCCGGGTCGTCGCGGCGATGGAGTCTCGACACGAACCAGTTCACGAAGCCCGCCCGGCAGGGCAAGAAGACCAGAAACTAGACACAGCATCTTCTATTCGCCGGGAGAATAGAGGATTGGCTTGTCTAATCAGCGCCCGCGTTATCCCCACATCCTGCTCCAGATCAAGCTCTACGCCTTCGAAACAATCAGCACGATCGTTATCCTCGTGCTCCTAGCCGATTTTGCGATCAAAGAGCTCCGTCCCATCATCAAGGCTATTTGGGGTCTTCTATGGCAAAACTGAGAGTACTTTTGGACGAGGATGTTCGCATTGACGTAAAGAGCGCCTTTGCCAAGAAAATTACGGTTTACACTGTTCCCTCGCTGGGCATCAGCGGTGCTGACGACACATTTGTCATCGAGCAGGCGGTCACCAAGAAGTGCTTGATTGTCACGGCCAACAAAGACTTCGTTCCCGCCTACACGAACCACGAATGGCGCAAAGGCCGCGACGGGAGACATTTCTACGGTCTGATTCTCCTTAAGCACAGCACGACCATGAGTCAATTGGCACAGTTGAAACTTGCGATTAAACAAATCGACCACCGGCACGATGACCTTCTCACGGTGTCAGCAACCGGAGAAGTGAAGCGCGAACGGCTGTGCGAACACGATTCCTCCACACTCGAAGCTTAATCCCCACATAATTCATCCCCAGGCCGACCTGGCGCGGTCCCGCACGTTTGGGGGCTGGCCCTGCCGAAGTTGCCAAGCGGGGAGAAATTCGGCGACAAACGGAACGTTCCCAGCAGCTAGTTTGAATCGCAACCCAGAGAGAAGCGCAGTAGCAGCACACACATCGTTCATTCGCGCGGCACTAAGCTGGGGCACACGTTTCCCCAGGCGCTGCTGCGATACCGTAACTGCATTGTGCAGGTTCACCGCGCGGGGGACTTCAAGCCGTCTTCCTCATCAAATGTGCGCTCGCTTCGCTCGCGGGGCGGACCCTTCGGCGTTGCTCAGGGCAAGCTGCGTCCGCCCCTACATGATTTTCGCCACTCTTCTATCCGATCATCACACCTTATCGCTGCACGCTTGCCTTGAGTCCAGGTTTGTGATATCGGTATCGCACAAGTAAGAAGGAGGTTCCTATGTGCACTGGTAATGTCGGCGTCGCGAGGCGCATTGACTTGGAAAGCATCTCGGAGGACATCGCAAAGCTTGTGAAAGAACTCGACAACGAGGTCGAGGGAGAAGTCAAAGTGCATGAGTTGAAAAAAATCGACCACAAGCTGCAGAAGATTATCAAGGGTTAGCCTGGTTTTCTCGATTGTGCCCGTAATTGCGCGGATAGATGACCAATCCTTAGAGGGAGGTCTGTGTCGTGATTGCCTCTCTGGCACTGGAGCAGGACGAGCGCGTAGGCGAACTGGCCGCCCATCGTTATCCTTATCCCTGGCCGCACCTCATCATCGATGACTTCCTGCCCAGCGCCGTGCTGGCGCAGGCTCTTGCCGAGATCAATGCCGACACCTACCACTTTGAAATCGAACAGCGTGGGACGGGGCGAATTGAATACTCGCTGCTGAAGAGCGAGGCCATGTGGAGGGCGATTTACTCCAGGCGAATGGTTTCTATATTGGCTTCGGCGTTTGCAGTCAGGGTGAAACTAAACAAACATAACATGCTCCAACTGCGGCGAATGAATGACGATACTCCGGCGTTCCCCCTGCACCATGATTTCACATCCAATCACGATGCAATCGCGTCATTCTTATACTTAAGCAGTGGATGGTCCAGTAAGTGCGGTGGACGTCTGCACCTATATGAATCGGGCACAGATAGCGCACCGTCGGCGTCGGTAGATCCCATCAAGAACAGATTTGTCGCCTTTCAGAGCAAGCCTTCGCACTGGCACTCCGTGGAGAGAGTTTATGGGTGGGAAAGAATAAGTGTGCTTTCTCTGTGGGACGTAGACAGCCCGGGAGGCTCCTGAATCCTGCGGTCCGCCTGATTTTGAAACGCCGCTCGCCGCGTCCGAACTAAGCTGGGCCAAACGTTTCCCCAGGCGCTGTTGCGACACCCGTAACTGCATTGTGCAGGTTCACCGCGCACGGAGACTTCATGCCGTCCTCCTCATTCAGAACGACTTCCGATGGGGGCTGGCCCATCCTTGCAGCAACCCTGAAGAGGCTGCCCCATGCTTTCGCGTTCTTGGCGAAAGGGTGGGGACGATGGTGCCGGCAGCTTCTGGTTCGGCTACGACGGCGCGCCAGCGGTTTTCCACAGTGACCCTGTGACATCTGACCTTGCCTCCCCAATTTAAATCGGTAATCATGGTCGAGGCAGTGACGGTCTGCTCCAGAGCAAGGGGTCACGCGCTAACTTCTTTGTTTCACGGATTTTGACCTCTAAGTTCTTTGTCATGCGGATTTCCCGCTGCGCGAGTGCCGGCTACTCCCGGCGATCTCGAAAGTTTGGCTAGGAGCTAGAAGCCAGGAGCTAGAAGCTGATTGCAGGTTAGTTAGGCAGCTTGAAGTTGACCGTGATCTGCGTTTGAATCTCGACTGGCTCTCCGTTGAGCAGATACGGTTTGTACTTCCATTGCTTCACCGCGTCCACTGCGGCGTGCGCGAGTTGCGGGTCTCCGGTGAGAATCTTCACCACGGAGATGTCGCCATTCTTCGAAATCGTCGCTAGAAGTTGAACCGCTCCTTCAACCCGCAGCCGCAATGCATTCGGAGGATATTTAGGCTGCACTTTTTTGAACAGCAATCCCTGCGAAACTCCCTGCGACACGCTCAGCATCTGCAGAACCGGAGTCGGCGCGCTGCTTGCGCCATCCATGAGATTGGGGAGCCCTCCGCCGTTGCCCGTAGGCGCGATCGTCATGCTGGGCGGAGCCGGAGCATCGTTCATTACGCGTGATTTTATCGCCGGCCGGGAGAGATTATGCTTGATCACAATAGGCTCAACGTCCTCTTTTGTCGCCGGAGTTTTGTTGATCACCACAGAGGAAGCCGAAGGCTTCGCCGAGTCGGTTGCATCCGTGATCTTGCTGGGATGAGGTTGAACATTCTCCGCACTCGCGGTCGTTTGCGTTGCGGGAGCGGAAACTTTGTCACTCGGAGTCTGGTTCGGCGCCGGCTGCGGAATTGCCGCAGGAGCTTTCACCTGCGACTCGACCACGTGGTCGGCAACGGCCGCGCTGTCGTCCGATCGTCCCCAATGCGTCCACGCAGCGTAGATACCTGTCGCGATCAGTACAACCGCCGCTATTCCCAACAGCACTTTCTTAGTTCCGCCGGTGGATTCGGCGCTACTACCGAGCGTTCCGCCGAAGGTGAATGTAGGCACAGGCCCTGACGTGCCATCGATCGAAGCGGACCTTTCCTCAAGCTCCGCAATCTTTGCGGGACTCTCGGCTTGCGGCAGAACTGCCGATCTCTTCTCCTCGTCTTCGGTCGAAACGTTCGCTTTCGGCTGGCGAGCTGGAGCGGGAGCGCTCGCGGCACTGTTTCCCAATCCCGCCCGGCTCGGTGTTATTTCGACTTTAGCGGGAGCGGAGGCAGCACTGGTCTGGGAGGCATAAGGTTGCGTCGCTGGCCTGGCGATCACTGGCGAAACAGTTTCGTTACGGGTCGTATCGAAATGTTCCGCGCTGTCTTGGTCCAAGTCACCGGAAACGGCGCCCGCAGAGCGTGCCGCCGCCGCGGCGATCATAGGCGAAGAAGGCGCGGCGTCGAGATGCGAGATTGCGACTTCCTGCGGAGGCGTCGATAACGCTGCGGCGGGCTTAACGCTTGCGGCCGCAGCCGCGGGTTTAGCAGTTTCGCTTTTGCGCAACAGGCCGCGGGCAACTCGCAACGTGCCTTTCGCCTGCTCCACATTGATGGGCTTGGTGAGAATCAGGTTTGCGCCGATGCGGAAAGCTTTTGCGACTCCCGCTTGTCCCTCAACCACCGCCACCGCGAGAGATGATTGATTGGTAGTAGTGTTGCGAGCGCTCTTGAACAGCAATGTGGCGTTCTGTTCATTGTCGCAGTCAACCACCACGGCATCAAAGCGCTCCGCCATCAGCTTCTTGACCGCAGCAAAAGGTTCGGTGCAGGGAGTGACGGCAAAGTCCAGCTCGCTGAGGACCTGCGTGACGGCGCGAGCCGTCTTCTCGTCAGGACAGAAGAGGAGTGCTTGATAACCCATATTAGAGTCATCGTAGGTACAGTCGTAAGGCGCATCAAGTTACTGTGGTAATTCCACAAACGCGCGTTTGGCCTTGCCAGAATGGGCTTTTGGAGCTTGAGGATTTCCGGGATGAAGCGAGCGGATACAATACCGAGTCATGCGGATCCCGCTCCGGCTCAAGATATTCTGGACAGCGTGGGTGATGGTCTGGGCTCCGATCTACTGGCGGGAATACGGTTCGCAGAATTTTCTTTTTTTCTGCGATCTCGGGAACCTCTTCATTGCCGCCGGTCTCTGGCTGGAAAGTCCGCTGATATTGTCCTGGCAGGCATGTTCGCTTCTGTTGTTCCAGAGTCTGTTCAGCGTCGATTTGGCGGCCGCTCTTGTGAGTGGACATCACCCGATCGGCGGAACGGAATTTATGTTCGATCCGCAGGTTGCTCTGTGGATTCGCCTGCTGAGCCTGTTTCACGTGGTGACGCCTCCGTTGTTGCTGTGGGCAATTTGGCGTTTAGGTTACGACGGGCGAGGCTGGAAGTATCAGACTCTGACGGCGTGGATTGTAGTTCCGATTAATTACTTCTGGCGTCCGCAATACGATGTGAACTGGGCGCGCGGGCCGTTTTTTCGCGAGCAGCACGCCGTGCCCGGACTGTTGTACCTTCTCGGCTACCTGATTATTGTTCCCGCAGTGGTTTACTTTCCGACGCACCGGTTTCTGGTTTGGATGACGCGGCGACGGCGTGCGAAGTTCTGGTAGGGGGTCCGTTTGAATATGATAGCGACTATTGCAGTCCGTTCCACACCATCCGGTGGAACAGCTCGTCCATAGCATGTGGTGATTCTTTCGCGCCGCGATCAAGCCACCAGCGCAGCAGCGACAGCAGACTCCCGGCCAACGCAGAGGCGCGAGCGGCCAATTCACGTTGCGGAAGCTTCGATAGACGAGGCTCCGATAGACGAAGGTTCGATAGACGCTTGGATTCCCTGAGGCGCTGCTCAATCCCGCGGGCAAAGTAGCCTTGCGCAAGATCGAAGAAGTCGTTGAGACGGTCAGAGTCGGCCAGCGCGCGATAAAGCTTCTTCTGGCTTCCGATGTGCGCAAAGAGTTCCGCCACCGGCACAACTCGATGCGATTCTTCCTTGCGAAGGCTGAGCGCCGTGCTCATCGTTTCAAGGAACTTCTCTAACTGGCTGAGGAGCAGGTCATCCTTGTCGCGGTAGTGAAGATAAAAGGTGGAACGACCGACCGAGGCGCGGTCGAGCACATCCTGCACGGTCACGTCATCGATCGGCCTCTCCTGGATCAACGCAACCAGAGCGCTGCCAAGCCGCTCACACGTACGCCGGATGCGCTGATCAGGCTTGCGATGCTTTTGTTTCCTTTGCCCGGCATGTTCCTGCAATTTGGAGCGCTCATTTTTGGACCCCTCATTTTTGGACCCCTCATTCTTGGACATTGACCGCCTCTTTGTTCAGCAACTCCGGATGGCCCTCGACTCGGTGGCGTTTCACCGCTACATTGCGAATAGTATGACAAATCTTCTGAAATCCATCGACCGCATCGAATCGTCCGTCGAGATATAAAGGAGAAAGACGATGAATCGCATTCGCTTACTCGCAATCGGGACCATGTTGATGTTCGCGCTTACCACGGTCGCGCAACAGACCACTACCCAATCCGGTGGTCCGGCCAAAGGCGTCTCGGGAGACGCGCACGACGGCGGCGTGCCAACCGTCGAAGGGCACCTGAAGGTGCTGACCGAAAAGCTTGATCTCACCGGCGATCAGCAGGTCAAAATCAAACCCATCCTTCAGGAGTTGCATGACGCCACGCAGAAGCTCGTGCAGGACGAAAGTATGTCGCGCGAAGAGCGCCTGGGCAAGGTGAGAGCTTGTCGCGAGAAGGCCGACAAAAAGATCCGCGAGATCCTGAACGACGACCAGAAGAAAAAGCTCGATCGACTCGAGCAGGAACCGCACCCTGAGCTGCACGGCAACCTAAACGGCGCGACACCACCGCCGCCGCAGGCACCAAAGAATTGAAGAGATCGCCGTCACTGATCGTTCCCGTCGGTAAGAGTGTTTGGCGAGGGTGGTAGGACTCAACTCTTGGCCCGTCACTGGATAGAATACAGTGATTTCACTATATCGATGCCTACCCTTTACCGGTCCCCGAGTTTCCCGCGGGAACAATTTCTACTAAAGCTTACATGCGCACACGTGCCAACGGGTCAATTCCCGTCGACTTAACCTGAGGGGCTAGAGATTCCAGGACCTCAAGGAACACCAGCACATCGGGTACCTTGTCCGATCTAACGCTGATCGCGCTGAGCCATTTTCCACGCCGCTTGATCTGCAGATTGCTGCGCACCAGTTCGGCCTTGGTGATCTCCGATACCGGGATGGAAGAGCCCTTCCAACTGACGGCGGTCGCCGAGAGGCCGATGCCACCGAACTGCACTGTCTCGCCGCGCTGCAATCTCGCTTTTGTGGTCTGCACCATCGGAGGGAGAATCCGGCTGAGAATGATCCCGATCGCTTCTTCTGCCTTTCGGAAATTCGATGTGACCTTCAGCTTCTTGCGATCCTGGCCGATCAGTTCCAGCGTCAGCTGCACCCGGCCTGACTTGCTCGACATGGCGAGCAAGGCGCCTATCAGTCCGAAGTGCGCGTATATGTTGATCGGAACGACGCGGTAGCGCGTCTCCGCAATCTGGCTCCAGGTAATTTCCTGCTGCCCGAGTATTGATTCGCGCCGTACTCCAGAATCGCTGATGATCAGAACGGTTTTACCCAGCGCAATCCACAAACCGGCAACGGCAAACATCAGTGCGATAGAAATCCATAGCAAAGCTGGAGGGGCTGGAGTTGCTTTATTCTGCGTCGCCCAGAGTGCCATGACTGCCCCAAGCGCTCCCAATGTCAAGAGAATGCGTGCTGTGTAAGCGGCCTCGAACCGGCGCTCCCCATATGCCATAGCTGCAGTGGCCATAAATGCTCCCTGATGGCTGCCGTCCTGACCGCAGCCCCGATTTGCTCCGCCTAATAATAGGCACAAGAACCGGACTGTCGATAATTACCTATGTAACGTTCAGGCGGGAAGTCTTCGTGATAGCTGCAGCAACTATCAGTGACGTAATCAACCGGCTACGCTCAGAATCTGGGAGTTTCCTTGCAGCGGAGGTATTGGCGAGGCTAAAGACTGAAGCGCAACGGCGGCAGGCAGGCCGACTTTCGATGGGAAGATAGTGGCGATAACACTAAAACCGCCTTCAAGGTCAAAGAGTGAAATGGCAATGTTACGCCAGTCATCATAGCCTTCCACAATTGCGTGATGGATACGCGTCTGGAAAACCTGCGTGATTGTTGAACTAAGGGTTAATCCGGATGTACCTACAGAGATGATGACAGCAACCGGGCAAGAAGGGGAGGGCATCAGAATCGCTGCTTGTCCGATTTCCAATTCCTCACTGGAATTTGAGAGGTTGTATGTCTCACAGGATCTCTATATGGTTCGCAGCTTGTACAGCGATCTGCGCCAGTACAGTTCTGGCGTCCGCTCAGGTCACGTCGTCACCAACTGAAATCATGTCCCAACCAGCCACCTCTGGCCCTGTGGCTTATATCTATGTCTCGAGCTTGATCGGCAATGTAAAGTATCAGGTCGTCGGGTATGAAGCGGCCGCCAACGGAGCGCTTACGTCGATTCCAGGATCGCCGTTCCCCTACAACGTCACTTCCCTTGCATTGAACGGAGCGTGGCTATTCGGAGTGGATGCGACAGGTCAGAATATCCGTTCGTTGTCGATCGGTTCGAATGGCGCACTCACTTACAAGGACAAGTTCACCACGAGTCTGACGGGCGGAGGGCTCTACGACCTTTTTCTGGATCACACGGGATCGTCGGTCTATGCGATTTACTACACAACGAACAATGACTATCTCTCGCAGAGCATTGACCAGGCAACGGGACAACTCTCGTTCCTGAATGATCTGCAGGGAGGGCCCGATCACAATGTAGCGCTGAGCTTCATCGGGAACAACCAGTTCGCGTATGCGTCGAGTTGCTACCACTTTGGGCCCGAGATCTTCGGGGTTCAGCGAGCCAGCGATGGAACCCTCTCGTATCTGAACCTCAATCCGCCTTTTCCGGCTGAGAAGTCGGGAGGATTCTATTGCCCGTGGGCGGCCGCAGCCGATCCCACGAATCATCTGGCGATTGCGCTGACTCCTCTGAACTCCAACTGGGGCAGTGATGGATCGACGCAGCTCGCAGTTTACACGGCGGACAGCTCTGGAAACCTGACCACCACGAGCACCTACCAGAACATGCCATCAGTGCTGACGCAGGGTGCGCAAACGTACTCGATGTCGCCTACGGGCAAGTATCTGGCGGTGGGAGGGATCGGATTGCAGATCTTCCATTTCAACGGCGCCAACCCGATCACTCATTTTACGGGCCTATTAACCACGGACACGATCGGCCAGGTTTATTGGGACAACGCCAATCACCTGTATGCGATCAGTGCGGACGCAGGCAAGCTGTACGTATTCACTGTGACGTCGACGGGAGTGACGCAGGCCTCGGGCTCGCCACACAAAATCACGACTCCATACAGTTTGATCGTACTGCCCAAGACGTAAAAGACACGCGTCCAGGGAAAGCCCCCATTCCTCGTCAGTAGATCGCGACGAGGAGGGGGCATTTTTTCGGTGGTGGGATGTCCTGGATGCTGGCGGTAGCTGGATGGGAAGTGTTACACGAGCAAAGGCGGGCCCTTTCAACTCGGGCCGGCTGGAATTGTGGGAAACTATCTCCTTGCCTCGAAGGAGAAACAATGCAGAAGCGCAAACTTGGAAACAGCAACTTAGAGGTCTCGGCTCTCGGATTGGGCTGCATGGGAATGAGCTTTGGTCTCGGCCCGCCTGCAGATAAGCAGGAGATGATTGCGCTGATCCGGTCAGCGGTCGAACGCGGCGTCACATTCTTCGACACCGCTGAAGTGTACGGTCCTTTCACCAACGAAGAGCTTGTCGGCGAAGCGCTTGCTCCATTCCACGACCAGGTGGTGATAGCAACGAAGTTCGGCTTTGCGCCTGATCCCAACGGTGGACCAGGGTGGAGTGCCCTCAATAGCCGGCCGGAACACATCAAGGAGGTTGCCGAAGGCTCGCTGAAACGACTGAAGGTCGACGTCATCGATCTGTTTTATCAACACCGGGTTGATGCGAACGTGCCGATCGAAGACGTGGCGGGGGCGGTGAAGAACCTCATTCAGCAGGGCAAGGTGAAGCACTTCGGCCTTTCTGAACCAGGAGTGCAGACAATCCGTCGCGCACACCGAGTCCAGCCGGTCACGGCGGTTCAGAGCGAAT
>WNEY01003881.1_pt1 | contig 11304 bp, 6 predicted proteins | sample 5400531 | NCBI WGS metagenome assembly WNEY01 (sample SAMN13153338, study PRJNA577476) | soil metagenome | isolation source: 200 cm saprolite under Douglas fir tree site 1 | place: USA:California | collected 2015-04-18
ACCGCTCCCACGCTTTTGCCTGCCGCATTCCGTCTTTTTATCTGGCACTCGTCGTCTGGCTGCTCTTCTGCGACACCCAGACCGGCTGAGCGAATGCGCCGTCGCCGGCCGAGTCCCAGACGGCAAATCGCACCCACGCTTTGCCCGTGGCATCGAACGGAATCGCGAAGTGCTTCGTGCCGAACGGCGCCAGCTCGGTGGCCGAAATCACCTGACGATCGACCTTCTTGCCGTCGCTCCAGACGACCTCGACGAAACTCAGCGGGAACGTCCAGTCGACGTCGGCTGAGATCGTCCGTTGATTGCCCGTGCCGGCGACGCCGTAGTTCCTGATCAGAATCTCACCTGTCGTCGCGAAGAAGCTGCCGTCGCGAAGCGATTTCAATATCGGGCTGTAGTCGTCGTCCGGCCCGGGCGTCTTGTCGATCCTCAGATAGTTGACCGGGAAGTTGGCGTACAGGTCGTCCTCGGGGCCCTTCCGATACGTGTCGATGTCGGCGATGACGTACTTGGGTTTGACGCCGCGACCCGCGTACATGTTGTTCATCGTGTCGATCGCATCGAAGCAGCGCCAGTCGCACATCCGCACTTCCGAGTTGTCCTGCCCCATGCCGGGCTTGAACGCCACACCCAGATACCGATCGTTCTTCACGTACGGCTTGTCCCAGATCATGTCCGGATAGCCCGTGGTGCTCTTCGTGCGCGGGTGCGCGTGATACCAGTACGCGCCCTCAGCGTCCATCATGGCCTGCACGTCCGCGGCGTTGCCCGTGTGATACACCTTGCCATAGCCCGGCATCTCCTCGACGAACGGCTGGCCCGGCTGCCGCACCTTGGTCCAGTACACGTCCTTCGGCCACAGGATGTTGTAGTGGCCGCCGAAGTAGGCGCTCGGCTCTTCCCACGGCAACACCAGGAAGTCCTTGTCCGACGCGCGCCGCGAGGCTTCGAAATAGTCCTTCTGCTCGGGAAGTCGCAGCGGGCCAGGATCGTTCGGGTGCAGCTCGAAATGGAAGTCGCTCAGGCCGATGACGTTGAGGCCGAGCGACCGCATCGCCGCCAGGTCCTGGAACGGCGTGTCGAGCGATCCGGATGCGCGCTGCCGCCCGGTGAAATCGAGATGGAAGTGGTTCACGAACGTTTTGTAGCCGGCAAGCGGTTTGAACCCGTCGCCGTGCGTGAAGGCGAGCACCGCCTGACGCGCCGGCTCGCCAGCGTCGGGGCTCGCGTAGAAATACACGCCCATCTTCTGCACCGTTCCGGGCGGCGCATTGTAGAGCGCGAAATTCTGCACGTATTGGGGATCCTCCTCGCGCTCGGGCATGCCGATGCCGACGCCGAACCGCCCTTTTTCGTCCTTCCGGTACCACACGTAGCCGAGATTCGTGTCCTTCTCGCGCGTGAAGAAGAAGGTATGCGGCGGGGGAAACGCCGCCAGGGCGCCGCCGCTGGCCTCGGCCACGATGAGGCGGTTCTGCGCCTTTACACGCGCCAGCGCGTTGTTCACCACGCCGCCGAACTGGTAGGTCTGAGGATGACCGCCGGTGTCGCGCCAGGTCACGCGCGGCGTGAGATCCGTCGAGAATCCCTTCAGCCCCGCGTCATACTTGTAAGCAATCCACTCTTCGCTGGTCCTGGCCGCCGCGTCCATCCGCAGAAGGTTGGTGCCTTTGTACACGGTGAACTGAAGGTCCCCGGCAAATATCCCCATCGACAACCCGGGGAACGTCACCATGAGGCTCGCGCCGTCGGTCTTCACGCTGCATGACGTCGTGTGGAACGACGAGTCGGCGCGCCGAATCTCGGAGGGCGTGCGCTGGGGACCCACCGTCCGGTTCGGTTGCAGCACGGCCTGCGGTTCTTGACCGCGGCCGCCGCGCCCGCCACCGTTACCAGCGCCCTGTCGCGCCCGCGCCCATGCCGCTTCGTCCTGCAATTCCTGCGAGCCCGGCATGACCAGCGGCGCGTCCCAGAATGCATACCACCGGTTCTTGGCGATCACCTCCGGTGTAAGCTCGATGCCGGCCGCCCGAAGCGGATTCGCCTGGTCGAGCGCCATGCGGCGAATGCCGCTGACGACGTGATACTCCGGCGTCAGATTCCTGCCGAGGGTCGTCCATTGCCCACCGGGCTTCTTCACCGCCAAATCCCGAATCACCGGCTGGGCGTTGTCGATCCCATACTGCGCGCGCAAATCGGCGCCGTTCTGGCCGGCCCACGACACGACGAGCATGTCCTGATCGATGGCGGCGGTCAGGCCCTGCGCCGCCTTGTACTGCGACAGGTTGCAGTTCAATGAATCGGCGAATAACACCGGTATGGGCGACAGAGTCGAGGTCGACGAGTGCAGCACGAGCGCCGCCACCGCGGCCACAGCCGCCAGGCCGGCGGCCACGATCGATCTCTTCAGGCTCATTTACCCCTCCAATACGCGGAACTCACATCGACGATCAGGACCAACCGTCAGAACAGGAAACGCGCTCCCAGCCGTGCGATGCGTGCCGGAATGACGCCCGTGACATAACCGAATGACGGCCCCGACTGGAAATTCGCCTGGGTTGGCGTCGCAGCGTTCAACACGTTGAAGACGTCGACGTCGATATCGATCCGCCGCCCGCCGGGGAGCCTGAAATCCTTGCTGCCGCGCAGGTTCAGAATATTCTGCGCCGAGAGCCTCCGCGCGCCGTATGGCTCGACGCGCAGCGTGGTATTGCCATTCTGCGCGATGGAGGGGCCGCCATCCGGGTCGACCTGGCGGAAAATATACGTTCTCTGCCCCGTCACGCCGTTCTTGCTCTGAAGGAAGCCGGAGATGGAGAAGTCTCCGGGCAGCCGATAGCTGCCCGTGATATTGCCGGCCCACGACCAGGTTTCGTCCAGCGGGAAGAACTGATCGTTGGGGCTGTTGAAGACCGAGGCGAGCCACCGGTGATTCTTCACCGCGAAATACGACACCTGGCCGGTCCACCTCGACGAGAACCGCTTCGTCAGCGTGGCCTCGACCGAGTGATAACGATCCGCGTTGGTGGCGTTGACGATTTGGGTGTTCACGAACCCGGCGCCCCTGAACGCGGCGCTGTAATCGGCAACCGTCACGCTTCCCGCGTCGTCGGCGTTGCCGAGGATACCGTCCGGGCCCGGATCGCGGCGAGTGATCGGTACGCTCCATGCGCCGTAGGGCCGCAGGGTGTTGATCGTGACGGTCGAATTAGTGGGGAGCGTGTTGTTGATGGAATCAGAGACGAGCTTGTGCACGTACATCACGCGGAGACCCATGTTGGCCGCCAGCTCACGCTCGAAGCTCGCAGTGGTTTCCCAGATGTTCGGTGATTTCAGATTCGGATTCAGGATCTGGTTGCTGGCCGCAGTGATGCTTTTGAAGTCAGCGCCGTTCAGATCGAGGTTCACTTCGCCAGGCTGATAGAGCTTGTCGCCGTTCAGATCGTGCCAGTTGAACACGGCCTGCGCGGTCGCATTCCTGTTGAAAGCGTCGGCGTAGGTGTCCCCGAGCAGGTAGTTGTACAGGCCAAATGTCGCTTTCACGACTGATTTGCCTCCGATATCCCAGGCCAGGCCAGCACGAGGCACCGCACGGGTGAGGGTCTGCACCTCGATCTGCTGGAAGGAGCCGGCCGGGAATACCGTCGGCCAATCACGCGCGCCCCCAAAATCCTGCGCGGGCAGGAATGAGTGCTGCCGCTCCCAGCGAACACCGAGATTGATCGTGAGTCGGCTCGTGGCCCGCCAGCTGTCCTTCAGGTACCACGCGTAGGTGTTGTCGTGGTCTGCTGGAACGACCGGCGTGTTGTAGAGCCTGATTTGCGATGGCGTACCCGGGACACCGCCGATCGTATCGGTGAAGAGGACGCAGTTGCAGGCCAGGTTGTTCGAATAACCGTCGGAGCTCTTGTCGAGATAGATGCTGATGCCTGTCTTGAGCTCGTGCTTACCGGCAAACGAGCGCTCCGGGAAAAAGCTGATGCTATCGTCGGTTTGAAAGCGATCGCGGGTCTTGTTCTGATGCAGTGGCGCAGAGCCGGTGTTCAACGTCGTCGCGAGGTCCTGCCGCGGCGGAGCATCGGCACGCGCGTACGAGCGGGCCGCATCGTAATCCGTCACGTAGCCGCTGTAGCCGCCGACGGCGTTCACGAGCACCCGCGGATTGATCATGCTTTGGAGCTCGACCTTCTGAATCGCTGTCGGATTGGTGTAGTCCCTCGTCGACTCGAGCGGTGTGAACCGGCCGGCGTTGTTCTGCGGCTGCGCCTTGGTGCCGCGCTGCCACGCGTAGACCACGCGATTGTTCTTCGAGAGCTGGTAGGACAGCTTCGCGGATAGCTGTGAGAGCGACGTCTCCGCGTTGGCGAGCGGGTCGTCGCCGGTCAGGTACCTGCCGTCGGGGCCCGGACCAGACGCGAACCCGACCACCCCTTCGCTCTTGGACTGCCGCCCGTACGCACCGTAGAACCACAACCTGTCGCGGACGATCCTGCCGCCGAGATCCGCGGACAGGTCGTAGAAGTTCTTCAGCGGCGAGGTGGCGGTGAGCCCCTGTGCCCGCAGGGCGTCGTCCAGGTTATCGGCCTGGAATTTCGGCGATTCCGTGGACGCCTGGTACGTGCCGTGAAAGGCGTTGCCGCCCGACTTCATGATCGCGACCATCGAAATACCCGGCACGGACACCTCGGCATCGTTACCCGAGGTCCTGATCTGTACCTCTTCGAGCGTGCTGTCGTTGAAATAGATGGCGGTGTTCTGGTCTGCGCCCATCGTGATGTTCATGCCTTCCACCTGGAGTTTCGGCTGGGACAACACACCATAGCTGGACAGGTTCTGGCGCTGCGCCATGGTGCTGCCGCCGACATCGGCGACCGCCTGTGTGACACCGGGCGCCATGGCAAACACGTTCTGCAGGTCGCGGCCGCGCGGAATCGAATCGAGAACTTCTTTGGTGAATGCGACGCTGGCCGTGGTGCTCGTGATGTCGACGACCGGGCTCTGCCCGCTGACGGTGACCGACTCTTCCATGGCGCCGAGCTTCAGCGTGAGATCGATGCGCGCGTTGAAGCCGACGGTCAGCCGCAAGTCTTCGCGAATCGACGTCGAGAATCCAGTAAGCTCGGCCTTCAGGCGATAGCTGCCGGCCGGGAGGTCGACGAACTTATAGTTTCCGGCCGTATCGGACACTTGAACGAGCTGCCCGACCTGCAGCTGCGGACTGGTCACCGTGACCGTCACGCCGGGCAGGACGGCGTTGGACTCGTCCTTGACCGTGCCTTCGATCGTGCCCGACGAGACGCTCTGAGCGGATGCCGCGTTGGCGCCTGCCATCGACATCAAAGCCATCACGCCGAAGATGAACCACTGCCTCGCCCATACGCCTCCACCGCACTCGTGGATCGTCGTCATTATCGGACTCCTCTTCATCGAGATGACCGTCGGCTCAAACAGGAGGGCTCATCGTCGCGCGCGCGCCGTTGGCCTCCGATGAACGTGAGCGGCACGCTGGCTTATTGCAGGCGGGACAGTTGCTCGAGCAGCTTCCCCCTAGGACTCTCAGCAGGCACAAACCGCTGCACGCGCTCGCCGGCGAAGACCTCACCCGTGTAGATGTTGCCCTTCGAATCGACGGCAACCATGTGAAGCCCGAACCACTGGCCGCCGTTTTCGCCCATGCTGCCCATCTGGCCGACGACCTTGCCGTCCTCGCGGTTCAGGAACCAGATGTGATTGTTCGTCAGATCTGAAATGAACAGGTATTTCTGCTGCTTGTCGGGCGAGAACGCAACGCCACCGGTGGAGCCGCCTTCGCCCGTCATTGGCGCGATGATGAACTCTTTGAGGAACTTGCCGTCCTTCGTCGTGACGTGGATGCGGTTCGCATTGCGATCCGCGGCGTACACGAGGCCGTCGTTGGAGAAGTTCAGCGTCAGGTGACCCTTGAACTCCTTCGGCATCGGTCCGCCCGGCGTATAGGCACGATCAGCGTCGTTGGTGGTGATTTCCGACAGCTTGTGACCGTACGCGCCCCAACCCCGTTTGAAGGTCAGGGTGTTCATGTCGAACACCATCACGCGTCCGCCGAGGTAGTTGTCGGCGACGTACATCTCGTTGGCGGTTTCGTCGAGCCGAATTTCTTCGAGGCCTCCCACGATCATCGGGGTCGTAGGCGGATACTTGGCACGGAAGGCGGCACGAGCGGCCGGGTCCGGCTGGTTGCCGCGACCGCGCCCGCCGGGTGGCGTCAGAAATCCCGCAACCGGGCCTGCGCTGCCGCGGCCCGGAACATGGGCGGCAGCACCACGACCCTCTCCTCCACCGCCGCCCTCCCTCTCGGGCGTGCGAGGCACCTCGCCGACGACTTTGCCGGTCTTCGGATCATATTTGCGGACGGTGTCCTGTCCGATGTACACAAATCCTTTGCTGTCCACATCCATGCCATGCCCCTGCGGCGCGTCGAACGACCCGATGACGTTGCCGTTCTTGTCGATGTGGATCATCGATGGCGGCCGCACGCAGCAATCCGCAATCGGTGGAGCGAGCTCGGCATGGAGCTCGATATCGGTCAGATCGTTCGGACGGTTCAACACCCAGACGTTGTCGTCCTTGTCAACGGCCAGGCCCGTGACGCCTCCCATCTTCCACTTGTTCGGCAACGGCTTCGGCCAGTCGGGCTCGAATTTGTAGCGCGGCGCGGTCTGCGCCTGAGCTCCCGCGCCCGTGTAGGAGATCAGCAATGCGACGCCGGCCAGCAGCGCGAGCACTGCCCCGATTTTCGGATTGACCTTCATCATGTGATGTCTCCGTCGGCAGTAGGTTTCGCGCTGGAGTCTAGTCCCGGCGGCGGGGCCGGTCAATCGACCTCGGCGATGGATGTGGACCGCAAAATCAAGAAGGGAATCGATCGCCGTTCATCGTGAGATAGCCACTCCCACGAGCGCCGACCAGTCGTTGGGCCGCCGACGGTTCATCGACCAGCCGGCTTCGACGAGGTAGTTCAATCCTGCGCCCGGGCGCATGACGACGCCGACAGCCGGTCTGAGAAGCAGGCACGCGTCGGCGTTTTGCCGCTTCGCGATCCCGGCGTCCAATCCGAGATAGGGCCGAATCGGCGGACCGCCGGCGACAGGAGCCGCGAACACGACTCCTGCTCGGACAGAGCCTCCCGCACCGAGCGTGTCGGTGCCGCTCATCCATGCCGCCGACTCACGGAATCCGAGGCTCTCGGTGCCAATCTGCCAGAACGACGCGCCGACTGTCGCCGAGGGTCCGGACGCGAGTCCGGCGAATGCCTCGAACATCGTGGCCTGGGCACGCGCAGGCCGCGCGAGCAGCAGGACGACCGAGGCCACGGCGGCCACCCTGATCAGGTTGCGTGCGGCATCCGTCATGTCCGGCGTTCCCTTCGCGCTAACGAACAGAGTAGACATCGAGCCGGTTGGAAAACGTCGCCAGAAAGACCCTCCCATCGACGACGGTCGGGGGACAATACTTGGCGAAAAGATAGCGCTCCTCCGATTCGTTGTTCCAGAGTTCCTGAAGAGTATCGGGGTCGACCGCGCGCAGCACACCGGGCACGTCGGCGACAAAAGCGTCTTCGTTGAGCGGCATCGACGCCCACAGCACCGCCGTGTCCGCCTGCTGCCCGCTCACTGTCAGCGACAGGATCCCGCCCGGCATCCCTTTGTTTGGCGCCCGAAGATTGCTCGTCGCCCGCTCGACGACCTCGCCCGATGTGGGCGTATGGATGTATGTGTACCGCTTCAGATAGTCGCGCTCGCCCCAGATGAAGATCCGGGCCCGATCGACTGTTTGATTCCAGACGACCGGCGCGCCGTGAATGTGGCGAGCGGAAAACGGCGGAATGAACGGAAAGCCGAATCTCGGCGTGACCTGGACGCTTGCGTGCAGCGCGAAACGGCGCTCGTTGGCGTCGGGTGGCTGGCCGAGGAGATACAACTTGCCTTCCTTCCCTCCGCCGACGATGCCGCCGTCAGGTAGAACGACGGGGCCGGAAGAGCCGAGGTCCAGATCGAAAAGGTTCAGCCAGCCGTGGTTTCGCGGCACGTAGTAATGGCGGAGGTCGAGGTTCGGAGAGAGCTCCGCAAACGCCGTCCCGAGGTTCGGCGGATTTCTGTCGGGCGCGGTCGTGCCATTGCCCGACATGAAGTAAATGTTGCCGGCGCTGTCCGCGGCCAGCCCGCTGCCCGCTTGCCAGATGCCGCCCGCGGAACCGGTTGGCGTCACCGAGAACGTTGCCTGCTGCGCGAGATCGTCGGCGTTGAAGCGGAACACCCACCCGTGCCACGGAGGCGTGTCCTGGTACCCGCCGAATGCCACGTACACGGATCCGTTCGCCAGCAGCAGCCCGGGCCGTTGAAGATGAAGAAACGGGTCGAGCGTTGTCTTCGGCGAGAAGTGCGCTTCGATGTCTCGAGGCGTCGTCGCGTCACCACCGGTGGTGACGTCGACTTTATGAAGCACGTACCGAACGTCGGGCGTGGCGCCCGATCGACACGCGTCCTGATCGGGATCTGTGCTCTGTCCGGTCGCGTTTCTATCGATCCGGGTGACCAGATACAGGAACCTGCCGGCGTCGTCGATCACCGGCGTTCCCAGAATGCCGACCGCATCGTGGACATTGAATCCAAGGTGCTCCCAGTACAGTCTTGCGATGTCGAACGGCACCTTGCAGCCGAAGTTGGACGCCCAGATTCTCGATCGATCGTCGACGTCGAACGCGTAGACGTTGTTGTGCATCGTCGCGACGAACACGACGTTGCGGGCTCGCGCCCCAATCTGGACCGCCGGCAAGTACAGCGGCTGCGCGTATGTCTGGCCGTTGACCGTCAGCGAAAATCGGCTGAGCCTGCCGGATTTGACGACGTCGCGGGTCAGCGCGGTCTCGGCGTCGTTCACGCCGGTGCGCGCGCGATCGTTGTGTTGCGTGCGGACGCTGCCTCTTGGCGGCTGCGCACTGAGCGTGGCGCGGTCTACAGAATGAATGGCCGTCAGCGCGGCGGCCGTGATCGTCGTCGCCGCAGACCATCTGCCCGTCTTGTGCATGATGTGCCTCTGCGACCGGCGCGAGGGCGTGTCGATTGATCGACGAGGGGGCCGTGGCGTCGGCTCGGCCGATTATAGCCTCGGAAATTTTTCATTGAATCACAGCGGAGAACGAACTACCTTGCGACGGCACCGCTCGTGGTGAGAAACGTTGCGCGCGCGTTCGGTGTCTGTCTCGCTGTCTCGGCGATCGTGGCTCCGGTCCGCTCAACCGCGCAGTCCATTGCGCAGCGCCAGCCCGAATCGGCACAACGACCGGTGCGCAACGGAAGCGTCGTCCTTGCGGAGCACGAAGGTACGCTGGTGTGGCGCGCTGCGGACGCTCGTCGACTATGTCGCCCCCATCGTCTGGTTTTCTCCTGACGAGCCGCTGCTGCGCGCCGGCGCGAAGCTGCCGCAGCCTCTGCCGTCGCTGACCGGCGGCGGCGCGGCCCAGGCAACGAGCCGCGTGTACTACAACATTCCGCAGGTGCTGATTCGGCCCGACGCCCGGTGCGCGCCGCTCCACCTGGACCGCCGGCTCGCCGACGTGGATCTCGTCTGGAACGACGAGCCCGGCGCGCGGGTGTCCGGCGCGTACCCGCCGCTCGATTGCCTCGACTCGATGAAGATCCGATTCTTCTTCTACTACGCCAGCGAGGTCGGCGTCGGCGCCCATTCGAACGACTTCGAAAGCCTGCAAATGAACATCAGCATGGAGCGAAATCGATCGTTCGGGGCACGCCCGCCGGTTGGAGCCGACCTGTCGTCGATCAACCTGTGCGCCAGCGGCGAGTCGGGCCATTGCGCGTTCGTGACCGGCGTATTCGGATCCGCGCATGGCATCGCGTGGTACACGAACGGGCTCAACGTCGACAAGAACCGCGACACGCTCCTGCCACTGGCGGTGCTCGTCGAAGAAGGGAAGCATGCCAGCGCGCCGGATCGCAACGGCGACGGCCAGTACACACCCGGCTTCGACGTGGACATTCACCCGAACGACGCGTGGGGCGTCCGCGATATCCTCCGCACGCGCTGGCTGCAAGGGCCGGCGTTTCGCGCCGACATGGCGAAGCGCCGGCTCGAGAAGGACCGCGTCTTTCCCCCCAACCCCAACTGGCGGATCGCCGAAACATGGGCTGTCAGCACACTGCCGGATGCCGCGAAGGATCCAGGCAAGATCGCCGACGCGGTGTGGCAGAGCGCTCAGAAGTACGAGCTCGTAAGCATGCGCGAGGCAGTTGCGGGACGCACCGGTGCCACCGAAACGAAATTCTGCGACGAAGCGTCGGACCAGCTCTCCGATGCCATTCCGCGCGACATCGGATGTCCCGGCGACCTGACGTGTGAGCACCTTGCGGATCTGATCCGTGGCGAGCAAGGCTGCCGCCGCACGCAAGTGCTCGTGTTCAAGGGCTGGCTCAAAGTTCGAAGCGTATTTGCCACGATCAACGTCGGCGGCACCCACGATCAGTACCTCACCTGGAGGCGCTTCTTCGAGGAGCGCGTGATGCCCGGCGTTCGCCTCTCGGGCACATCGTTCGGCGGCTGGTGGATCCCGCCGATCGCGTGGAATGTGCCAGGACTCGATGGGTGGATTGCCGCGCGCTGGAATTTCAAGCGCGTTCCGGGCGAGAACAGCCCAAGGGAGGGCCCCATCGATGTGTTGTATTCCCTCTCGGCAGCGAGATACTTCAGCCTCTACACCGCGGTCGGCCGCGACACGCTGCCCCCCGGCGATCCGGAGGAGCCCGGCGGCCGCCGCACGGCGCTCGAAGCGGGATTCAAGTGGCGATTCTCCATTCCTTGGGTGAACGTGTTCTCAGGAGTCAGAGTGGGGCTGCGCGCTGCCGATCCGAGCCGCTTGCGCTACCCTCGCGTCATTGTCGAGGTGGGCGGCGGCTCGTGGTAGCCGGCCGTCCGTCTGCCGAAGTATCCGCGGCTGTTCACAGCCCAACGCGATGGCGAAGGCTCACCTCGCCGAGCACGACACCGGCGACGGCGGGATCGTCGCGGAGACAGCGTGTGACTCAGTTATCATCGACTTGTGGAGCACCATAACAATCTCGCCATCCTCGTCGCCGGCGGGCCCGCCCCCGGCATCAACAGCGTCATCGGGGCGGCCACCATCCGCGCCCGGCTCGAAGAGATAAACGTCGTCGGGCTGCGCGACGGCTTCGAATGGATCATGCGCGGCGATATTGACCACGTGATCCCACTGACCATCGACGCGGTCAGCCGGATCCATTTCCGGGGCGG
>WNEY01003882.1_pt1 | contig 11304 bp, 9 predicted proteins | sample 5400531 | NCBI WGS metagenome assembly WNEY01 (sample SAMN13153338, study PRJNA577476) | soil metagenome | isolation source: 200 cm saprolite under Douglas fir tree site 1 | place: USA:California | collected 2015-04-18
ACAGAGGCGTAGCTGGAACGGGCTGGGCTGCCGTCGCAATAACGTCAAACGAATCAAACAAGGAATCCATCTTTTTCTGAGCGATTTCTCGCACTTTGAGGGCTTGCAGATAGTCTGCCGCGGAATACTGCTCGTTTACATAGCCGGCGATCTGCCCTAGCGGATCCGTCAATTCGCTCACTCGCCCCGAGCGAATTAGGGAGCGGAACGAAGCGGCGCACTCCGCGGCAACGATGATATTGCCGGCCTCCTCCCAGGGACCGGCAGGCAAGGCGATATCCTTCACACTGAAAAAATATTTCTTGAGGATCAATCGGGCAGCACCAATGGGTTTCTCAATGCCCGGCGCTAACGATTTCCATGCATTGGTGAGCCAGCCAATTTTCAGCGGGCGCGAATGCAATTCCATGGATGGAGAAAAGGTGAAAGCACCCTTGTCGATGGGCACCGTTCCGCGATCTTTCGGATCGTGACCGGCGATCGCGGCAAAGATGCGCGCACAATCCTCTGCACTACGTGCCATCGGGCCAATCTTGTCCATCGAGGGAGCGAGCGCCATCGCTCCGTAACGGCTGACGCGACCATACGTCGGCCTCAAGCCGCTGATGCCGCAAAATGCCGAAGGGCAGATGATAGAGCCCCATGTTTCCGTGCCGATCGCAAACGCTGCCAGGCCCGCGGCTACGATTGCCCCCGAGCCAGAAGAGGAACCACAAGTCCAGCAAGTGGTGTCCCACGGATTCTTGGCCTCGCCTTGCAGGGAAGCGGAGGCGAAGCGGTAGCCCATTCCGCCGGCAAGTTCGATCATGGAGGCTTTGCCAATCATTACGGCCCCTACTCGGCCTAAATGATCGATCACAGTTGCGTTGTAATCGAATACCTGATTGGCATAGGGCTTCGCGCCCCACGTGGTGGGAACTCCTTTGACCGCCAGCAAATCCTTCGCAGCATAGGGAATCCCGTGCAGTGGTCCTCGATAGTGCCCGCGCTGGATTTCTTTTTCCGCTGCCTTTGCTTGTTCGAGCGCAATTTCCGGGGTTAGCAGAGCATAGGCGTTAAAGCGCGGCCCGAGTTTTTGGCTGCGGTCGAGATAGGCCTGTGTTAAGTCGACAGGCGAGAGCTTCTTTGACTCGATGCGTTCCGCGAGTTCGCTTACAGAGAGATAGAAGAGCTCTTCGCCAGGCATCCAGGACGCTCCTTAGGAATTCTTATTGGTATTTGCTGGCTTCGGCGCCGTAGGCATTGGCGAGGGCTTCCTCTCCCGCTCCATCAAGGGTTTGAGGTAAAGACCAGGGCCATCTCCATTATCCGTTGCAAACGCGCGCAGGCGTTCGAGCGGCGGCTGTGCTTCCGTGGCCAATCGCCGGATATCGGCTTTCTGAGGGTCTGAGAGGCGTTTGCCATACTGTCCAAAGATGGCTTGAATCCGCGATTCGACTTCTGCCTGACTTTCCGGGGATAGCTTTGACGTGTTCGCGGCTTGCTGCCCCGTCAAGGGTGCCGCAATAGAATCTGGCGTGAGGAGCTTTGCGGGCGCCAAAGACGCAGCTGCAGATACAAAAGCTGCGCGCCGCGCAAATTCGCGGCGAGAGATGCCGGAATCGTTCTTGTTGCCCATCGACTGTCCCCCTGACCAGAATACGAAGTGGAAAACAATAAGTGAAGAGTCAAAGTGAGGCTAACTGAATCTGCGTTCGAGCGTCAACCATCCGCTGGGTGTGGCCGATCGATGAGAAGAAGCAAGACGTGGCTTTCGCGCGGCTAGCCCACTTCTGTGAGGGTGCGAATCTGGGTTTCCAAAGCCTGGTTGTATTGCCGCTCGATTTGAAGTTCCGTTTGGAGCTTCTTCACCAGCAAATCCAAATGAGCGATCTCGACGCGAAGCTTCTGAACGTCGGCCGCAGTAGGCGCAGGGCGAACCGGGGCCGAATTCGATTGCTGCTGTTCGTGTTGCAGCTGCGAAGGCTGCCGCGGGACGAAGGCCTCCGCGAGCGCTCTTGGCCACGCAGATTCCGTTGTTGCGGGCGGCGGTGGTGCGACTTGCCGCGGCGCGACCGGGACCGGAGGCGGCGAAAAAAGATTGCTCAAAGCGCTGGAAGATTCTGATCTGTCGGCAGCCGGCGCGGGCGTTGCGCTCTTCGGCTGCAGGAGGCTCTTCACGCGGCCAATCAATTCCTGCGGCTGAAACGGCTTGCGAATCAGTTCATCCGCTTTCACGGAGACCGCCTTGTCGGCGACGCTTTTATTGACCACGCCGGACATCAGCACGACCGGCGTTTCGCAGAATTCCGGATGCTGTTTGATCTGGCTGCAGACGGAGTAACCATCCTGATCCGGCATGATCACGTCGGTGATCACCACATCCGGGCGGTTTTGTTCGAACTGCGCGAGAGCGGAGGCGGCGTCGGCACAAGTAATGACGTTGATGTTCTCGCGGCGAAAAGCAATCTTGATGACTTCGCGCATGGTGGCGCTGTCATCGATGAAATACACGGTGGGCGTCCGCTTGGCGGGCGTGTCTCCTAGGGGCGGAATGGTCATCGCTTCGCTCATAGCGCTTCCTTGTCCGCCATGTCACGCGTTCCTTCGTCAAATTCGCGCATGGCATCGAGCATCAGATCGGTGGCCGAGCGCAGCACGGTGCGCTGCGTCGAGGTGGTTCCGTAAGTAAATTTGTAAACGCCTTCGCTGCTGTTTCCGCAACTCTTCAAAATATGGATCACGGCTTCGTCGCCGAACAGATTGCCGCATTCCGCGTGTGAGATTTCTCCGGCATCGTAGAACAGAACGCCGTCAGTTTCGCCGGAGTTGATGTGCAACGCGCCCGTCTGGTGCGCGTGACCAAGCATCTGCATCACTCCGGTGAGGTCATGATGCGTCAGGTTACCGCTGAGACTGGTGTCGGACTGTGACAGCATCTGGGTAGGCTGAAAGCCCTCCGCTTTGCTGACCAGGATCTGCTTCACGTGTGCGGCAATGACCGCGGGCTGTTGGTCGCGGTCGATGTAATCGTCGCAGCCGGCCTGGAATGCTTCCATCAGCGCCCGCTGACTTCCGTCTCCGAGAGCGATAATAGGAAGGCTGGCGTGTTTCGAGTCCGCGTGAATGATTTTCGCCATTTCCAGAGCGCCCATTTCCCGCATTTTTGTCGAGCACAGGATGGCGGTTGGCACGTCATATTCGAGCGCGGTCAACGCGAAAGCGGCTTGCGTGCTGGACGTCACCTCGAATCCTTCCCGTTTCAACGCGTCGCCCAGGCGCTTTGCAAAATAGACGTTGCTGTCGATGAGCAAGACCTTGACTGGCGGTGCGCTGGAGCTCATGGCCGCGCCTCCGGCCCTGACGGTGTCACGACTTCCGCGAGCATTTCTTGGGGGCCTGGTGTCAAGGTGTCGAGATTCAAGACTTCAATGACGTCGCCGTCATGCGAGAGCCAGCCTGCAACGTGCGGTGCGTCGGATTCTCCCGCGGCTATTACTTCCGCATTGATCAGCTCGCATTCGCCCGAAACCGGCATCGCTACCCATTCCCTCTGCGTGCCGTACTGCCGCGCGGTGATCAGGTAGAATCGACGCGAACTCAGACGTTTGCCGAGCAGTGCTTCCGAGACGTCGCATACCGGGACAATGCGGCCTCGCCGCAGGATTACACCTTCCATTTTCGGTGTTCGGTGGGGAAAACGAAAAACCCGGCTCGGGGCTACAAGTTCGGCAATTTGACTCGCGGAAATAGCAAACCGCCGTTCCCCAAGGCGCAGCAGAACGAACGATTGCAAGTCGGATGCGCTCGATACCGTCATTGTTCGGAACCTGCCACGTCGAGTCCTTCTCCGGAGGATTTCTCCACGGGCGAGAGAGCCGCATCGAGCAAGGCTAATTCTTCCGATGACAAAAACCCGTCCGGACGGACTACTGGAATAACAGTCTGATCGAGTGCCGTCAATCCGCGGTACCAAGAGCGTTCTTCGTGACAGAAGGAAAGCGGGAGCGCCTGCAGGCGGGTCATGGTTGCCATCTTCTCGATGCCATCGATCAAAAGAGCAGTGCGCGTCTTGCGCAGCACAAAGAGTAGTGGGGCTGATGCAGGGTGGAGCCCAAAGTGCATCGCGCCATTTACGATGAAGATGGATCGGTCCCCACGCCGCACCACGTGACGCACCTTCCGAATGCCGTGCGCGCTGATTTCTGTCGCAGCGCCTGACATGCTGTCCGCGCTACGGACTTCCTGAACCGAAGCGGACGATACGGCGAACAATTGGCCGCTAACGCGGAAGAGAATGATTTGTTCCGTCTTTGCTGGACTAGTCTTAGATGGAGTAGCCAGGCGCATCAGCGAACTCCCGCGGGCGCCGTGCGGCAGATCCCCAGGACGCGTTTCTCGATGGCGGCATAAATGTCGTCGATCCCAAGCACGTGATCGACGGCGCCGGCTTTGATGGCCTCGGCCGGCATGCCGAAAATCACACACGTCGCTTCGTCTTGGGCCAGCACCAGGCCTCCCGCGGCCTTGATAGCCATTGCTCCATTGGCTCCATCGTTACCCATGCCGGTAAGTACGCCCGCGATGCTCAACGGACCTGCGAAGGCAGCAACGGATTCCATAGTGACGTCTATGTTGGGCAAATAACCGCTGATGCGGCCGGTGGTTCCATCGAGTTGAATTCGGCCCGTCGGAGTAACGCGAAGATGCTGACCGCCCGGACAGATATAGAGTGTTCCCGGCTGAAGCGATTCGTTTGCTTCCGCTTCTTTTACACGGATTCTAGTGAATTCCGCAAGCTGTGCCGCGTATTGCGTCGTAAAGGCCGCAGGCATGTGCTGCACCAGAATTACCGCAGCAGGGAAGTCGGCTGTAAAACCTGGAGCGATGCGCATGACCGTGGCTGGCCCGCCAGTCGACGCCGCTAGCACGACTACCGGGAAGCGCTGATCGAGCCCGGAAGTAGGCGCCGGCCGATGGCTGACCGGAGCGTGGGCCGGCATTTTGGAGCCGCTTGCATTTTGGATCGTCGAAGCAATTCGTGACGCCGTGCGCACAACGCGCACTTTGGCAGCCATGCGCACCTTGCGGAGGAGCTCTTCCTTCACGGTCTGCATATCGAGGTCGATGCCGCTTGATGGTTTGGCGACAAATTCAATCGCCCCAAGCTCCAGCGCGCGAAGAGTGCTTGCTGCTCCTTCGCGAGATTCGGAGCTGACGATGACGATCGGCCGCGGATTCGTGGTCATGATTTCCGCGGTAGCCTGCAGTCCGTCCACGTGCGGCATGTTGATGTCCATGGTGATGACATCGGGTTTGAGTGATTCCGCCATGGCCACGGCTTCGCGGCCATCCTTGGCGTTCCCGACGACCTGCAGCAGCTCGTCAGCATTGAAAATTCCCTCAAGGACCTTCCGCATGAAAGTGGAATCGTCCACGATCAACACGCGATGTTTCTTGGTGGTGGTCGCCATGTTTGTTTACGCTACCGGAACGGTGTGGCGCGGCGCTTCCGTTCCCATGAGTTGTTCGACCGCCGCGATAAGTTGATCTTCCTGAACCGGTTTGGTCAGGAATGCAGCCGCGCCTTCCTTCATCGCCCGGTCGCGGTGCTTGGCGCCAGCGCGCGAAGTAACCACCATCACCGGAATTCGTCGTGTGGATGGGCTCTGCCGCAGTTGGACCATCAATTCATAACCGGTCATGCGCGGCATTTCTAGATCGGTGATGACCAGATGACAGCCGTGTTGTGTCACCAGTTCCGCTGCTTCCAGTCCGTCAGCCGCCAGTTTCACGCGGTATCCGTTCTTCTCCAGCATGCGGCCGACGAACTTGCGCACGCTAATGGAGTCGTCCGCCACCACAACCACGCGTTCTTGCTCGACGCGGTCGATGGCTTCGGAAGGAATCGTTCCCCGTGCAATCGCCGCAGAGCCAGGCGCGAAGATTCGCGCGGCGCTGGCACTGGCCTGAATTGGCCGGCGCTCGCTCGGCTCCGTGGCCACCATGCGGTTCAGGTCGATCAGCAGGATCAAGCTGCCGTCGGGTGCAATCGTAGTACCCGGGAATAGCTTCACCCGGCGTAAATACTCGCCGAGGTTCTTGATGACGATTTCGTCCTTACCTAGAACTTCTTCGACCACGAGGCCGATCTGCCGGCTGCCCGCGTTTGCCACCACCATGCGAAAATATCCATTGATTGGTTCGAGAGGAGGCAATCCCAGATAGGTATCCAGCCGCACGACCTCGGTGACCACGTCGCGTACCTTGGTCAGAAGCTTTCCGCCGACATCCTCGATTTCATCGGGGCGCAGGCGGCGGATTTCCTCGACGACCGCCAAAGGCAGCGCGAAATTCGTCGAGCCGCAGCGTATGAAGAGCGCCGGGGAGATAATCAACGTGAGGGGCACTTTCAGAGTGAACTTCGTGCCCTGGCCGCTCACGCTCTGAATATCGATTTCGCCATTGAGGGCGTTCAGGTTTGCGCGCACCACGTCGAGCCCGACTCCCCGCCCGGCCAGTTCGGTTTTGACCGGAGCGGTCGTGAATCCCGGATGGAATAGCATCTCGCGAAGATCGCGTTCCGTAAGCCTGTCGGCGGTTTCCTGGGAAACGAGGCCGCGTTCGATAGCGCTCTGCTTCACCCGTTCGTAATCGATTCCGCGGCCGTCATCCTCGACTTCGATGTAAATGTGATTGCCGCGGTGATAAGCGCGCAGCATGATGTTTCCGCTGGACGATTTGCCTGCCGCGGTGCGGTCGCTGCTCGGCTCGATGCCGTGCGCTACGGAGTTGCGCACCAGGTGCACCAGCGGATCGGAAATCTGCTGAATGATATTGTTGTCGAGCTCGGTTTCACTGCCGGAAAGATCCAGCTCGACGTGTTTGCCCGTCGAATACGCCGCATCGCGTACCGCGCGGGAAAGCCGCGAATAAAGAGTGCCGATCGGGACCATTCGTGCAGCGGTTATCTCATCCTGCAGGTGATGTGCGAGCTTGGTGAACTCGTCGATATCGCCTTCGACCCGCCCGATGAACCCTTCCAGTTGTGAGAGCACTTCGTTAACGTCCGCGGAAATCTCGGCCATCGACCGGGACAAGATATTGAAATCGTCGTAACGGTCCATTTCCAATTCGCTGAATTCCGACCAGAACGACGTATCGCCCGCCGCCACGCTCGTAAGCATTTGCGGGGTGGGCGGCGAATTCCACGGTCCTTGAACGGCGCGGTTGTTGCTGATGCGATTAAATTCGTACTTTTCCTGGAATTCCGTGACTTTGCCTTGCAATCGTTCCTTCGAGAAGCTCAGCGTATCCACAAGCTTTTCGAGTTCCGCTACGCGACCCACCATGCGCGTGCGGTTGATGACTAATTCCCCGACCGTATTCATCATGCGGTCGAGCCTGGCCAGCGCAATTCGAACCGATTTGACATTGGAGGGGCCGCTGGCGGACCGCTTCGCAGTTTGCTTCCCGGGGATGGCCGCCTTCGCCGGACCTTCTACTTGGCTTTCATGGTGAACTTCGACCGCGCCGGCGGACTCGGAAGCGGCGTCCACCTCTTCCGTTTCCTGCGGTGCGAACTCCGCGATGCGGCCGAGCAGGGAATCGACTCCGGTCCGCATTTCCGCTTCGTCAGCCCACTGGCGGTGCAGCGTCTTCTTCAGGACGTCTATAGACTCAAGACACAAATCCACCACTGCCGGCGACGGCTCCATTTCTCCGTCGCTCAAACGCCCGATCAAGTCCTCGATGCGGTGAGCAATTCCTCCGAGCCTCTTGAGCCCCACTTGCGCCGCCGAACCTTTGACCGTGTGAATGGCCCGAAATAGTTTGTTGATCTCTTCCGGATTGTTGTTGCCTTCCAGGGAAATGAGGCAATCGCTGACGACCTGCAGATGCTCTTCCGCCTCCGGCTGGAAAAACTCAAGAATTTCGTCTGGCACCACATCGTCCATGGGCAGCGCGTCAAAGTAAGATCCTGTCGCGGCAGCGACTAGGCCTTCTTGTTGCGCTTCTGCGGCAAATCGCTCTCGCGGTTCCGGCTGCGAAAGATTCAGAGGCGGCGGTTCCGCAGGAAACGCGAAGCGATAGCGCTCCTTGAAAACGCCGATATCGTCGAGACTTTCTTTGCCGGTGTCACTGATTTCCAGTAGATCGGTCTCCAGCAGTGAAATTCCGTCCGAAAGGAATTCCGTCAGCGGCCCATGAAGGTCGCTGCCTAGTGGCGCGTTAAGTGCGTATTGAAAGACGTGTGCCAGTTTTCCGGCAATTTCAGAAAACCGAGGGAATCCATAGCTCGCGGAAGTCCCGCTTAACGTGTGCGCGGAAATGTAAAGGCGATCCAGATCTTCGTGGCGCGGCTCCGCATCCTGGAGCACGCTAACGTATTCCCGCAAGTATTGCAGGTGCTCCGAGGCCTCCTGGAGGAATATCTCGACGGCTTCGCGGTCCAGCTTGCTCACGCTCGTCCCTCCGCCACGAGTTCCGGCTTCTGTAATTCCTCGGCCTTCGGTTTCCGGTAGAGAATGCAATCGTTCAGAACGATGGCCTGAAACTTCACAGGCATCTTGGAAATCGATTCCGAGTGCCCCAGGAACAGGTAGCCGCCTGGTTCCAGAGTGTCGTAGAACCTTTGCACCAGCGCGCGTCGGCGCTCTTCCGAGAAGTAGATCAGAACGTTCATGCAAAAAATCGTGTCCATCCGGCCGACGTACACCGCCGACGCGAGGTTCATCTGTGTAAACGAAATCATCTTTCGAAGCCGCGGCTTTATCTGATGCCCTCCGCTGATTTCGGTAAAGTGGTTTGACAACTGTCTTTCGTTCACGCTCGCGATGCTGCGCCCCTTGTAAATCCCGCGCTCGGCGTGTTTCAGGGCGTGTCGTCCAACATCGCTTGCCAGTATTTCTACATTCCAAGAGTCCGCGAACGAAAGGGAATCAGCGATCGTGATGCCGATTGAATATGGCTCTTCACCTGTGGAACAGCCGGCGCTCCAAATCCTCAGCGTGCGCGGATTGTTCCAGAATTTTTTTGTGTGCAACTCGGGCAGCACGCGCTTCTCGAATGCTTCGTATACTCCGGGATACCGGAAGAAGCTCGTTTCCTGTGTCAGCAGCCGTTCGAGCAGGCCTTCGTATTCGATGTTGGACTTGCGCATGGCGCGCAGCAGTTCCGTGCCGCGGTCCATCCCTTTTGCCCGCAGGTGTTCGCGCACACGCGTGGAGAAGAAGCGCTCGCGCGATTCATCGAAGCAAATTCCAGTTCGCTCTTCGATCAACATGCGAATCTCGCTCAACTCGTGCTCGCTCGGCCCCTGCACCTGTCCGTGGCGTTCGCTCATCGTGCTCCCGTTTTGGGCTTCTCTCTTGCTTCCGCCGTTTGGCGAAGAAGAGCGTTAGTGCTTAACGTGCAGCGCCTGCCGGGACGGGCCGCTCGGCTTCTTCTCGCGCAGCCGCAGTTTTGGATGACGCTCGGAACTGCGCCAAGCCTTCGTTTAGTTGATCCGATAGTTTGACGAGTTGGCTAACCGTTGCCACGGTTCCGCGCGTGCCCTGCGACGTCTGCCGCGTGATGCTGGAAATGATCTGCATGGCGTGCGCAACGCCTTCTGTTCCACGAACCTGTTGTTTCGAGGCCAGCGAGATTTCCTGCACGAGTTCCGCCGACTGGCGTACCACGTTGGAAATCGCGTCCAGCGCGCGGCCTGCCTGATCGGCAAGTTGTGCACCGCCTTCCACTTCCTTGGTGCCTTCCTCCATGACCACCACGGCTTCGTTCGTCTCCGCCTGAATGGCTTTGATAAGCGCTGCGATATCCTTCGTGGCGCTGCGGCTATGTTCCGCCAGCTTGCGGACTTCATCGGCGACAACCGCAAAGCCTCGTCCCGCCTCGCCCGCGCGCGCCGCTTCGATGGCTGCGTTCAACGCCAGCAGGTTCGTCTGCTCCGTGATGTCGTTAATGACGTTGATGATTTCCGAAATTTCCAGGGAGCGGTCGCCGAGAGACTTGATTTTCTTGGCGGTCGCTTGCACCGAAGCGCGGATGCGTTGCATGCCCTCGAGCGTGTCACGCACGGCGCGGTTGCCCTGTTCGGCAGCATCCAGCGCGCGGCGTGCAGCTTCGGCGCTGGCTTCAGCGTTGTTCGAAACCTGTTTCATCGAGACCGTCAGTTCTTCCACGGCGCTCGAAGTGTTGGTAATTTCCTGGTCTTGCTGAGTGGCGCCCGCCTGCATTTCATCGGCGGCCACCAGGATGTTGTTCGAGCACGCGGTCACTTCCATGGCCGCCTTGCGAACGCGCTCGAGAACCTTGGTGAAATTGTCGAGCATGTAGTTGATCGAATCCGTCACGTTTCCAAGCGCATCGTTGGTCACCTTGCCGCGCTGCGATAAGTCACCACGCGCAACCTGGTTGATCACGCTCAGCAATTCCGTAATGCTGCGTTGCAGCGCGTCGTTGGCGTCCTGATTGCTCGTGGCCTTGGAGACCTTGGCCACCGCGCGGTTCAGGTTGTCCGCGATGTAGCCGAGTTCATCGTTCGAACTGACTTCCGCGCGTGCGCGTGGGTCGCCTGCCGCCAGCCGTTCTGAGAATTCCGCGAGAGCCTGCACTGGTCCCAGCAGCGCACCAAATCGCCATGCCAGGATTACCGCCGTCGCTAGCGCAAGCACAATGGCGAAAAGAACAGTCCCGCCGGCCGGAGACCCAAAGTCAAACAGGGATGCCTCACCGGCCTTTTTTCCGGCGCTGAATGCCAGCCCCAGAACGACGAAGCCGATCACGCCGTTCAGCAGGACCAACGTCCAGATTGTGGAACTCAGTCGCGATTTCATGCCACCCTCCAAATCTTTTCCGCGGAGCCCGCGCCATCTTGCGGCGTCGTCTCCACAAAACTCAAATACTAGGCCCCGGAAAAACCTCGAGCAGCCGGCGCAGATCGATTACTAGCGCCAATCGGTCGTCGTGCCGCAACATACCGATGCAATGCGGCACGTTTTCCGGAGCCTGCTCGAGCAAATCCTCGGTATTCACCGAATACGTTCCGATGACTTCGTCGGAGGCGATACCGATGCGAATGTCTTCGTGATGGCTCTCGCTGCGCAGAGAAGCGACCACCACATGCTTTGGCAGCAACCCGGGCCGGCGTCCTTCCGTGATAGCGATGTCAATCAGTGGCACGATGGCGCCGCGCAAATTGAAAATTCCCACCAGGTATGCCGGTCCAAGAGGCAGCTTTGTCAACAACGGCCACTCCAGTACTTCCTCGACGTCAAGAACGGGCAAGCAGAACCGTTCACGTCCGCTGCGGAAGACGCAATA
>WNEY01003886.1_pt1 | contig 11299 bp, 11 predicted proteins | sample 5400531 | NCBI WGS metagenome assembly WNEY01 (sample SAMN13153338, study PRJNA577476) | soil metagenome | isolation source: 200 cm saprolite under Douglas fir tree site 1 | place: USA:California | collected 2015-04-18
AGCGTGCCGCCAGTTACGGTCATCGTCGGCGAGGAGGACCTGCTGGTCGAGCGCGCCGTGGCCGAGGCCGTGGCGGCAGCGGCCGCCAGCGGGGCGGTTGACGTTCACGACGTGCGCGCAGCGGAGCTCAGTCCGGGCGATCTGTCGATGCTCACGGCGCCGTCCCTGTTCGGCGGCGGCTGTGTCGTCATCGTCAGGTCGGCGCAGGACGCAGGCAAGGAGGTCGCGGCGCAGCTCATCCGCCATGCGGCCGAGCCGGTGCCCGAGGTATTCCTGGTCCTGACGCACGCCGGCGGGGCGAAGGGGAAGGCGCTGCTGGCCGGCCTGACGGGCGCGGGGAGCGCACGGGTCAACTGCCCGAGCATCAAGCGGTTCGGCGAGCGGATGGACTTCCTGCGCGCGGAGTTCAGCCGGGCTGGCCGGAAGGCCGATGATTCAGGCATCAGGGCGCTGCTCGATGCCGTGGGCACTGATCTTCGCGATCTGGCGTCAGCATGCAGCCAGCTCGCGGCTGATACGACGGGAGTCATCAGAGCGGCGGTCGTCGCCCGCTACTACCGCGGCCGTGCCGAGGCAAGCGGGTTCACCGTCGCAGACCGCGCGTGCGAGGGGAAGCTGGCCGACGCCCTGGTCCAGCTGCGCTGGGCCCTGTCCACCGGGACCTCGCCGGTCCTGATCACCAGTGCGCTGGCCCAGGGAGTGCGCGCGCTGGGGCGGGTGGGCACGGCCGCACGGGGGAAGGGTTCCGACGCGCTGGCGGCCGAGCTTGGCATGCCGCCGTGGAAGATTGACAAGGTCCGCCAGCAGCTCCGGGGCTGGACGCCAGAGGGCGTTGCCCGTGCCCATTCCGCGGTTGCGGCGGCTGACGCACAAGTCAAGGGAGAAGCCGCGAGCGCGGCCTATGCGCTCGAGCGGGCCATCAGGATCATCGTGGCCTGCCGTTCCCTTAGCTGATCAGGACAGGCACCTACCGGGCTTGGAGGCATCGTGCTGCATATTCTCGCCCTTTCCCGCTCCGCAGTCCTGGTGCGGCACTGGTTCGAGATCAACCTGGACGACGCGTCCATGGAGCACGACCCCTGGAGCTGGCTGGGCGATCAGCTCACAGGCCGGGCCGGGGCACCGGGCGGCGCGTCCGGGCGGCTGGACCCCGAGGATGCGGCGGAGCTGCGCGGTCTTGCGGCTGAAGTGGTGACCCTGGCCCAGCGGTTCGGGCCTGCCCGTTGCGGGTCGTCAGCGGAGTGCTTCCAGCTGACCAGAGACGTACGTGAGACGGTCCTGCTGATGGTCGAATGCCTGCGCGAGCCCCACATGCTCGACGCGGACTGGGTGCGGCCCTGGACCGCCGCAGCGGCCTAGCCTCGCGAAGACGGCCGGATGTCAGCCTTGCTTGAGCTGCTCGGCGCGCTTGGCGATCGCTGACTTGCGGTTGGCCGCCTGGTTCTTGTGGATGACGCCCTTGCTGGTCGCCTTGTCCAGCTTGACGTACGCGACACGCATGGCCGCCGTCGCCTCATCGATCTTGCCCGCGTCAGCGGCCTCGCGGAACTGGCGGACCGAGGTCTTCAGCGATGACTTGACCGCCTTGTTGCGCTGGCGCGCCTTCTCGTTCTGCTTGTTGCGCTTGATCTGGGACTTGATATTCGCCACGCGGATGCCTCGCTAGAGATCAGGTCAGTTTGGTCAGGGTGTGCCCGCACGAGCCAAGGTCGCGGTATCGCGCCCGGCACACAAGTGCGGGCATGCGGGCAGCCGGGGCCTAAGAGTATCTGAGATCGGGTCAGCTGCTCAAATCCGTGCCGGAACCAAGCCTAGCGCCGGCCGGGCCGGCCGGGCCTGCCTTCGGGCGAGCGGCCTGCTGGCGTGGGCATACTCCCTGGCATGCGACCATAGACGGCGACAAGGTTCTGTCGGCGCTCACCTGCCCGCCGCGCTGCTGGCGGGGCGCAGGTCCGGACGGAGCCAGGTCGCGACGGGACCAGCTGCCGCGCGACAGCACCCGGCCGGACGGATACCGGCCAGGGGCGCCGGCCGATCCCGAACCCGACTTTAGGTAACTATCACCTGGCGGATGCCCGTGCCACCACTGCCCGAGCCATCAATGCCCGAGCCATCAAAGGCCGAGCCATCAATGCCCGAGCCTGCGCGGACCGATCAGGCGGTGATCCGCAACTTCTGCATCATCGCCCACATCGATCACGGCAAGTCCACGCTCGCGGACCGGATGCTCCAGCTCACCGGAGTCGTGCAAGGTCGTCAGATGCGGGCCCAGTACCTGGACCGGATGGACATCGAGCGCGAGCGCGGCATCACGATCAAGAGCCAGGCGGTCCGGCTGCCGTGGCGAGGCGAGAACGGCGGGCAGTACGTCCTGAATCTCATCGATACCCCCGGTCACGTGGACTTCTCTTACGAGGTGTCCAGATCGCTGGCCGCGTGCGAGGGCGCGATCCTGCTGGTCGACGCCGTGCAGGGGATCGAGGCGCAGACCCTGGCCAACCTGTACCTGGCGCTTGACGCCGACCTGCACGTGATCCCGGTGCTGAACAAGATCGACTTGCCGGCCGCGCAGCCGGAGAAGTACGCAGCGGAGGTGGCCGGCATCATCGGCTGCGACCCGGCCGAGGTGCTGAGGGTGAGCGCCAAGACCGGAGAGGGAGTTGCCGCCCTGCTACACGCAGTCGTCGACCAGGTCCCGCCGCCGAGCGGAAAGCTCGACGCCCCGGCCAGGGCCCTGATCTTCGACTCGGTCTACGACACCTACCGGGGCGTCGTCACCTACGTCCGGGTGGTGGACGGCCGCCTGTCCCGCCGCGAGAAGACACTGATGCTGTCCACCAAGGCCGTGCACGAGACGCTCGAGGTGGGCGTGATCTCGCCGGAGCCTGTGCCGTCCGACGGCCTGGCCGCGGGAGAGGTCGGTTACCTGATCACCGGGGTGAAGGACGTGCGGCAGGCCCGCGTGGGCGACACGGTGACCACGGCGGCCCATCCGGCGGCCGAGCCGCTGGCCGGCTACGACCATCCGCGGCCGATGGTGTTCTCCGGCCTGTATCCCGTGGACGGGGACGACTATCCGGAGCTGCGTGACGCGCTCGACAAGCTCAGGCTGAACGACGCCTCGCTGGTCTACGAGCCCGAGACGTCGATGGCGCTGGGGTTCGGCTTCCGCTGCGGGTTCCTCGGCCTGCTGCACATGGAGATCGTCCGGGAGCGGCTGGAGCGGGAGTTCGACCTCTCGCTGATATCTACCGCGCCGAACGTGGTCTACCGGGTGATCACCGAGTCAGGTGCCGAGCTGATCGTCACCAACCCGAGCGAGTTCCCCGACGGGAAGATCAGCCAGATCTTCGAGCCCGTGGTCCGCGCCACCGTGCTCGCGCCCAGCGACTACATCGGCGCGATCATGGAGCTGTGCCAGGGCAGGCGGGGCGTGCTGCTCGGGATGGAGTACCTGTCCTCCGACCGGGTGGAGATCCGCTACACGATGCCGCTCGGGGAGATCATCTTTGACTTCTTCGACCAGCTGAAGTCGCGCACCCGCGGCTATGCCTCACTGGACTACGACCCGGCCGGCGAGCAGGACTCCGACCTGGTCAAGGTCGACATCCTGCTGCAGGGCCTGCCCGTGGACGCGTTCAGCCAGATCGTGCACACCGATAAGGCGCGAGAGTACGGCCTGGCGATGACCGCCCGGCTGAAGGAGCTGATCCCGCGCCAGCAGTTCGAGGTGCCGATCCAGGCGGCGATCGGATCTCGGGTGATCGCCCGCGAGAACATCCGCGCGATGCGCAAGGACGTGCTGGCCAAGTGCTACGGCGGTGACATCACCCGCAAGCGCAAGCTGCTGGAGAAGCAGAAGGAAGGCAAGAAGCGGATGAAGACCATCGGCCGGGTCGAGGTACCCCAGGAGGCCTTCGTCGCTGCCCTGTCCACCGAGCAGGGCCACGACAGGAAGCGCTAGCAGGTCCGGCCGAGCCGATCACTATGAGCCGATCGCTACGAACAGCAGGTAGATCAGGAAGAACGCCATGGAGAGGGCGCCGAGCGTGACCCCTGCGGTTGCCATGCCGAGGCCTCGCTCGCCAGTTTCGCGAATCTGCCTGCGCGCCACGAGGCCGGTGATGACGGCGATGGCGGCCGGGATACCCGGGATGAACGCGCATATCAGCGATGCGGTCGCCAGCCCGTTCACCGGCCGCCGTGGCGGCAGCACGGGGTAGGCCGGCCCGTGATACGCCGCGGGGGCAGCCGGCGGGAAAGACGGGATCGGCAGGGTCCCGAGCGGCCCTACGGGCAGATCCGATACCAGCGCGCCGAGCTCACCGTAGGTCAGGGAGCCGAAGACCTTCCCGGTCCGCTCGTCGTACTCGTCCTTGGTCAGCCGGCCTTCGGCGAATGCCGCCTTGAGCACGTCGATCGCGCGCTCGCGGTCCGCGGTGGACGCTCGCAGCCGCCCGCGCCCGTACCCGCCCGCGGCGCCACCATATTCCGGCTCAAGCGTCATCGGCGTCTCCAGCGTGTGCCCGAAATCCATCCTAATCGGAGTCACGAGCAGCCCGCCGAACGGAACCTGTTCCGTCGCCGGGCAGAACCTGCCCCGCTGCCGAGCCTGTTAAGGAGGAGCCGGGAACTGGTTGATGTCCGGCGGGGCGTGATGCGCGACGGTCACGACGACACCGATGATCGCGATGATCGCGATGACCTCCAGGGCCAGGCCCACGTAGCCGAGCACCAGTCCCCAGACGGCCAGGACGGAGCCCTCCTCGCCGGTGCGGCGGATCTGGCGGCGAGCGACGTGGCCGAACGCGATCGCCGGGATCGTGCTGAGCGGGCCAGCGATCAGCTGTGCCGCCCCGCAGACAAGCGATGCGATCGCGAGCGAGTTGGTCCGGCCAGGGCTCGCCGTCGGCCGCGGAGCGGGCACGACCAGGTCCGCGGTCGCGGCATCGAGGTGGGCGAAGACCTGCGCGGAGAGGACCCGCCCGAGCCTCGCCTCGTACTCGTCCTTGGTCAGGCGGCCCTCGGCATAGGCCGTCTGCAGCAGGCCCGTCGCCCGGTCCCTGTCCCGGTCCGACGCTCTGGTATGGCCGAAGTTGACTGTCATCGCCTGCCCAGCTGTCCTAAGCGCGCCCAGCGGGCGCGGTCCTCTTCAGCGTATCTGCGGCTGCCGGCTGGAACTAGAAGGAGCGCAGGATCCGGACGACCGCGAAATAGCAGAGCACGAGCAGCCCGACACCGAACGGGCCGACCGACACCCCGGAGACGGCGACCAGCAGCAGGACGACCACCAGCACGGGGATCAATGCCGGGCCGGACCGGGAGCGGCCGGAGCCGGGAATGCTCGGCGGCGGCGGTAGCCGCTCGGGAAGGAACACCGTCTGCGGCGCGAGTGTCCCCAGCGGCCCAGCCGGCAGGTCGCCGGTGAGCGCGGCCAGGTCGGCATAGGTACGCGATGCGTAGGCCCGGCCGACCCGCTCGGTGTACTCGTCCTGGTCCAGCCGGCCCTCGGCGAACGCGGCCTTGAGCACGTCAATGGCGCGCTCGCGGTCCGCACGGGACGATCGCATCTGACCGTTGTCCATCGCGGCCATACCGTGCCCAGGTCCCGCAGCCATCGGCGCCTCCTGCGATCGCTCCCCAGGCCAGCGTAGCCCGATTGTCAAAGTGCGTTCGACCAGGCGGGGAGTCGTCGGATACGGTGCGGTTTATGGCGAGCGCGCGGGTGATCTCCGTCAATACCGGCCAGGAGGCTGGCCTGGTGATCGGCGGCAAGCCGGCCCGGACCGCGATAGAGAAGCGCCCGGCCGCGGGCCCGGTCCGGGTGGGCTTCCTCGGGCTTGACGGCGACGAGCATGCCGACAAGGAGAACCACGGCGGCCCGGAGCAGGCGGTGTACGCCTATGACCGCGAGGATCTGGACTGGTGGGTGGAGCGGCTCGGGCGCGAGCTCAGGAACGGGCAGTTCGGCGAGAACATCACCACCATGGGCCTCGACATCACCGGAGCGATGATCGGCGAGAAGTGGCAGATCGGCACGGCAGTGGTGCAGGTCACCAGCCCGCGCATCCCGTGCATCACCTTCCAGTCGTGGCTGAGTGAAGATCGCTGGGTCAGGCGGTTCGCTGCGGCCCGGCGCCCCGGTGCTTACTTGCGCGTGCTCACCCCTGGTACGGTCAGCGCGGCCGACGAGGCGAGGGTGGTGGACCGCCCGGCGGCCAGCGTGACGGTGGCCGAGTCGATGCTCGCCTACTACGGCGATCAGGACCTGATGCGCAGGCTGCTCAAGGTGGAGGGGCGGGGCGAGAAGTGGGAGCTGATCGGCCGGCGCGTTCTCCAGGCGGCCGTGCTATAGCGGCCGGGCCGGGCTGATCGTGCCCGGACTGCCGCCGGACGGCGCCGCGATGCCCGCGGACGGCGGGCTGGGCGAGGCCGCACTCGACCAGCTGGGGAAGCGGCCGTTTGGCATCTATGTGCATGTGCCGTTCTGCGTGACCCGGTGCGGATACTGCGACTTCAACACCTACACGGCCGCCGACCTCGGCTCCGGCGCCTCCCGGCAGGCCTACGCCGGCCAGGCCATCGAGGAGATCCGGCTGGCCCGGCGGGTGCTGGGCACCGTGGACCTGCCGGTGAGCACCGTCTTCATCGGCGGCGGGACGCCGACCTTGCTGCCCCCTGCAGATCTCGGCAAGATCCTGCGCGCCGTCGACACGGAGTTCGGCCTGGCTCCGGACGCCGAGGTGACAACGGAGGCCAATCCGGAGACGGTGGACGCCGGCATGCTGGCCGAGTTGCGCCGCACGGGCATCACCCGGATCTCGCTCGGCATGCAGAGCTCGGTCCCGCACGTGCTGGGCGTTCTTGACCGTGTTCATGAGGCGGGGCGGCCGCAGCGGTGCGTCGGGTGGGCACGCTCAGCGGGGTTTGCGCATGTCAGCCTGGACCTGATCTACGGCACGCCGGGGGAAAGCGACGACGACTGGGCCCGGTCACTGGACAGTGCCCTGGCCGCGGGTCCTGACCACATCTCGGCCTATGCGCTGATCGTCGAGGCCGGCACCAGGCTGGCCGCGCGGATCAGGCGCGGCGAGCTGGCGGCACCGGATGACGACGTGATGGCTGACCGCTACCTGGCTGCCGATGAGACGCTAGCGGCGGCCGGGCTTGGCTGGTACGAGATCTCCAACTGGGCGGCCGGCCAGAGCGCCAGGTGCCGGCACAACATGCTCTACTGGACCGGCGGCGACTGGTGGGGAGTGGGCCCCGGCGCCCACAGTCACGTGGGCGGCACACGCTGGTGGAATGTCCGGCACCCCGCCGCCTACGCGGCGCGCATCGCCGAGGGACTGAGCCCTGGTCAGGCCGGGGAGGTCCTGACGCCGGCCGAGCGCCGGACAGAGCGGATCATGCTGCTGACCCGGCTCGCCTCGGGCTGCCCGCTCGATGAGCTTGAGCCAGCGGGGCGCAGTGCCGCGTCGCTCGCCGCCGCGGACGGGCTGATCGCGCCGCGGGAACTCGCCGATGGCCGGGTCGTCCTGACGATGCGCGGCAGGCTCCTGGCCGACCTGGTGATCCGCGGACTGACCGGCTGAGGCATAGCGCTGGTCGGCGCGGCAGCATCGCGCTGGTCAGCGCAGCAGCGTGGCGCACAGCCAGCCGGGGATCCGGTAGTCGTCGCCGCGGCTCGCGGCGAGTGCGGCCAGCACGAGATAGACCAGCGTGACGATCCACAGGACAGCCAGCAGCGGAATCGTGATCAGCACGGCAACCGTCACGGTGTCGAGCGCCAGCAGCCCGCCCAGGATCAGGGCGCTGACGTTGTACAGCAAGACGGTGATCGACAGGTTCAGCGCCTGAGCGGCATGGCGCCGGGCCAGCTCCGAGGCCCGCGGCGTGATCAGGTAGACGGCAAGCGCAGGGACAAACCCGAGAAACGGGACCCCCAGGTAGCTGAGCACCGCACGCCGGACATGCGGCGGGCTGATACCGCCCCTGGCCTGATCCGCCAGCCTGCGTGCCCACTGCTCGCGGGCTGGTGCCTGGTCGGCTAGCCAGTCGGCCTGCTGCTCGCGGGCTGGTGCCTGCGCGCCTGCCGGGCCCGCCTGCGGCCCGGCCGCCTTGTCCTGCCATCGGTGCCCGGCAGCGGTCTGCCAGCGGGGGAGCGGTCCCGTCTGCCATTCGCCGCGCGACGGCTCCCGGTCATCGTCGGGGGACAGGGCCTCGCCAGACAGTGGTTCCGACGGTCCTGAGGTCGGCCAGTCTGGTGTCGGCTGCGATGCGTAGCTGGTCATGAACCCTCGTTTGTCGCGCCCTGCTCACCTCACGTTAGCCGGTGCCGGCGATCGAGATGAACTCGTTCGTGACCGGGAGGCGCTGTCCTAGTGCCGATCGCGCCATAGACTTGGCACTCCGGATACGGGAGTGCCAAAGGCGGTGAGTGCGTGCTCGACGACAGGAAGCTGGCTGTGCTACGCGCCATCGTGGAGGATTACGTGTCCAGCAACGAGCCTGTTGGCTCAAAGTCCATCGTGGATAGGCATAACCTTGACGTTTCCCCGGCGACCATCCGCAACGACATGGCCGTGCTAGAGGAGCAGGGCTTCATTGTCCAGCCGCATACGAGCGCTGGCCGGGTGCCCACCGATAAGGGCTACCGGCTGTTCGTGGACAGGCTGTCGGGTGTCAAGCCGTTCTCGGCCGCTGAGCGCAGGGCCATCGAGACGTTCCTGGTGGGCGCTTATGACCTTGATGACGTGGTGATGCGGACCGTTCGGCTGCTCGCCCAGCTGACGCATCAGGTCGCGGTCGTTCAGTATCCTTCCCTCACCAGGTCAGCGGTGCGGCATATCGAGCTTGTCCCGCTGACGGACCGGCGGCTGCTGCTCGTGCTGATTACCGATACCGGGCGGGTGGAACAGCGGGCGGTCGAGCTTCCCGGCCGGATCGACGAGGAGTCGATCACCCAGCTGCGCGCGGTCCTCAACGCCTGCCTCGACGGGCGCAGGCTGACCGATGTAGCGTCGGTGGTCGCTGAGATCCCCGATCGGGTGATGCCCTGCGAGCGGGGGAACGCGGCGGCGGTGTTCTCGGTGATCCTGGACACCCTGGTCGAGCGGCACGAGGAGAGAGTCGTCGTCGGCGGGGCGGCCAACCTCACGTCGGCTGACTTCGCGCAGGGCCTGCATGAGGTTCTCGAGGCACTGGAGGAGCAGGTGGTGCTGATGCGCCTGCTCGGGGAGTCAGGAGATCAGGCCTCGCTGACGGTCCTGATCGGCTCGGAGAACGAGGTGCATGGACTCCGCAGCACCTCGCTGGTGTCCTCCGGCTACGGATCTGGCGACCAGGCACTGGCCAAGCTCGGCGTGCTCGGCCCGACACGAATGGACTATCCGACGGCGATGGGAGCGGTGCGCGCAGTGGCACGGTACGTGGGCCAGATCCTGGCGCAGTCGTAGGGGCTGGCGTGGCAGACTACTACGGGACGCTCGGCGTTCGCCGCGAGGCTGACGCTGACGAGATCAAGAAGGCTTACCGGCGGCTGGCACGGGAGCTGCACCCTGACGTCAACCCGGATCCGCAGACCCAGGAACGGTTCAAGGAAATCACCCAGGCATACGAGGTGCTCTCCGATCCGGAGAAGCGCCAGATGTACGACCTGGGCGCCGATCCGTTCGCGCCCGGCGCCGCCGCTGGTGCGGGCGGATTCGGGGCCGGGTTCCCGTTCAGCGACATCATGGATGCCTTCTTCGGCGGCGCGGCGGGGGGTGCCCGCGGCCCGCGCAGCCGGGCGCGCCGGGGCCGCAACGCGACCATCCGGGTGGAACTCGACCTCTCGGAATGCGCGTTCGGCACGACTAGGGACCTGGCCGTGGATACCGCGGTCGTCTGCCCGACCTGCTCGGGCGAGGGCACCGCGCCGGGAAGTCACCCGACAACCTGCGATGTCTGCCACGGCCGCGGTGAGGTCAGCCAGGTCACGCGCTCCTTCCTCGGTCAGGTGATGACCTCGCGGCCGTGTCCCGGATGCGGCGGGTTCGGCACCGTCATCCGCAGGCCGTGCCCGGAGTGCGACGCGGACGGCCGGGTCAGGACCCGGCGCACCATCAAGGTTCGGATCCCGGCCGGGGTGGAAGACGGCACGCACATCCAGCTGGCCGGCGAAGGCGAGACCGGGCCAGGCGGCGGGCCGCCAGGAGATCTCTTCCTGGAGATAGTTCAGCGGCCGCATGCCATCTTCGAGCGGCACGGCGACGACCTGCACTGCACGGTGACGATACCGATGGTGGCCGCGGCGCTCGGGGCAACGCTGAAGATCCAGACGCTGGATGGCCCGGCGGATGTCGACGTCCGGCCAGGTACCCAGTCAGGTCAGGCGATCCCGCTCTACGGCCAGGGGTCGACGCACCTGAACGCGGCAGGCCGCGGTGACCTGCTGATCCACGTGACGGTCGAGACGCCCACCAAGCTGGAGCCCGAGCAGGAAGCAGTGCTCAGGGAGCTGGCCCGGCTGCGCGGCGAGGAGTCGCCGCCCGGCAAGTTCGCGCCCGGCCAGCAGGGGTTCTTCTCCCGCCTGCGCGATGCGTTCAACGGCCGCTGACAGTCTGGCTGGGCCAGCCCGCAGGCCCCCGCCATTCCTGGCTGACGGCGCCGAGCTGGAGCGCGACTCGATCGTGCTCACCGGCCAGGAAGGCCGCCATGCGGCCATGGTGCGCAGGCTGACCGCGGGGGAACGGGCCGACGTGACCGACGGCCACGGAACGCTGGCCGAATGTGTGGTTACCGGCGCCGGACACGGGCGGCTGGAGCTGACCGTGGTCAGCCGGCGCGCCGAGCCGGCGCCGGACCCGAGAATCGTGGTGGTGCAGGCGATCCCGAAGGGCGACCGCGGCGAGGGAGCCGTGGAGATCATGACCGAGGTCGGAGTCGATGTCGTGGTGCCCTGGACCGCCGAGCGCTGCGTGGCCAGATGGCGCGGAGAACGTGCCGCCACATCACTGGCGCGATGGCGCGGCACTGCGCGGGAGGCAGCTAAGCAGGCTCGCAGGGCATGGTTCCCTGAGGTGACCGACCTGGCCGCCACGCGGGATGTCGCTGGGCACGTCGGTGCCGCGAGCCTGGCGATCTTGCTCGACCCCGACGCGTCGGCCGAACTGGCCCGCGTTCCGCTGCCGCGCAGCGGCCAAATCGTCCTCATTGTCGGGCCGGAAGGCGGGGTCAGCCCGGCGGAATCTACCGCCCTGGCCCGGGCGGGCGCGGTGCGCGCCCGGCTGGGGCCATCGGTGCTGCGCGCGTCGTC
>WNEY01003887.1_pt1 | contig 11298 bp, 10 predicted proteins | sample 5400531 | NCBI WGS metagenome assembly WNEY01 (sample SAMN13153338, study PRJNA577476) | soil metagenome | isolation source: 200 cm saprolite under Douglas fir tree site 1 | place: USA:California | collected 2015-04-18
AGTCGTACCTGATTGGGGTCTGTGTAGTCGGCCATGCTGCACCTCCCAGTGTGGTTCTCCATGAGACTCGATGACACCAAGCTGTGGGAGTCTACCATAGAAGCCCTCAGAGCCCATGCTTCTACTACTCAACTGTCAGACCAGCAGACGGCGTAACAACGCGCTGCACAGATCGACGAGGGTCACGAGGACCAGCATGGCCGCCATGAGCGTGAGCAGTTGCTTGTGCAGGAAGAGATTGAGGGCAATGAAGAGATAGTACCCCAAGCCGCCAGCGCCAACAAAACCCAGGATGGCGGCGGCACGGATGTTGACCTCCCAGCGGTAGAGCGCAAAGCTGACCAGTTCTGGCAGGGCCTGCGACAGCATGCCGTACAGGAAGACCTGCATCCGATTGGCACCAGCAGCCTGCAGGGTCTCACAGGGGCGGCGATCGACGTTCTCTAACACCTCGGCAAAGAGACGGCCCAGGACGCCAGCCGTGTGCACGCCCAGGGCCAAAACGCCGGCAAAGGGACCAAGCCCCACAACCAGGATGAAGAGCAAGGCCCAGATCAGTTCCGGCACAGAACGAAACAGGTTTAACAGAGCCCGGGCAAGGCCGTAGCGCAGCGTCTGGCGCAGACTCCTCCACAGACCGTGCGACCCCGCTTCGCTGAAAGCGCTACTGGCAGCCAACGTGCGCGTCGCGCCCCCCAGCAGGACAGCAGCCAGCAGCACAGCCAGGAGCGTGCCGAGGAAAGAGATGGCTAACGTCTCCAGCGCGCCCCAGGCAATCTGACGCAACAGACCGGGGCTGAGATCAGGGGGGAACATCTGGCGCACAAAGAGCGCCATTTGGTGGCGTCCCTCAGCGCCGAGCAAGATACCGAAGGACAGGCCAGTGTCGCGATAGCTCCACACCCCCAGCACGAGCAGGCCAAGCATGACCACATACTGCCAGCGCGCCCGCCGTGGACGCGCGACCGTTAGTGGACTGGTCGTTGCTGTCTGTGCCATGCTACACCAGACTCCGCCGTAGGGTGTCCCCAAGCCACTCCACCAGGGCCGACAGGGCAAAAATAATCCCAATCAAACTCACGGCTTCGTGATACTCAAACATGCGCATCGACAGCTCGATCTGCTGGCCAATCCCGCCAGCACCCACAAATCCCATCAGGGCCGCGGCGCGCAGCGCACACTCCCAACGGTACAAGGTGTACGCCAGCATATTCGGCCAGACCTGCGGTAGCCAACCATACAGCACCAGTTGCAGGCGGGACGCGCCGGTGCTCTGTAATGCCTCCAGGGGTGCTGATGGTACGGCCTCCAAGATATCTGCATAGACTTTCCCGAGCATGCCGCCGTAGCTCACGGCGAGCGCGAGCACACCCGGCGCCGCTCCTAGTCCCAGCGCGCGCACGAAGAGCAGGGCCCAGACGAGCTCAGGAATTGACCGCAACAGATTCAGCAGCAGGCGTGCGCATGTATATGGCAGGCGCGTCAGCACCCACGCGAGCGGGCTCCGGCGCGCCATATCGTGCAGCGGACCGGCAAAGGACAGACTATTCGTGGCCAGCAGAGCCAGCGGTATACCCAGGAGGGCCGCTAGCAAGGTGCCCAACAGGGCCATCTGGATGGTCTCCACAACGGGTCGAGCAACAGTCTTCAGAAACTCCGCTGAGTGCGCCGGAGGGAACATACCGCTGGCAAAGGCGAAGAGGTTGTACAGCGCCTCCGCCTGCACTAAGGCCAGTGGTCGCACTTCAGCCAGGCGCCAACTGGCTACGACGGCAAAGAGAAAGAGGAGCGCCAGAAAACGCCCGGTGCGGGAGCTCTGCCATTCAGGGTAAGAAGCGGCCACTGCGGGCGACGGAGGAAGGGGCATGCACGTGCGCCTCAGGGGAAGCATCGCCAGGTGTATCAATGAAAAGTTCTTGTAAGGCGGCCGAGGACAGCGCCTGCGGTGGGCCGTCATAGACCAGGCGGCCCTGCTGTAATACGATGAGGCGCGGAAAATATTCCAGCGCGAGGTGCACGCTATGCAGGCTGACCAGCAGCGTCTTGTGCCCGCGCGTGGCGAGATCGAGGAGTAAGCGCACCACGCTCTCGGCGAGCACCGGGTCGAGCGAAGCTACCGGCTCATCAGCCAGAATGACCTCAGGGTCCTGCACCAGCGTGCGGGCAATCGCCACCCGCTGCTGTTCGCCACCGCTCAGGTGGTCGGTACGCTGGAAGATCTTCTCGGCCAGGCCAACCTGGCGCAGAGCGGTCACGGCCGTGCCGAGTTCCAGGGGCCGTAGCAAGGAGATCAACGCGCGCAGCGTCGACCAATGTCCCAGATGCCCGGCCAGGACGTTGTGCATGACACGCAGGCGTGGCACAAGGTTGTGCTGCTGGTAGATGGTGCCAATGCGGCAGCGCAGGTGGCGCAGGCGCTTGCCATATAAGCGGGTGCTCTCAACGCCACCAATAGTCAGTGTGCCGGAGGAAGGGCGGAGCGTGCAGTTGAGCATACGGAATAGCGTCGTCTTGCCGGCCCCACTGGGGCCAATCAGGGCGACCCGCTCGCCGGCAGCAAGATGCAGGTCGATAGCCTGCAACGCCGTACAGCCATTGGGGTAGATTTTGCTGACCCCTTGCAGGGTGTACATAGCGGCGTTAATCCTTCAGTAACCCGGCAGCTTTCGCCGCCTCTTCTGTACCAATGAAATCGTCCTCACGCGCCAGCACATAGTATTTGGCCCGTTGCAAATCGAGTATTGCCTTATGCGCTGGATTGTTAGCATCCAGATTGAGAAATGCCCTGGTCAGGCGCGACACGAACTCGCGGTCCAGGTCGCCGCGCACCGTCCAGTTGTAGTCCACATACGGCGGCGTGGTCCAGAATACTTTCACCTTACTCGTATCAACTTTGCCGCCTTCAACCAGCTTATCCCACACGCTTTCGTTGAGGGCACCGGCGTCGACTTTGCCCGTTTCCACCCATTTGGCCGTGGCGTCGTGTGCACCACTGAAGCTCACTTTACTAAAATCTTGCTCTGGGACCAGCTTCGCCAGCTGCAGGAAATAGCGCGGCATGAGATGGCCGGAAGTCGACCCCACACTGCCAAAGGTAAACGTTTTGCCTTTCAGATCCTGGAGGCTGTTGATCCCTGAGTCGGCTCGTGCAATGAACTTGCTGCGGAACTGCAAATCCACATCACGCATGACAATGGCATACGCCGTACCATTGGTGCGCTTGCGTGCCTGCACATGCGTAAAGCCGCCATACCACACGAGTTCGAGCTTCCCAGCAGCCAGAGCTTCGACGCTGGCGGCATAGTCGGTCACGGGCACAAATTGCACCGGGACGCCGAGTTCTTTTTCGAGATAGGCTCCCAGGGGCTCAAATTTCCGCAATAACTCTGTGGGGGCTTCATCGGGGATAGCCGAGACGCGCAACACCTTGGGAGGCTCTGCCCTGCTTGAGGAAACCAGACTCCCCAGCAGGAGCAGGAACACCGACACCAGCGACATAAGACGCGACGTGCTGGACATGTATACCCTTCGCAGATAGGCCATGCGGCGTTGAGACCGAGCCCTGCATCCGCAACCGCAGGGGAAGCAGAGTCTTGCAGATGATAGAGGAGAGATGACAATGGTTCAAATCGGAAAAACCTATATGTAAACTGCCTGACATTTCCATATACGATGTCCTCCTCACCTCCCACGCTCGACGTGGGTCACGGCCAAGCGCCGCAGGGTGAGCCAGGCGGTGCCAAAAGTTTGTGCTTGACCTGGAACGCAAACTGTCATAGTTAGGAAGGGATAAAAGGCAGAACGTAAGTAGCGCCATTCCTGGGGAGGGGAACCGCCAGTGTCCGCGCAATCCGTAAGACTGACAGTATGGCTCGCTCTGTGGTCCTGGCTACCGACAACTCGCCGGCGCTGGCTCGTATGGTGTGGATGCACATTTATAGCGTTATGCATGACGGCATGTCAGGGGGATGCCCCGGTCTCGGCGCAGCAAAATCGTCCGCGCGAAGAGACCAAAGCACCACAAGAGGCCGGCGCGCCAAAACAGGTCAAGGTGGCTTCGGTAGCAGAAAAGCCACTTGAACGTACCACCGTAGCCCTGGGTTCGCTCACCGCATTCGATCAGGCGACCATCAGCGTCAAAGTCCCAGGGCGCCTGCAGAAGATCACGATCGATCTTGGCAGTGTGGTGCAGCGCGGGCAGTTGATTGCCCAGATCGAACCCCAGGATTACCAACTGCGCGTGCAGCAGTCGGAAGCGGCGCTGGCCCAGGCGCGCGTACGCCTCGGCTTACCGGCCACCGGGACGAACGATCGCATTGATCATGAACAAACGAGTACGGTCAGGTCAGCGCATGTGCTGGCGGACGAAGCGCGTGCGCACCGCGACCGTCAGGCGTCGCTGTTTGAGCAAGGGGTTATTCCACGGGCTCAACTCGATACGGCAGAGGCGTCGTATAAAGTGGCGCTCAACCGTCTGCAGGATGCCGGCGAGGAGATCCACAACCGCCAAGCCGTCCTGGCGCAGCGTCGCTCGGAACTCGACATGGCCCGCCAGCAGCTGACTGACACGTCTATTTATGCCCCGTTTGATGGTGCCATCCAGGAGAAGAGAGCCAGCGTCGGGGAATTTCTCGCTGCCGGCGCTCCCCTCGCTACGATCGTCCGCATGGACCCGCTACGCCTGCGCGCCGAGGTATCAGAGCGCGAAGTGCCTAATATACGCGTGGGGCAGACAGTGCGAGTCACGACCGAGGGTGATCCTAACATCTATACGGGGCGTATTGCGCGTCTGAGCCCCACGATTACACCACAAAATCGCACGCTGATGATCGAAGCGGAGGTCAACAACCGCGAAAGACTTTTGCGCCCTGGCTCGTTTGCCCGGGCCGAGATCGTGACAGACGACCGTAATAGGTCCCTGATGGTGCCTACAGGCGCCATTACCACCTTTGCTGGGGTAGACAAAGTCCTGGTGGTGAAGGATGGGAAAGCCGTGGAGAAGCCTATTACTACCGGACGGCGCACTGCCGAATGGACGGAAGTCGTGGGTGGCCTGACCGCTGGCGAAGCGGTCGTCATTGAACCGGGGAACTTACAATCAGGGCAGGCCGTTGCCGTCGTGGAGTAAGGAGCGTATGCAAAAACTCGCCGATATTAGTATCAAGCAGCCCATATTCGCCGCCATGATCATTCTTGCTCTGGTAGTAGTGGGCGCCGCCAGTTATATGCGCCTGGGTGTCGACCGCTTTCCGTCCGTGGATTTGCCGACGGTGCGGGTGTTCACCACGCTGCCTGGCGCCTCACCGGAGGAGGTGGAGTCGCAGATCTCGAGGCCCCTCGAGGACGTGATCAACACGGTTGAGGGTATCAGCCAGCTGTGGTCGATCTCGGGTCTGGGCAGTTCCATCATCATCATCACCTTCAACCTCGAACGCGACATCGATACGGCGACCCAGGACGTGCGCGACCGCATTGCCACGGTCCTGCGTAACCTCCCCCCAGGGACTGACCCGCCGCTCATTTCGAAGTTTAGTAATGACCTGGCGCCGGTCATGACCCTGGCGCTGTCGTCTGACCGCTCACGGCGCGAGATCACAGAGCTGGCGGATAAAGTGGTGAAAACCCAACTCGAACGCGCTGCTGGCGTCGGCGAGGTGGCGATTGTCGGGGGACTCAAACGCGCCATCAACGTCTGGATCGATGCGGCCCGCTTAGCGGCCTATCGCATCCCCATCACCGCGGTACGCAACGCCGTAGTGCGCCAGAACGCCGACGTGCCAGGCGGGAACGTCACCACGGGGGCACGCGAGCAGACGCTGCGCACTCTGGGGCGTGTCATCGACCCACGGGATTTTAACGAGCTGGTGATTGCCACGGTGAACGGCGCGCCGATCCGCATCCGGGACATCGGCGGGGCGGAGGATGGCACCAAGGAGCCACGCACGGCGGCGCGTCTGGATGACAACCCAACGGTGATCCTGGAAATCCGGCGGCAGTCCGGCGCCAACTCCGTTGAGGTCATCAAGGCGGTGAAGGAGAGCCTCAAACGGGTGATGGCGCAGCTCCCGGCTGACGTGCGGGTGGAGACCATCCGCGACCAGTCACGCTACATCTACGAGGCCCTGCACGAAATCAACACGCACCTGATCCTGGGCAGTATCCTGGCCTGTCTGGTCGTCCTTGCTTTTATGCGTAGTTGGCGCTCGACGCTCATCGCCGGCGTGGCCATTCCGGCGTCGGTTATCGCGACGTTCGGCATGATGCGGGCGCTGAATTTTACCCTCAACAGTGTCACCATGCTGGCTCTGGTGTTGATGGTGGGTATCGTCATCGACGACGCTATTGTCGTGCTCGAGAACATCTTCCGCTTCGTCGAGGAGAAGAAGATGCGGCCGTTCGAGGCGGCGCGCGAGGCGACGGCGGAGATCGGGCTGGCGGTCATGGCGACGACGCTGAGCCTGGTGGTCATCTTTGTGCCGGTGTCCTTCATGTCGAGCATCTCGGGACGCTTCCTCTACCAGTTCGGCATTACCGCAGCCGTGGCAGTGATGGTGAGCCTGCTGGTCTCCTTTACCCTGACGCCGATGATGAGCGCGCGTCTGCTGCGTGCCGAGGACGCTGGGGGCGGTCACGATGCGGCCCGCTCGCGGCGCGGCTTCTACGCCTGGATCGATTGGTCGTACACCTGGATGCTCGCCGTCTCCATGCGCTACCGCTTCCTGGTGGCTCTTCTGGCTCTCGGGGTCATCGCGTCGTCCGTGCCGCTGTATAAAGCCCTCAAGCAGGAGTACATTCCCAGCGATGTGGACGAGGCAGAGTTTGAAATCGGCGTGATCGGACCAGAAGGCATGAGTCTCGCCGCCATGGACGAGGTGATGCAGGCGATTAGTACCGAGTTGCGCTCCATCCCTGGGGTGAAATTAGTACTGGCGAGTTCAGGGAGTACCTTCCTGGGCTCGGTCAATTTTGGGAATGCCTATGTCCGCATGGCGCCACACGAGGAGCGCACCTTCTCACTGACCCGCCTGTGGCATGCCCTCTGGGCCGGTGATCCCGGGCAGGCGTTCCGGGGCAATTACACGCAGCGCCAGTTGATTCAGGAGGTGCGCCGGCGCCTCAAAAAGTTCCGTGACGTGCGTACCATGGCGCGCAATCTGCCGTCGTTCAACATCGGCGCCGGGAATTTCGAAATCGACTTCGCCATCCGCGGTCCCGACCTCCAGACGCTGTCAACGTATGCCGAGCAACTGCGCTCCCAGGCGCAGCCCCTGGGCCTGGTAGATGCTGACACGACACTGCGGCTCAACAAGCCGGAAATACGTGTAGAGATCGACCGTGCCCGCGCCGCTGACTTAGGGGTGGAGACGGAGGACATTGCCCGGGCTTTGCGTCTCATGGTGGGTGGTGAAGAGAAGGTCTCACGCTTCCACGACCCAACCATCAACGAGGACTATGACGTACAACTGCGTCTGCGTGACGGGGACCGCAACGATCCCGATACCATCTGGCGCCTCTACGTGCCTCGTCAGGGCAGTGGCCTGGTGCGGCTCGATAATCTGGTCAAGCTCGTGCCGGGGCAAAGTCCGTCGCGTATCGACCGCATGGATAAGGAGCGCACGGTGAGCCTGCGCTCGGGGATCGCGCCCGGGTATGCTCTGGCCGACCGCATCGAAGCGCTGCGTGCCGCCACCACGGCGATGAACATGCCGGCCGCCTATAGCACGCGGGTCGCCGGGCGCGGCAAGGAGTTGGAGAAGACCTTTGTCGAGTTCATCTGGGCCTTCATCCTGTCCCTGATTTTCATGTATATGATTCTCGCCTCGCAGTTCGAGAGTCTGGTGCACCCCCTGACCATTCTGCTCTCGCTGCCCCTGTCGGTGCCCTTTGCCTTGCTGTCGCTGTGGTATACCGGCAATACCCTCAACCTGTACTCCGCGCTGGGCATCCTGGTGCTCTTTGGCGTCGTGAAAAAGAACGCCATCTTGCAAATCGACCACACCAACAGGCTGCGCGCGCGCGGTATGGAGCGTCTGGAAGCCATCATGGTGGCGAACCGTGACCGCTTGCGCCCGATTCTCATGACCACTCTCGCACTCGTGGCTGGCATGCTGCCCCTCGCTGTCGGGACCGGGCCAGGTTCTGAGGAACGTCGCGCTATCGCCGTGGTGGTCATCGGGGGTCAAACCCTGTGTCTCCTCCTGACACTCCTGGTCACGCCGGTGGCCTATTCGATCTTTGACGATATCGGCGCGCTCTTCAGGCGTCTCGTCCCAGCACGTCGCCCGCAGACTGTGCTGGAACCCGTAGCCCAACTCCAGGTTCAAATCGAGCCCGAGGTGGATTAATGTAATATGCTCCTGTGTGCCATTTATACGATCCATCTGGGCTGTATGGCTGCAGCCCTGGCTAGTGCTTTGACCTCCACCGACAGCCCGGCCACCATGAAGTAGACTGCCTCAGCCTGGGCCGCAAGCGTCTGGTTTGCCCGGCCCAGCAGGTCACGGTACAGCCTGCCGAGGGGATTGTCAGGCACCAGCCCCAGACCTACTTCATTGCTGACCACGATGTAGATAGCGGTGTTGCCTTGGCAGGTCTGCAGCAGCGCGGTGAGTTCGGCCTGTACAGCCACCGCAGCCGCTGCAGGGTCGGGCGACTCGCTCAGGCGTAGGATGGTATTGCTGACGAGCAACGTCAGGCAGTCCACCAGCACCACAGCAGCATCGTCTAGTTCCAGGGCTATGGCCTGTCCCACATGGTGAGGGGCTTCGAGGGTCCGCCACGCGGCGGGGCGTTCCTGACGGTGCTGAGCGATGCGTTGCGTCATCTCCTCATCCCATGCCTGGGCCGTGGCCACGAAGAGGACACGCGCCCCCCCCAACTCCTGAGCCAGCTGCTGCGCGTAGGCACTCTTGCCGCTGCGTGCCCCTCCCAAGACCAGGAGCAAGCGCCCCATAGCATTGTCTCCTCCTAAGGGCCGAAGAGCCTGTGAAAGAAACGCTGCATACTTGCCCCAGCGGCTTCAACTCCATGCTTCACCTTGCCCCAGGCATGCTCTATCTGGGGTTGCGCTGACTTTTCAGCCTCCTGGAGCGTCTGGCCAGTGACCTTGGCGCCTTCGACGACTGTATTGCCAACACCTTTAGCCGTTCGTTCAATCCCTTGACCGGCTTGCTTCGCACCACTTTCCACTTGTTTGGTGGCAGGGTCTACTTTGGACGTGTCCGCAGCATAGACAAGATGGCCGCTGAGTCCGAAGCACGTGAGCACGGCCAGACCAATCGTAAACCGTTTGATTATGTGAGTCATAGATCACCTCTTAGCCTAAAACAGGTAACTAACCCGGGGAAGCGATCACATACATCATTATATCATCAGCGTCAGGGTGTGTGGCGCCGCACGGTGCAAGCAGGGGTAACGCAAGGTGCGTTTGTTTCTTGGCGCGAGTGGAGGGGAAGAGAGCTACAGAAAAGATGAGGGTGGCATCAAGCTGCAACACGCGGGGGAGACTCATGACCGGCGGAGAGATCTCCGCCGGTCTCCTGTCAATGCTTAGGTGGTTTTCTTTTTGCTCTTCGACAGCGTGTCCTTGCACGCAGCGCTCAGGTCCGTCTCGTGCGACTTCAGACATTGCGTCAGGGCACTACCGCCGCGGCCAGGCTTGACGTCTTTGCACAGGGTCTCGGCATCACTTTTACAGGCGTCCTTCATCGCTGCCGTCTTTTCCTGTGCCTTGGCCCGTGCGTTGGCAGTTCTCGTCCGCAGGTCTTTGCACCCCTGTGACAGATCAGCCTCGTGACTCTTGAGGCACTGCGTATGCTCTTTGGCGGTCTTCGCATCCGGGCAGAACTTTTGTTCGTCTTCAGTACATGCGCTCATCCGGTGTGCCTTGGTCTGGGCAAGCACCGGGGTACTCCATACCAGACCGCCCACGACCAGCCCCAGCAACGCCATCCATGCTACCTGTGAGAATCGCTGCGTCCTCATCCCTCATCCTCCTCTAACATAGATTAGACTACGGCTCTCAGGTCCCAATGACCCGATTTTGTAACCCATGGGCATACTATAACACATCCTCAGTATGTTATGCATGGGAACCCATAGTTCACCTCTGCAAGACATGACTGTCGGACGCCTGCCATCCGACGAGCACCGCCGCGGCTTCCTGGTAGCCAAACTGCTGTTCGAGGCGGCTCGGCGTGTGACAGAGAAGCGTGTCACCCCCTGGCAATACCACGGTCAGTTCGGTCACTTCGCCTAGATAAATCTTGCTGGTCACTCGGCCAGGAAAGGTGTTGTCCTCGGTCCAGGTCCAACCGTGCGGCACGACCTGTACCGCGTCAGGACGCACCACAAAGCTGACGGACTCGCCAAGAGACACCTCCTCGGCACACTGACACACCACCCGCAGGCCGGTGGGCATTTCAATGTGCACCGTGTGCTCTGCGCTAGCAATGACGCGACCCGTCAAAATATTCGCCGCTCCCATGAACTCCGCCACGAACTGCGTACGCGGCCGCTGAAAAATCTGCTGCGGCGTACCCAGTTGCTCGATGCTGCCGTGGCGCATCACCGCCATGCGATCAGCCATACTCAGCGCTTCGTCCTGGTCGTGCGTCACATACAGAAACGTCATCCCAACCTCGCCCTGGATGCGCCGCAGCTCGACCTGCATCGCTTTACGTAACTGACGGTCCAGGGCCCCCAACGGCTCGTCGAGTAAGAGCACCTGCGGTTGCAGCACCAGGGCACGTGCCAGGGCCACGCGTTGTTGCTGCCCACCGCTGAGCTGGTGCGGGCGACGGGTCTCGAAGCCAGCCAATTGCATCAGTTCGAGCACGGCCTTGACGCGCCTCGCGACCTCGGCCGCGGGTAACCGCTGCGACTTCACCCGCAGGCCAAAGGCGACGTTCTCCTGTACTGTTAGATGCGGGAACAGGGCATAATGTTGAAACACGATGTTCGAGCGGCGTACATACGGTGGCTGCTCATTGACCATCTCGCCGGCGATACGGATCTCGCCACTATCGGGGGTTTCGAGCCCACCGATGAGCCGTAACGTGGTGGTTTTACCACATCCGCTCGGCCCCAAGAGCGCGAAGAACTCACCTGTGAAGATGGTCAGGCTCAGGTCGTGCACTGCCAGAGCGGTGCCAAAGCGTTTGGTGACATGCACGAGTTCCACACTGGCAGATTGCGACATACGACACCCTGTGCCTCCCTTACACCCGCCGCTGCGCCACCAGGACTCCAAGGACTGCCACGATCAAAGGAACCACGACGATCAGCGTGCCCAGCGCA
>WNEY01003889.1_pt1 | contig 11298 bp, 8 predicted proteins | sample 5400531 | NCBI WGS metagenome assembly WNEY01 (sample SAMN13153338, study PRJNA577476) | soil metagenome | isolation source: 200 cm saprolite under Douglas fir tree site 1 | place: USA:California | collected 2015-04-18
GCGCCGGTTCGCGTGGGCCGCGGGGCGTACGTCGGCGCGGGATCCACGATCACCAAGGACGTTCCGCCCGATTCGCTGGCGCTGAGCCGCGTTCCACAGAAGGTGGTCGAAGGCTGGGCGACGCGGCGCCGCGAAGAGACGAAGAAAAAAAAGGAAAAGGATTAAGGCGGAACCTGACGGCGATCGACCGGGATGTTGCCCTGCTCCAGCGTCATGGACATGTTGCTCACCAGCCCGATCGGCGCCAGATCGACGCGCATCCTGCCGAAGTCGATCACCACGTCGAAGTTCTTCAAGTAGTTTTCTCCGACAATCCCGGTTGTGCGCTCGTGTTCGCCGGCGTCATACATGGGAATGGTGTGGAACGTACCGGCCCAGCGATCGATGCCCACCTCCACGTTCTCCAGTTTCTCGCCGTGTTTTTTCGCCCCACCCAGTCCCTGTAGCGTCGCGTTGTGCACTTTCGGCGCGAAGACCTGAATGGGAAGCGAGGCGAGCTGGCGTTCATTGAGGAAGGTCACTTCGGATCCGGTGTCCAGGACGAACACAAACCAGCCACGCCGGTTGACTGTTCCGCGAACAGCCGGACGGAATTGCTCGATGAAGAGATTCTGATCGGCGACCGGCCTTCGAGCTGCGGCTGGTATGCGCGTGAGAGTCACGGTGTTGCGGCGAAAATCGAGCTCGATGCGAAACTCCTTCAGAAGATGCGCGCCGAGAAGGAAGTCGATCTTGAACTCTTTCTTGCCGCTGATCAGAAACTTCATCTTGTCGTCGGGCATGATGGCCACGGGGATGTTGGCGATGGTCATCCGTCCCATCTCCAGTGATTCGAGAATGCCGAAACGCACCGCAATCGGCTCGCCCAGGAGTCCGGAGAACGTGCCTTCGAAATTTCCCAGCGAGCGGACCGGAAGCGAAGCGGCCAGGCTCTGCGACACGATGGACAACACTGCGCCGGAATCGACGATGGCGGAGATGTTCTTGTGGCCGTTGACGGTGACGTCGATGCGGGGAACGTCGGGGCGGCCAATCTTCATCGACACGTGCTCATTCGTCGCTGCAGTGAAGCGATAGACGTTCACATTCGCCAGCGCCGCCAGGTAATCCATGTGCCATTGCTTGACGTTGATTCCGCGCTCGCTGGCGAGCTTCGCCCAGTCGAGACTGGAGTCGAAATTGTTGGACATGTATTCGAGCTGCGACAGATCCCAGGCGATGTTTGCGTAGGTGGTCCGAAACGGTTGCAGGTCGATCGCCGCGCGGAGATGCCGCCGCGCGTCGTCATAGCGGCCGGCGGCGAGCTCCGCCGATCCGAGCGCGGCGAGCTCGCCGACATTGCGCTTTGGCTTTGCGTCGATCGCCTCGGCGAGCGACACCGCGCGATTGAAATCCGACTTCCGCACCATCGACTGGACGTCGCTGCCACGCTCAATGTTCGCAGGATCGTAGAGCAGTGGCCCGATGACCACGTCGGAGTAGAGTGCACAGCCGGCGACGACTAGGGAGACCGCGAGTAGGGAGCAAAGGGGCCGGGCTTTCATGGGGACTTCCGGAATTGTACCGGTGACAGTCAGATGCGCGGACGTTTCGATGGGGTTACAAGAATGCCCAGCTCTCGAATCTGATAGGCAAGCGCCTGCCGGGAGATCTTCAACAATGAGGCCGCCTGGTTCTGATTTCCGTTCGCCTGAGCCAGCGACTTTTCGATCAGCTCCCGGCGGAAGCAGGCCACAGCGTCCTGGTATGAGCCGAAGGACGTCCGCACGATCTTGATCCGGCGGAGGCGCTCCGGCAGGTGCTCGAGGTCGATCTCTCTCGCCTCCCCGGCAAGAGCGTGCGCAGCGCGGATCGTGTTCTGCAGCTCACGCACATTGCCCGGCCAGTGATACGACGCAAACGCCGCTATGACTTCCGCCGAGAGGCGCGCCGGGCCGCCGCGATGCTTCTGCCGTTCGACGGTGAGGAAATGCGACGCCAGCAAGGGGATATCGCTGGCGCGATCGCGCAAAGGCGGAAGGACGATTTCCACCCCGCGAATCCGGTAGTAGAGATCTTCGCGGAACCTCCCCTGCTCCACCGCCGCCTCCAGTTTTCGATTCGTGGCGGTCACAACGCGAACATCCGCGGTTCGGTTGACCGTCTCGCCAACGCGCCGGAACTCTCCTTCCTGAAGAAAACGCAGCAGCTTCGCCTGCGCGGCGAGCGGCATCTCTCCGATCTCGTCGAGAAACAAAGTTCCTGTGTCGGTGGTCTCGATCAGCCCCGCGCGATCGCGGTCGGCTCCAGTGAATGCGCCGCGTGCATGGCCAAAGAGCTCGCTCTCGATCAGATTCTCCGGGAGGGCGGCGCAGTTGATGGCCGTGAACGATTTGTGGCGCCGCGACGACTGGCGATGCATGGCGCGCGCAACCAGCTCCTTTCCGGTGCCTGACTCGCCGAGGATGCAGACGGCCACGTCACGCTTGGCGACTCGCGCGATGAGGCCGTAAATTTCGCGGATGGCCGGCGACTCTCCGACGATTCCCTCTACAGCATCTCCAACTGCTTCGGGCGGCTCTTCATCCATGAGCTTGCGCAATCGGTGATGCTCGGCACGAACGCGGAATAATGAAGCGATTGCAGTGCGCGAGTCGGAAGACCATCGGCTCAGGTCATCGATGGATAGCAGCTCGCGATCGCTGCAGGCGACCCAGTCGGTCGTCGGCGCCGCAAGGATCGCGTCGAGCTCCTGCGACGCGAGAGGCGGCAGTGATCCGATCTCCTGCCACTGGCCGAGGCGATTGCGGGTTGCGTAACGCCAGCCAGTCGGGCTGAAGGCATTCCTGGCGAACGGGAATGCAAGCGCGGAGGCGGCGCGCAGAATGCGCAATTCGGAATCGGCGGCGCGCTCGGCGGTGGAGTCCGGCACGATATTCAACTCAGCCGCGATTTTCTCCGCCATCTCTTTTCGACCGCGACCGGATGCGGCGCGGAAGAGCATCAGCTTCTCCGATCCGTTCGCCGGGGAAGGCGCCGCGCCGCCGCTCACCTCCCATTCGATGAGCCGTCTGGCCCAATCACGCAGCGGACCATGAGCAAGTCCTCGCCGCGCGCATAAGAGCGCGTGGCGACTGGTCAACTCCATGTTTGCGGTTGCGCCGGTTGAGCGGAGCGGCGAATCGTGGCGTTGGACCCAGTCGATTTCGTCGAGGATGAGCGCCGCCGCTTCGCGAATCTGATCCGACGTCTGGACCGCGAGAACAGCGTTCGCTGCGCGCTGGGCCGCGGTAAAGCGGCCGCGCGAGAAATCGATCGCTGCTGCGAGCATCTGCAACTCTGCCAGGCGCTTCTCATCGCGCATTTCGCCATAGAAGCTGCGGAGCCGGTCCAGCAAATGCGTGGCGTGTGTCCACTGGCCCTCATCGGCCGATAAAAACGCCAGGATAAAGAGAATCCCGCCCGCCGCGCGATCGCCTTGCGTTTCTTCCACGCGCAGCAGTGCGTCGAGTGCCGCCGTGCGCGCCGCAACCCAGTCGCCGCTGCAGAAGAGTGCGAACACGAAATCCAGCGTCGCATCGATTCGCTGCGGCACCGTGGCCGCCGCGGCGAGTGCGGTGCGGGCGTTCGCGATTGCATCCTGGAGATCGCGTGAGACGACCGCTCGATACACCGCAATCCGCGCGGCGTAGTACTCGTTGCCGCGCAACTGCAGCCACGCATCGTCGGCCGCCATCCCTGCGTCGAGGGCGAGCACCGCCCGTTCATAGCCGAGTCTGAGCCGCTCGTCGTCTGTTGAAGGCTGGCAGGCGTCCAGCGCCTTGCGAGCATCCCCCTGCCGGTCCAGATGAAGGAGAAGCTCCGCCCGAAGCAGCTCACAATCGAAGTCGCTCGCGTGTAAACGCTCCAGGCGCGCGAGCGCGACCGCGTAGTCGCCCATGCGCCGCTCGATGCGTGCGAGCAGCGGCTCCGATGCGAACTCACGAGCGTCGCGATACCGTCCGGCATCGATGAGCGCCTCGGCCAGAGCTCTTCGCGAACGCTCCGTAAGAGCGGCGCGCGGCACGGCGCGCAGCGTACGGATGACATCCTCGCGCGACCGCCACTCGATCGACTCGAGTAGCGCGGCGGCCCTCGGGACGTCTCCCGCCTCAATTGTCAGAAAAGCGGCGCAGCGGCGGTCGCCATAGCCCTCCGCGACTTCGGCGGCCACTCGGCACAGCGACATGCGCGACACGGCGGGAATCGAATCGATGGCTTGACGCCGAATGTCTTCGGAGGCGAATGAAAATTCCCCATCATCGACGGTGCAGATTCCGTCGATCACGAGATCTGTTGCCCGCGCGGTGGACAGTAGCCGCTCGAGGAAACGGTCGACCAGCGTTTTCGGCGCGCGGCAGCCCAGAAGGGCGACCGCGGCGACATACGACCGCAACGGCTCATGCAGCTCGGTCACCGCAACGTCGTCCATGGGCAGCCGCACTTCTCCTTCGTCAAGATAACGGGTCAGGGCTGGGGATTGGACGAGTGTCTGAATCCATTCGCCTCGCGCGCGCGGCGGGAGCGCGGCCAGCCGAGCGTCAATTTCACGCCGGCCATCGAGCACCGGAGACAGCACGAACCAGCTCGTCTCCGGCAGCTCTGTGGCGCCGGTCCCGATCCACACGCCGACGTCCGCGGCCTGCAGCAGATCGACGACGTGACGCGATGCGTGATCGAATGATTCCCACTGCGTCAGCACGAAAATGCGGCGCGACTCACCCAACGCGGCGACGACACGTTCGACGATCTCCCGCTCTGAAAGCGCCTCGACCGCGCCGATCATCTGCCGTAGCGCGCCAATTGCCGAGTAGCGAACAACGGGGGAAGCCTCGTCGCCGAAAATCTCGACGGGTGCGCCGAGCGCTGCCAGCCCTCGAAGCGCGATCACCTCCGCCGGCGCGCGGAAGCGTCCTCTCGAGCGCACGAGAAGGTCGCGCAGCGATTCGATTCCCGGCGCGGCCACCGAGCCGATCGCCGCACGCCGCAGCCACCTCAGATCGGCTGCCGCGTCGGCCCGAAGGCGGGATTCAACTTCGTGATAGGCAGTTTCCGCGCGCCCCCACGACTGCCGCAAAACGTGCAGCGGTGGGGCGCTCATCGCTGCCGCGAACTCCTGGATCGAAGTGAGCATTGGAGGAGATTCCTCGCCGCCGCGGCGTGCAGAAATGCGCAACAGCCGGCAATCGGTCGCACGCTTCCGCACCACCACCCATTCGTCGGCATCGAACGCCCCGTCGCGCACTCCGGCAAATTGCAGGAATGCGAGGTGCGCGGCGAACTGTCCGACGAGCGACAGCCGGTCGCGGCTGCCGATCTCCTTCAACGCGCGCAGCGGTGTGGCCTCAATTTGAATTTCGGCCGCAAATGGATCGCCCCATGGCAGCGTCGAATGCCGCAAGGCCGAGACAGCCGCGCGGTCCCACCCGAACTGCCGAACGTCCAGAACGATCGCGCGGCGGGCTGATCCGCGCATGGTCATGATGTGCTGAGCTTCTTTGCTAAGGAGTGACCGGCGGGGAAGAAATGGTACCCTCCCGCGCCGTGCACGACGTCGAGGCCGCGATCGAAGGGGCGAAGCTCGGAGCGGCCGTCCTCTTGAGCTATTGGGAACAGCTGGGAAAAGAGGATGCGGACATCAAGGCGCGCAACGACTGGGTCTCGCGCGCGGATCGTGAAAGCGAAGCAGCGATCGTCTCCTTCCTTCAGCAGCACTTTCCCGCTGACGCCATCCTCGGCGAAGAAGGAGGGCTGAGCGTCTCCGGTGGGACGAGCGGCCGCACCTGGATCATCGACCCCCTGGACGGCACATCGAACTATCTGCAGCACTTCCCGGTGTGGTCGATCTCCATCGGCCTGCAGTCGCGCGACGAAGTGATCGCGGGCGTGATCTACGAGCCGCTGCGCAATCTCTTCTTCACGACGGAGCGCCGTGCGGGGGCGTTTCGCAATGGCGTCCGCATGCAAGTCTCTGATCAGCAGACTGTCGAAGGGTCATTCCTGGCGACCGGATTTCCATTTCGCGCGCAGCAGTTCGTCAAGATCTACTGCGCGATCTTTCAAGACGTGATCTCGCAGGCGAAGGGCGTCCGCCGCGCAGGGTCCGCGGCACTCGATCTTGCGTACACCGCAGACGGCATTTTCGACGGCTTCTTCGAGCTGCATCTGTCACCTTGGGACGTCGCCGCCGGTTCGCTGATGGTGACCGAAGCCGGCGGCCGCGTCAGCGACTTTTCCGGAGGCGATCGCTGGTTCGAGCGCGGCAACATCGTCGGCGCTCCCCCGGCGATTCATGCGCAACTCATTGCCTTGATCAATCGCCACGTGAGCGAGGAACAGCTCGATCGGCGCGCTGTGCACCGTGCCGCTCCTTCCGAATGACCGAGAAGCTGCCGCGCGATTTCTATCTGCAGGACACCGTGACCGTCGCCCGTGCGCTTCTCGGATGCACGCTATGGCACCGCCGCGGCCGTGAGCTTCTCGCTGCGCGACTCGTGGAAACCGAAGCATATCTGGGCGCGAACGACCAGGCGAGCCATGCGCGGCGCGGTCTGCGCTCTCTCCGTAACGAGTCGATGTATCTCGAGGGTGGTCACGCCTATGTCTACTTCACGTACGGCATGCACTGGTGCCTGAACGTCGTCACGCAGGAGGCGGACATCGCCGAGGCGGTGCTCATTCGCGCTGCGGAACCGCTGCGTGGAACGGAATCGATGCGCAAGAGGCGCCCGAAGGCGAAACGCGATTTCGATCTGATGAATGGGCCGGGAAAAATCTGTGCCGCAATGGACATCGACCGGCGCCTCGACAGCGAGCCGCTCGATGGCCACCGTTTGTTCATCACCGCGCGCGAAATGGAAGTCGACGAGTCGGCAATTGCCGTGAGCCGTCGCGTCGGGGTGGATGGCGCCGGAGACGCCGCCCACTGGCCTCTTCGGTTCTATTTGCGAGGGAATCGATATGTCAGCGCGTATCGCAGTTGACCACGCGGCGGCAGCGTTCAGCCGTCTCGCCAGTGCCGAGGCTCGCCGCAACCAGGGGCGCTCGCGCCGCTTTTGATACGCCGGCATCGTCACCCGCCGCGCCAGAATGCGCTCCACAAGCTCCTTTGCCTTTGCGGTTTGTTTCTGTTCAGCGAAAAACTCGGCGGCGGCGCAAAGCGTCTCCGTCGACGTCGAAATGTCGATGAGCTTCTCGAATGTGGCGGAAGCCTCCTCTGTCCGGCCTGTCTTTGCCAGCGAGCGCGCGTAGAAGACTCGAGCGCGCGAGAAGTCGTATTTCGGGTCGATTTTCACGACGCGCTCGAAATCGCTCAGCGCAGCAGCGTAATCCCCAAGTTCAAACGTGGCGATGCCTCGGCGATAAAACGGATCGACGGAGTCCGTCCGCGAGCTCAGCGCGCGATCGAAGCACTCGCGTGCACGCGGATAGCGTTTTTCTTCGAGCGGCAGGTCGCCAAGTTCTTCGTAATTTCCCGCCGATGGATTCTCGAGCACGATCGCCTCGAGCATCTTGACACGCTTGCGGCGCGAGAAGCCCTTCATCGACTGCCGTGCCAGCCCCAGATCGGGAACCATCTCCATGACGATGTAGACCGTCGCTCCAATGGCACCGAAGAAAATGATGATCCAGATCCAGTAGCTGTCAGGCCGCCGGCGGATGAAATGGACGATGGCCACGACCTGTAGGATGAACCCGTACGAAAAGAACCGCCCCAGCGCGGCGCCGTGAGTTGCGGCAAACGCGGATGGGGCGGACAGACATAGGACACACACGAGCAGCAGGAGGCGCGCTCTCATTGGGTGAGAGCGATTATACGGGCCGATCTAGTCCCTCAAATACTCCATCAGATAGTCGGCGGCGATCTTCGAATTGATCAGCGAAAGTTTGCTGATGACGGCTTTCTTCAGCTCCGGATCCTTTTCCTTCCGCGCGAGGGCGACCAGGGCCTGCGCGTTGCCCTGAATGAAGAGCGAGTTGATGATCGTTTTTCGAACGTCGGTGCGCTGGTCAGAGTCGTAGAGTGACATCAGGAACTGACCGGTGCGCTCGCCGCCCATGATGCCGAGGTTCTTGATCGCCGTGAGCTTCAAATCGAGATTGGGTTCGTTGCGGGCGATGTCGAAGAGCTTTTCGGCGTTGCCGCCGATGAACATCGCCTGGATGATTTTCTTTCGCACTGCGGTGGACGACTCGGTCTTGTACAGCTCCGCAAGCTCTTCACGCGCTCCGATCAGTCCGAGTTGCGAGACCGCTTCCGCACGAAGCTCGGGATTCTGCTCCCCTTTCGCGAGCGCGTAGAGGTGGTCACGATCTCCAGCGACCATGTAGGACCTCAGCACCGACTTCTTGGTGTCGATGTCGGGAGTGGAGGCGTATAAATCCGCGAGGAGCTTGCGATTGCGTTCGCCGCCCATGATGCCCAGGTATCGGACGGCGCGGCGCTGCAGCTCGGGATTGGCGCCGTTCCTCGCCACGCGCGAGAGGACGTCGTAAGCCTGTGGTGAAGACGACTGGCTCAGCACGAAGAGCGCCTTGTCTTTCAGCTTCGAGGACTTGCTGGTCTGCAGAATGCGGTCGAGCACAGGGACAGCGCGGTCGGGATCGCTCTGCATCAGACCATTGAGGGCGATGAGTTTCAGCTCTTCGTCGTCAACATGCTCCGGTTCGATTTGTTGTCCGGCGGACTGGCGGATTTCCAGCTCCGTCTTATTCGCCTCGTCATTCCACTTGCTCTTTGGATACGTGCTTTTCAGCTGCAGCAGCGTGGACAGCGCTTCCGAACGCATGCCCATCTTGCTCTGCGAGAAGGCCAACCAGTAGAGCGCCGCGTCGGCGTGCGACAGGCGCATGTCAGCGACTTTCTGAAAGGCCCTCGCGGCGCGTTTCCAGTCGTGCTCGTCGATGGCGTCGTTCCCCTGGTCATAGAGGTCTTCTTCTTTTTCAATCTTCGCTTGCTGCTTTTCGTTGTCGATTCCGGTGAACACATCCGCGCGAATGGCTGGCGCGCTGATGACACAGGCGAGAAAAGCGGCGGCCCAAATCATTTTCGTTTTCATAGTGAGGTGATTCCCTTCTGTGGTGCGACCGGAACTTCCTGGCCGCTTGTCTGTGCGCTGATGACGCGCACCATGAATAGCAATCCTTTTGAGTCAATGCGCTTCTGCAGCGTGGCCGCCTCGTCGGGCGACAACCTGCCGTCAGCATGAGCGATGGCGATCAGGATCGGTTCCAGGTCAGAGAGGACCATGGCCAGGCGATCGTCGCCGCGCTGCGTGGCGGTCTGTCGGTAGATTCGGTTCGACACCACCAGCTCTTCGGCGCGCTTCTGCTCGCCGGAAAGATCGAGGCCGTGCTTCGTGTCAGCGTTCGCCACCTCGAGCAGCATCCGTTCGGAGCTGTCCAGGTGGTCGGTAACCACCACCAGAAGAACGCGATCTTTGGCGGTTTGTGGAGCGCCGCGGCCCTCCGCGGCGCGCGCCGCCGAGGGCGACGGCGCCACACCTGGTGCGGCATTCCTCGCATGCCATAGCTCGCCAGCGACAAATGCCACTGCGAGCACCGCGGCCGCCGCGAGCATCGATTGCCACGTTCTTCGACGGCGCCCTTCGCTTCCGAGCTTCCAGCGCAGTCGGGACCAGACCTGTTCTGGGTAGCCCTCGCCTCGCTGCGGCACAGGCATTTCGTCGACCAGCGCGAGCACGCGCCGGATGGCGTTGTCTTCGGCTCGGCAGACGTCGCAGGACTGGAGATGCCGCGCAATCGCCGCCGGCGATTCATCATCATGGTAGTGATGCAGTACGAGTTCTTGTTCTGTCAGATGTTGCATGTTGAGGACCTCACGAACGGCTCCAGGGACTGGCGAAGCTTTCGAACTGCACGAAAAATCGTGTGCTTCGCGGCATTCACCTGGATGCCGAGAGTCTTGCCGATCTCCTCGACGGGCATTCCTTCAAAGTGGCGCAGCACGAACGCTGTGCGCTCGTTTCCGCTGAGCCGTTCCATCGCCGCGGCAACCTGCTCGCGCAATTCGGCGCTGAGCAGCAGCCGATCCTGTTGCGGATCGGTGCTCACCGCCCCGGTCATCTCGGCCTCCTCGGGGTCGCCCCCGTAGTGGCGATCGAGGCGGCCGCGAGAGCGCAGCAGGTCGAGCGCGCAGTTGACCGCGATGCGATGCACCCAGGTTCCAAAGTTCGCACGCTCCTCGAATTTGTCGATCTGTCGGTACGCGCGAAGGAATGTCTCCTGCACCACATCGTCGGCATCGTGTTCATTTCCTGTCATCCGATACGCCACTCGAAAGATGGGTTGACTGTGACGCTCCACCAGCAGCCGGAACGCGTCGGGATCGCCGGCACGCGCCCGGCTTACGGTGGTGACGTCAGTCATCTCCATCCCATTGGCCTTAGACTCGGAATATGGAAGGTGGTTAGCCGGTGAAACTCTTGTGAATCGGGACCTTGGACGCCTGCTCATCCTACTCGGAGGAGTGCTTCTTCTCGCCGGAATCGCCTTGACCGCCTTCGGACGGCTCGGGCTCGGCCGCCTCCCGGGCGACTTTGTCTATCGGCGCGGCAACTTCTCGTTCTATTTCCCTCTGATGACCTCGATTCTGCTCTCGATCGCTCTCTCCCTGTTGCTCTGGTTGTTCCGCCGGTAGAATCGAACCATGGCTCGACTCGTCCACCTCGTCGTGGTCTACGGCGTACCGCTCATCTTCCTGAATGTTTTTCTCGAGCAGATCGGTGCGCCGCTACCGGCCGCGCCCACCCTGATCATCGCCGGCGCACTGTCGCGCGAAGGTCGGATGTCGTCGACCCACGTCCTGATCGCCGCTGTGATGGCTTCGTTGCTCGCCGATTGGATGTGGTTCCTTCTCGGCCGCCACTATGGCTATCGGATTCTGCGCCTGCTCTGCCGCATTTCGCTGTCTCCTGATTCATGCGTGCGCGACACGGAAGCGAAATTCGAACGCTGGGGACTGAAGTCTCTCCTGATCGCCAAGTTCATTCCTGGATTCTCCACTGTTGCACCGCCGCTGGCTGGCGCGGCAAAACGGTCGACAGTCGCGTTCCTCATCTATGACGGTATCGGAGCGGTGCTGTGGGCGGGAAGTGCGGTCGCCGCAGGGCGGGCTTTTCACCACGCGATCGAGCGCGTGCTTGTCGCACTGGAAAACCTCGGCTGGTGGGCGGTAGTCATCGTCGCTCTCGTCGTGGCCCTGCTGATTCTTTTCAAATGGGCACAGCGCCGCGGCTTTTACAGGCAGCTGCGGATGGC
>WNEY01003890.1_pt1 | contig 11297 bp, 9 predicted proteins | sample 5400531 | NCBI WGS metagenome assembly WNEY01 (sample SAMN13153338, study PRJNA577476) | soil metagenome | isolation source: 200 cm saprolite under Douglas fir tree site 1 | place: USA:California | collected 2015-04-18
AGCCGCACGACGTCGTCGATCTCCGGCGTCGAGACCTCGAAGATATCAGCGTTCTCGACCGCCGTGATTCGGTGGCGCGTGTGCGGGGGCAGGTGCACCGAATCGCCCTTGCCCATCCGCACCTTCTCGAGCTCTCCGTTCAGCCCACCGATCTCGATGTCGACCGCACCCTCGCTCACGAGCAGCCACTCGTCCTTGCGCTCGTGATACTGAAGCGACAGCGCCTCTCCCTCGTTGACATGGATGATCTTGCCCAGGTAGCGGCCCGTGACCGCCCAGCGGATCTCGTAGCCCCAGGGCTTGTCGACGCGCGACTCCTCCGCGCGCTTGATTTTCGGTTGATCAGACATGGGCTCGAAGGCCGACGATGTCCTCCAACGCCGCGAGCCGCGCTTCGACCGCGGCCTGGTCTGCGGCCTCAGAGTAGATGCGCACGAGTGGCTCGGTGCCGCTGGCCCGGAGCAGCACCCAACTCCCGTCGGCGAGATAGAACTTGAAGCCGTCGTCCGAGCGAATGCGTTCTACCTTGACCCCGGCCACCTCGCTTGGTTCGTGGGTCTCGAGCGTGTGCAGGATTCGCTTGCGGTCTTGGTCATACGTCTCACGGTTGAGGTGAATGTCGTGGCGCGAGTATGCGTGGGGGCCGACACGCTTCTCGAGGCCGGCAAGGATCTGCGACAGCGGCTGCCCGAGCTTCACGATCATGTCCGCGAAAAGCAGGCCGATGAGGATGCCATCGCGCTCGGGAATGTGGCCTTTGATCGCGAATCCGCCTGACTCCTCGCCGCCTAGCACCGCGTCGGTCTCCATCATCTTCGGCGCCACGTTCTTGAATCCGACCGGCACCTCATAGACGGTCTCGCCGAACTCGGCCCCGAGCTTCTCGGCCATGGCGGTCATGTTCACTGTCTTGACCACGGGACCGGTCATGTGGCGCACATCGAAGAGGTAAAGCATCAGCAGTGCGAAGACCTGCAGCTGATTGATGAAGCGACCCGTCTCGTCGATGATCCCGACCCGATCGGCGTCGCCGTCCGTGCAGATACAGAGGTCCTGCCCCCCACTCCGCATGACCGCGATGGCCGCGTTGATGTTGGGCGGAATCGGCTCCGGGTTGACGCCTCCGAACAACGGGTTCCTTTCGTTGTGCAGCTCGACCACCGAAGTGCGGCCTCCATCGAGCAGCTCCTTGATGTACCCGTAGCCGGATCCGTACATGCACTCGTGCAGGATGCGGAGGCCGGCCGACTTGATCGCATCGAGGTCCACCATCCGGGCGATCTGCACGTAGTAGGGCGAGCGCGGGTCATAAAGCGAAACCAGGCCGTCGGACTGACTCCGATCCGGCACCGCCACCTCCTCGAGCGCATTGATGCGCGGCTCGAGCTGGGCGATGACGTCGCTTGACGCCGCGCTTCCCGTCTCCGATTTGAACTTGATGCCGTTGAACAAGTAGGGGTTATGGCTCGCGGTGACCACCGCCGCCCCCGTCGCCTTGCGGTCGATGACCGTCCAGGACGCCACCTGGGTAGGCGACGGGCGGTCGAACATGAGGGTGCGCACTCCATTGGCGGCAAAGACGTCGGCCACGGTGCGCGCAAAATCCTCAGACGCGAAGCGGCAGTCGTAGCCGACCACCGCGAGCGGATCCCCCGAGAGCGAGCGCATGTACTCGGCTGCGCCCTGTGCGACGCGGCGGACGTTGGCGAAGGTGAAATCGTCGGCCACGATCCCCCGCCAGCCGTCGGTGCCGAACTTGATCTGGTCGGCCATCTGAAGTGCCGATCAGAGTAACTGTCGGGGCCCCCGCGAAATCGAAGATTTCGTGGGGTGACTATAGGTAGCGGGTTTTGCGGGCCCGCCTGAGGGCGTCCACGACCTTCTTCACATCCTGTGCGCGCGAGCGGGGACACACGAGGAGGGCGTCCTCGGTGTCGACGATGATCATGTCCTCGAGTCCGATCGCGGCCACCAGCCGCTTATCACCGAAGACCAGGCTGCCATGTGTATCGACAAGCACGGCCTCACCGTCGACCGAGTTGCCGCGGGCGTCTGGATGCACTCGATCGCCGAGCTCTGCCCAGTTCCCGATGTCGGCCCAGTCGAAATCGCCCGGCACGAGCAGAAGGCGATCGGTCTTCTCCATGACCGTCCGGTCGATGACGTCGATCGGCAACCGGTTGTACAGCCGCGCCGCCGCCTCTTCGTCGCCCGCCAGGCGTGCCGCCAGCACCCGTCTAAGCGCCGCCAGCCGTGCCGGAGCATGCCTTGCCAGCTCCTCGATGAAGACGGGCAGCCGCCAGGCGAACCAGGCCAGGTTCCAGTAGTAGCCACCCGCCTTCAGGAACCGCCTGGCGGTGACAAGGTCGGGCTTTTCGATGAACTTCCTCACCCGCATCGCCCCTGCTGACGGCCGCCCCGGTGCGTGGATGTAGCCAAGGCCCGTCGACGGGAATGCCGGCTTGAGCCCGACCGTGACCAACGAGCTCGTGTCGGCCGCTGCACGCACGGCGGCGCGCAGAGCGTTGCGCGCCCTGGGGCCGCCCCTTACGACATGGTCGGCAGGCATGGCCACCATCACGGCGTCGGGGTGGCGGGCAATGAGTGTCAGCGCGGCCAGGCCATAAGCGTTGGTGGTGCCGCGTGCCGAGGACTCGAAGATCAGATGAGAGGCGTCGATCTCGGGCAGTACGGCTTCGATGATCTCGCGCTGACGAGTCTCGGTGAGAACGAAAACCTCGTCTCCGACGGCCCGCGCCCGCTCGTACGTCTCCCGCAGAAGCGGGCGGCCGCGCTCGCCGAGCGGAAGGACGTGCTTCGGCGTCGAGCGGCGCGATCGCGGCCACAATCTCGTCCCCGCCCCGCCGGCGGGGATGACGACGAGCGTCTTCCTCAACCGACCTCTTCCGCCAGCTCCTTGGCCCGCGCCGTCGATTCCCACGGCGCATCGATGTCTGTGCGGCCGAAGTGGCCGTAAACCGCGGTCTGGCGGAACAGCGGCCGCCTGAGATTGAGCTCCTTGATGATCCCGAGCGGACTCAGGTCGAACAGCTTGTTCACCGCCGCCGCAAGCGCCGGCTCAGGGACCTTGCCCGTACCGAACGTGTCGATCCTGACCGCGACCGGTTTGACGACCCCGATCGCGTAAGAGATCTGGACCTCGCACCGCCGCGCGAGGCCTGCGGCGACGATGTTCTTCGCTACATGCCGGGCGCCGTAAGCTCCCGCGCGGTCGACCTTCGTTGGGTCCTTGCCCGAGAAGCAGCCGCCACCATGGCGCGCAAACCCTCCGTACGTGTCGACCATGATCTTGCGGCCGGTGAGCCCGGCATCCGCCACCGGTCCACCAACGACGAAACGGCCGGTCGGATTGATGAAGGTGCGGATCCGGCCGTCCTTCAACTCGACGGGGATCACGGCGTCGATGACGTGCTCGCCGATGTCAGACCGCAGCTGCTCGGTGCTGACCTCGTCGTGATGCTGGGTGGAGAGGACCACCGTATCCACGACCGGCGGCTCGCCTGCATCGCCATACCGGATGGTCACCTGCACCTTGCCGTCGGGACGCAAGTAGTTGAGCGTCTTGGTGCGGCGAACCTCCGCGAGGCGACGCGCCAGCCGATGCGCAAGGATGATCGGCAGCGGCATGAGCTCAGGGGTCTCATCGCATGCGAAACCGAACATCATGCCCGAGTCGCCGGCGCCGCCGACGTCGACGCCCTGCGCGATATCGGGCGATTGCTCGTCGATGCTGGTGATCACGCCGCAGGTCTCGGCGTCGAAGCCGTACTTCGCACGCGTGTAGCCCACCTCTCGCACGGTCTGCCGGATGATCCGGGGGATGTCGACGTAGCAGTCGGTGGTGATCTCTCCGACCACGATGACCAGGCCGGTGGTGATGACGGTCTCGCAAGCGACGCGCGCGAGCGGGTCCTTGGCCAGGATCGCATCGAGGATGGCGTCGGAGATCTGGTCTGCGACCTTGTCCGGATGGCCCTCGGTGACCGACTCCGACGTAAACAGGCTGGTGGCCATGAACGGGTCCTCCTTTGAATCTCCCGCGCCGGCAAGGCCAGGCCTCCGTGTGGGCCTGTCCCCAAGCGCCAGGTTCATACCTCTGGGACGACAGAATCCTACACGACCGCTTTTTACGTTTCGCGCAGCTCCAGGTAGTGAATGCCCGAATGGCGCATGAACCTCGAGCCACGCTGGGCCAGCAGCACCCCGGTGGCGGCGCGCGCAGCCTCCACCACCGAGTCGATGTGCTCCCGTTCCATCTCCCAGGTCGCGGTCGGTGCTGTGATCGGACAAAGGACCGTGATGCGGGCGCGGTCGCGTAGGCGTTCGTAGTCGCTCAGCATCTGGTGGTGCAAGGCCAGCTGAAGGGTGCGGGCGATCAGCTCTGGCCAGGTGGTGGGCGCTTGCTCGTTCTCACCGCCCGCCATGAGGCTGATGGCGAGGATCTCCTTGGCGCCGTCCGCGACGGCGATGTCGAGTGGCGTGTTGTCGACGATCCCACCATCCATGTGCTCTCGCCCGTCGATCCGGACCGAGGGGAACACGCCGGGGATGGCGGTCGAGGCCAGCAGGGCCGGGGTCAACGCCCCCGCGCGGAACACTGCGGGCTTGCCGGCATTGAGGTCTGTGGCCACGATCGCGAGCGGGAGCTTCATCTGCTCGAACGTCGTGATGCCGGTCAGAGCTTGCGCCCGCTCGACCAGGCGACGGACATTGTCCTGGGGCAGGGCGCTGACCTGGCCGCGACGCAAGCCCGACAGGATGACGCCGAGCGGGTGCGCATGGAAGACCTCCATGGCCTGCCGCGACATCCAGAGCTCGCGCAGCATCATCACCCCGGCCTCGGACGGGTAGGCGGCGATGCAGCTGCCGTTCAAGGCGCCGACGCTGACCGCGACCATCGCGACCGGGGACTCCACGCCGGCCTCGAACAGCGCCTGGAGCACTCCAACCTGGGCGGCGCCGCGAGCGCCGCCCCCGCCCAGCACCCACGTGCGCCGAGCGGGCCCGAACACCTACTCGCCTCCCCACATCGTGGGGAGGTCGGCGCGCGCAGCGCGCCGGGTGGGGACAGACATCTGCCCGAAGCCTAGCTCAGCAGCTAGGTTCCTTCCTCCCAAGAATTGAGATAGCGCTCCTGCTCCGCGGTCAGGGTGTCGATCGCGATCCCCATCGCGTGCAGCTTGAGCTGCGCGACCTCTTTGTCGATCTCGTCCGGCACGTCGTACACCCGCTTCTCGAGCGTCGCGGCGTTGGCTGCGATGTACGCGGCGCAGAGGGCCTGGTTCGCGAAGCTCATGTCCATCACAGCGGCGGGATGCCCCTCGGCTGCCGCCAGGTTGATGAGCCGGCCCTCCGCGAGCACGTGCAGGCGACGCCCATCTCGCATCTTGTATTCCTGCACCGAAGGCCGCACCTGGCGCACGCCGGTGGCCATCTCGTCCAGCGCCTTGAGGTTGATCTCGGAGTTGAAGTGGCCTGAGTTGGCCAGTATGACGCCGTCCTTCATCGCATCGAAATGGTTGCGATCGAGGACATTGACGTCACCGGTGACCGTGACGAAGATGTCGCCGGTCTGGGCGGCCTCGTCCATCTTCATGACCCGAAAGCCATCCATCGCCGCTTCCAGGGCCTTCACGGAGTCCACCTCCGTGATGACGACGTCCGCGCCGTGGCCCTTCGCCCTCGACGCGAGGCCGCGCCCGACCCACCCATAGCCGGCGATGACAAACGTCTTGCCGGCGAGGAGCACGTTGGTGGCGCGGATGATGCCGTCGATCGTCGACTGCCCTGTCCCGTACCGGTTGTCGAACATGTGCTTCGTGTCGGCTTCGTTGACGGCGATGATCGGGTAGCGCAGCACGCCGCGCTCCGCCATGGCCCGGAGCCTGATCACACCGGTGGTGGTCTCCTCGGTGCCTCCGATGACTTCAGCGAGCTGCTCCTTGCGCTCCTTGTGAAGCCGGGACACCAGGTCGGCTCCGTCGTCCATGGTCATAGACGGATGGTGGTCGAGCGCTGCATCTATGTGCTGGTAATACGTGTCGTTGTCCTCGCCTCGAATCGCGTACGTCTTGATCGAGTGCTGCGATGCCAGCGCGGCCGCGACCGCGTCGTTGGTCGAGAGTGGATTGGACGCGCAAAGCGCTAGGTCGGCGCCGCCCGCCTTGAGGGTCAGCATCAGGTTGGCCGTCTCGCTCGTCACGTGGAGGCACGCGGCCAGCTTGAGACCCTTGAGGGGCTGGTCCTTGATGAATCGCTGCCGGATCAGCGTGAGCACAGGCATCTCTCTCGCCGCCCAATCGATGAGGTCCTGTCCCTCGGCGGCCAGGTTCAGGTCCTTGACGTCGCTGCCTTTCGCGCTGACTTTCAAAAGAGTCTCTTCTCCTCAGTAGACAAGCTCGCTCACCACCTCGATCCCTTCCAACCGCTCGCGCCCTTTGAGGAAGCTCAGCTCGATGAGAACGTGCACGCCGAGCACCTCACCACCGAGCTTGCGGATCAACTCGGTCGCGGCGGAGGCCGTGCCTCCGGTGGCCAGCACATCATCCACGATCAGCACTGTCTGGCCGGGTCGCACCGCGTCCTCGTGGATCTGAAGCTGGTCGGTTCCATACTCGAGCTGGTAGTCCTGGCTGACGGTCTTCCACGGCAGCTTACCCGGCTTGCGGATCGGCACGAACCCGGCCCCGAGCCCCAGGGCCACGGCGCCGCCGGGGATGAACCCTCGCGCCTCGATCGCAGTGACCACGTCGGGTGGGCGATCCAGCCAGTGGCTGCACACTTTCTCGACCATGCCTTTGAACATGACCTTGTCCGCCAGCAAGGGGGTGATGTCCTTGAAAACGATCCCCGGCTGCGGGAAGTCTGGGACGTCGCGAATCAGCCGGCGCAGGTGCTCTTCGGTCAGATTCATACGACTCCACGGAAGTATTCCAGGGTCAGGGCGAGACCGTCCTCGAGCGCGACCTCCGGCTGCCAGCCAAGGAGCTTGCGGGCGTGGGCGATGTCCGGCCGGCGCTGCTTGGGATCGTCGATCGGCAGAGGGCGGAGCTCGATGGCGCTGGAGGATCCCGCCAGCCGGATGATGATCTCGGCCAGCTCCAGGACAGTCACCTCGTTTGGGTTGCCGAGGTTGACCGGCAGCTCGTCGCCCTTGTCGAGCGTGGCGAGTACGCCTCGGACCAGGTCTGACACGTAGCAGAGGCTGCGGGTCTGCGAGCCGTCGCCGTAGACGGTGAGCGCCTCGCCGCGGATCGCCTGCGCCATGAAGTTGGGCACGGCCCGCCCATCGAGCACCTGCATCCGCGGGCCGTGCGTGTTGAAGATCCGGATGATCCGGGTATCCACACTGTGCGCCCGGTGATACGCCATCGCAAACGCCTCCGCCGCTCGCTTCGCCTCGTCGTAGCAGCCGCGAGGCCCGATCGGGTTGACGTTGCCCCAGTACGACTCCGGCTGAGGATGGACGAGCGGATCGCCGTAGACCTCGGAGGTCGAAGCCAGCAGGAAGGTGGCGGTTTTCGCTCGCGCAAGACCGAGCATGTTCATGGTCCCGACGGTGCCGACCTTCAAGGTGTGGATGGGGTTCGCGTCATATTGAGGCGGCGAGGCGGGCGACGCGAAGTGGAGGACGTAGCGCACGTCTCCTTCGACGTCGACGCGCTCGTTGACGTTCGCCTGGCGGAACTCGAAATCGGGATTCTCGACGAGGGCGCTCACGTTGTCGCGGGAGCCCGTGATGAAGTTGTCGAGCGCCAGCACGCGCATGCCGCGCGCCAGCAACGCCTCGCAAAGGTGCGAGCCGATGAAGCCGGCGCCACCCGAGACGACCGCCCTCGGCTTGGAGCTAGTCGCGGCCGATACCCCGATATGTGAAGCCATGGCTGCGCATGACCGCGGGGTCGTAGATGTTGCGCCCGTCCACGATCACCGGCCGGCGCATCGAGGCCTTCAGGCGGGCCATGTCAAGGTGGCGAAACTCGTTCCACTCCGTGACCACCACCAGCGCGTCGGCGCCGGCCGCCACCGCATATGCGTCCTTGGTGTACTCGACAGCCGGCAGCTTGACGCGCGCGCCTTCCATCGCTGCCGGGTCATAGGCACGGACGTGCGTGCCTGCGGCGAGCAGAACCCGCGCGATGTCCATGCTCGGCGCATCGCGAAGGTCGTCGGTGTTGGGCTTGAAGGCCAGGCCGAGCAGTCCTACAACCTTGTCCTGGAGCTCATCCAGGCCCTCGCGCAGCTTGTCGATGACCAGCATCCGCTGGTCGCGGTTGATGTCCATCACGGCGTTGAGCAGCTCCGGGTGGTAGTCGAAGCGCTCGGCCAGCGCCGCGAGCGCCTTGACATCTTTCCCGAAACAACTTCCGCCATAGCCGATACCGACGTCGAGGTAGCTCGGCCCGATCCGCTTGTCGAGCCCCATGCCCTCGGCCACGAGCTTCGCGTCGGCGTCGACGCGCTCGCAGATACGTGCGATCTCGTTGATGAATGAGATGCGCGCTGCGAGGAAAGCGTTCGATGCGTACTTGACCATCTCCGCCGTGTAGATGTTCGGGGTGATGAGGATGTGCGCCTGCAGGGGCTCGTAGAGCTTCGCCACCTTCTCAGCCGCAGCGCGATCGTGACCGCCGATCACTACCCGGTCCGGGTGCATGAAGTCCTGGATCGCGGAGCCCTCGCGCAAGAACTCCGGGTTGGAGACCACGTCGGCCTTGTGCTTAGCGTTGCGCTGACCGATGACGCGGGACACCATGTCTCCGGTGAGGGGCGGGACCGTCGACTTGTTGACGACCACGAGCGGACCATCCATCGAGTCGGCGATCGAGCCGGCCGCGGACTCGACGAAAGAGAGGTCGGCCTCTCCACCCTCGCCCTCTGGCGTGCTGACGGCGATGATGGCGTACTCCGCGCCCGGCACCGCCTCCTGGTACGACGTGGTGAAGGTGAGCCGCTTGGCCTTGGTGTTGCGTTCGACCAGCTCGCTCAGCCCTGGCTCGAAGAAGGGGACGTGGTTTCGCAGCAGCTGCGCGACCTTCTCGCGGTTGGTGTCGACGACGATCACGTCGTTGCCTAGATCCGCCAGGCACGCGGCCGTCGTCAGGCCGACATATCCGGCGCCGATGACCGCGACCCTGGACAAAGCGGGGCGATTATCTCAGGAGGCTTTCATAACCCGCGATGGTCTGGCGCGCGGCCTTGCGCCAGCCGAACCCTTTGGCCCGCTCGAACCCAGCGCGGCGGGCCCGAGCCGGGTCTTGGGACAGGGCCGCCGCGGCTCGACCCAGTGCCTCGGCATCCCCATCCGTGACCAGCTCGCCCGCATTACCCACGACCTCTGGCAGGCTTGAGTTTCGGAACGCCGCCACCGGGCAGCCGCACGCCATCGCCTCCAGGCACGGCAGCCCGAAGCCCTCGTACCGGCTCGGAAACAAGAGGCAGCCCGCGGCGGCGTAAAGGTCGGCAAGCTCGGCGTCGTCGACGTGACCGAGCATGTGGGCTCCGCCCATGCTGTGGGGAGCCTGGCGACCCGGATGTCCGGCGATCACAAGCTCGAGCCCATGCCGCAACCTGCTGGCGGCAAGCCATGCTTTCAGCAGCGCGTCGGGATCCTTTCTTGCGTCCAGCGCGCCGACGAACAGCAGGTACCCCGGCGCCAGCCCCCACCGGCGGCGGACGCGGTCCACGGCTCCCGGCCTCGGCTTGAACTCGTCGCCGGCCGCCTCGGGCACGATCCTGATGCGCTTGGGGTTGACCTTGCTCAGGCGGACCGCATCGTCAGCGGTCGCCTGCGACACCGCCAGGATCAGATCCGCTCGCCGCAGCAGCCGCCGCCCCGGCCAGAAGCGGAATCGTTCGCCGCGCATCGCCGGGCCTCCCCACGCCCAGGGGATGAGGTCATGAAGCGTGACGGCCAAAGGCACCGGCGACCGGCCTGGCAGCCTGAGGTCGATGGCGTGATAGACGTCGGGCGCGATTCGGGCGAGGTCCGTCCCGAGCGCGACCGCCTCTTCATAGGCGGCGAGCTGGCCGCGGTACCGGCGCCGGGAGGACGCCAGCCGGTACTCCCCCACCGGCAGAGGCGGCACGGGCAGGCCGGAGTCGAGCAGCAGGGTGAGGTTGGCATCGAAGCCTTCTTCGATGAGGCCGCGGAGGATGCCGTTGGCGTAGGAGCCGACACCACGCGTGGCGCTCGGGCCCTGAAGCGTGCGCATGTCGAGGAGGACTCGGGGGCCCGGAGCGCGACCTCCGGCGCGTTTCGAGGTTTCGGTTCGGCTCAAGATCGGGCTGAACGCACGGGTCAAGCCATCATAATTTGGCGGCCATGCAGCCCCTGGATGTAGTCGTGGTCGGCGGGTGCGGCCACGTGGGCCTGCCGCTCGCCCTATCCCTGGCCGAAAGTGGCTACCGGGTGGGCATCGACGACATCGACACCGCCAAGATCGACCAGGTCCGGTCGGGCAGCGTGCCCTTCCTCGAGAACGGGGCCGAGGAGCTGCTGCGAAAGCTGCTCCCCACCGGCCGCCTCGAGCTCGCCGCCAACCCGGGCATGCTCCAGCGCACCGGCATCGTGATCCTGGTCATCGGGACGCCGATCGACGAGTTCATGAACCCGTCGGTGCGCATATTCGATCGGGTCGTGGACGAGCTGATCCCGCACCTCCGCGACGGCTCACTCGTGGTGCTGAGATCAACCGTGTACCCGAGCACGACCGAGTCTGTGGAGCGCCGGCTCCGTGCGGCGGGCGTCGATGCCGAGGTCGTCTTCTGCCCAGAGCGCATCGCCGAAGGTCATGCCCTGGAGGAGATCCGCAGCCTCCCGCAACTGGTCGGCGCCTCGTCGGACAGCGCCTTCGAGAAGGCGAGCCTGCTGTTCGAACGGCTCGGCGTCAAAGTCGTGCGCACCACGCCTATGGAGGCCGAGCTCGCGAAGCTGCTCACCAACACCTGGCGCTACATGAAGTTCGCGATCGCCAACCAGTTCTTCCAGATCGTTCACCGCTCCGGCCAGGACTACAACCGCGTGCTGGACGCCGTCCGCAACGACTATCCGCGTGCCGCGGACCTTCCAGGTCCTGGTTTCGCCGCCGGCCCCTGCCTCCTCAAGGACACCATGCAGCTCTCGGCGTTCACGCCCGACCACTTCCCTATGGGCCAGGCCGCGATGCAGATCAACGAGGGCCTGCCCAACTACATCGTCGACACGCTCAACTCCAGGCGGCCGCTGTCAGGCCGCACTGTCGGCATCCTCGGCATGGCGTTCAAGGGCGAGTCGG
>WNEY01003891.1_pt1 | contig 11297 bp, 7 predicted proteins | sample 5400531 | NCBI WGS metagenome assembly WNEY01 (sample SAMN13153338, study PRJNA577476) | soil metagenome | isolation source: 200 cm saprolite under Douglas fir tree site 1 | place: USA:California | collected 2015-04-18
CAACCTCATTTGCATTGTCAAGCGAAAAATACCGGTATTCTAAAAGGGTCGCTTGACGGAATATCGGTATTCTGGCTAGGTATGCGGAAGCTGGCTCACTCCGCGCGATTCTCCATGAGGTAGAATGCTGGCACTTAGTCGCGGCGGCATGGTGCCGTTCAAACGCGTTTTCGTGGAGGGAGTCGAATGGCCGAATGACAGCCCTGAAAAAGCAGAAGAAGGGTACGGAGAAAAACCGTCACGTCACCTTGAAAATGGTGGCCGAGCGTGTGGGTCTTACGAAGGGCACCTGTTCGGCCGTGCTGAACAAGTCTGCCGCCTCCCGGTCTGTTCCAGAGCAGACACAAAAGCGAATCCTCGCCGCCGCTCGCGAGTTGAACTACCGCCCTAGTTTCTACGCCCGCAACCTGGGCGTAAAACGCACTTATATGATTGGCGTGGTCACCCAGGAGATTGGTGACTTTTACAGCTCCCCAATCATCAGCGGCATAGAACGATACCTTCGGCAGAAGAATTTCTTTTTCCTCACCGTCGCTCACCGTCACGACCCTGCGCTCCTGGACACCTATTCGCACCTTCTTCTGGATCGCGGCGTCGAAGGCTTCATTACGGTGGATACCTTTATTGATCGTCCGTTGCCACTGCCGGCAATAGCTATCCCCGGGCACCGCCGTGTCGAAGGTGTCACGAATATTGTGTTGGATCACCGGAGAGGAGCATGGTTGGCTCTGCACCATCTGATCGAACTCGGGCACAAGGAAATTGCCTTCATGAAGGGAGCTGACGTCAGTCCAGACTCAGAGGATCGCTGGAAGGCCATCCTCGAAGTTGCAGAAGAATTCGGCATTCGCGTGCGCGCGGAACTGATCGTTCAACTTGAAGGCGACGATGCCACACCGCAGTTGGGTTATCCCTTCGCGAAGGAACTGCTTGCGCGTAAGCGCCCGTTCACGGCTTTGTTTGCCTACAATGACATCTCCGCCATCGGCTCCATCCGGGCCTTCCAAGACGCCGGATTGCGAGTTCCTGAAGACGTTTCCGTGGTGGGCTTCGACGACATAAGAATAGCCGTCCATAACAATCCGAGTCTCACCACCGTGCGCCAACCGCTTCAGAAAATGGGGGAGATAGCAGCGCGCACCTTGTTGAACCGGATCGAGGAGCACGAAGACTGGGTGCCGGAAATCGCCATTGAACCCGAATTCGTCGTGCGCAATTCGACCGCCCGGGCGCTCAGTTTATCGACAAGCCGCAATCGCAAACTGGCGGTGTGCGATTAATAGCGCTGCTGCATGCTGGATCCGTCCTGACGGGCGTGGTCAACACGATGTTGGGACCGATGCTCCCTCTTTCAGCACGCTGGACGCTCAGTGATGCCCGAGTGTTGTTCGGGTTTCGTAACAGGATTAACTTTCTGGCGCGGCGAATCCGAATCAATGAAAAACATCTTGGCAACTGAGGGGGATGGGTGGCTTCGAAAGATTGCCCGCACTGTAGTGGTAGCGGATACATTGCTCGGCCGGTGGACATCAGCGCAAGTCCGAAGGCGTGGCCTTTATCCGTATGAAGTGTCCAGCCTGCGCCGGCAGCGGACGGAAAAATTCGCCGTCCCCTTCGACCGCGGGCTGACCGCACGGCCTGTGGGTGCTTGCGAAAAAACGGACGAGGCCGGGGCGCCACGCCTCCCCTTGGATTGGCGATAGGGGCAGGACGTTTCAACCTTTTCCCTTCACGCAATTCCGGCGGATTCCACCCGAACCTGCAGCCTTCGATTTGTCCGCCTCTGCTTTGTTCCGGAAAACTTTAAGCACAGGAATCCAGATCAAGTTCCGATCAACACTGCCGATGAACAGACAAGTAGCTCTGTGTCTCCAATGGAAACTACCCAGAGGCGTTAGCAGGTCTCATATCACGGGTGAGCATTTCAACAAGGGGAGTCTCGTGTCGGCGTTTCGTTCATAAAGATGGTCGGTTGCAAGATCCCTTCTAAGGGAAGAATTCATGAGACTGCCACCAAAAAAGCGTCACGGAGGGATTGGTCGCTTGCGGCAGCCTCACTCCGGTTGGAGTTCTCTGCTGCTATGGATCCTAATTGCCGCTCCCGCGGTGGCAAGCGGACAGAGCAAAGACATCATGGAGCTGAGCCCGGAGGCGCTCAAGAATGTTCAAGTTTATAGCGCCTCGATGTACATGCAAAGCGACCGGGAGGCGCCGTCCTCCGTGACCATCATTACTTCCGATCAGATTCGACAGTTCGGCTACCGGACCCTGGCCGATGCCTTGCGTAGTGTGCGAGGATTCGACGTTACCTATGACCATAACTACGCTTATGTCGGCGTGCGAGGGTTCTCGAGTCCCGGTGGCTATACCGATCTGATCCTGCTGCTCATCAACGGGCACCGCCTTAACGACAACGTCTACAATTCGGCACAATTGGGCACCGAGTTCCCCCTTGATATCGACCTGATCGAACGCATTGAGATCGTTCGCGGACCCAGTTCCTCCCTTTACGGCAACAGTGCCTTTCTTGCGGTCATCAATGTGATCACAAAGAAAGCTCAGAGTGTCACCGGACTTGAACTCTCCGGCGAAGGCGGCGATTTCGGCTCTTACCGGGGACGCTCCACCATCGGCGGAACCTATCACCGGGTCGAGGGACTGTTTTCTGCCACGATCTTCCACAGCGCTGGCCCCGCCCGTCTCTTCTTCCCAGCCTTTGGCGACCCCGCGACCAGCTACGGAATTGCCCAGAACGCAGATCGCGACTCATCGAGAAGCTTTTTCGGTACCCTCCATTTTCGCCACTTTACCCTGGAGGCCCTGAGTTCGTCCCGCGAGAAAGGCATACCGACTGCTTCGTTTGGGCAAGTCTTCAACGACGGTCGCAGCCAGACCATAGATGCAAGTAGTCATCTCGACCTTCGCTACAGCCGCACGATTCTCCACGATGCGGAATTCACCGCTAGCGTCTATTTTGACCGTGCCATTTACCACGGAGTCTACGTTTATTTGCCGGTCGCCGGTTCCGAGACGGATGTTCTGAACGAAGACGAATCGCGTGGTGACTGTTTTGGCACAAATGCCAGAATGACCAGGACTCTGTGGCAAAAGCACAAGACCACCGTTGGCATGGATTTTCGAGACAATCTCCGGCAGGACCAGACCAACTACAACCTCAACCCTTTTGAGCCCGTGCTGAACGATCAGAGAAGTTCGCGGGAATGGGCGGTGTACGTTCAAGATGAGTTCGCGATTGCCAAAGGCCTGATTCTCAATGCGGGGTTGCGGCACGATCAGTATCAGCAGTTTGGAGGAACCACCAACCCGCGGCTCGCTCTCATCTACAGTCCCCGGCAACGGACAACGCTGAAGCTAATCTACGGTCAGGCGTTTCGAGCCCCGAACAATTACGAGCTTTACTATGGCGATCAGATCAGTTTGGAGCCCAACTCCCATTTGGCGCCTGAAACTATTCGCACCGAGGAGCTTGTCTGGGTGCAAGACTTGGGCGCCAATTTCCGCATCTCCGCCTCCGGTTTTGCCAATCAATTTACGAATCTCATCAACCAGCAACTCGATCCCAATACCGGGTTGCTTGTCTTCACCAACTCCGAGAGCGTACATAGCAGGGGTTTGGAACTGGAGTTGGGAGGGAAGACTCACTCGGGCATCGAAGGCGGCGTGAGTTATACGCTACAGAGGACAGAAACTCCGTCGACCGGCCTTGGGCTGACGGATTCGCCCGGCCAACTGGCCAAGGCTAACTTACTCTTCCCCATTGCTCGCCTTCGTATGGCCATTGCATTCGGATTGCAATATACCGATTCCAGAACGACTGCGGCGGGATCGCAGGTCGGCGGCTACGTGGTTTCCAACCTAACCGTCACCAGCCGCGAATTCGCCAGCGGATTTCGCCTGTCCGGCAGTATTTATAACGTTTTCAACAGCCCATATAGCGATCCCGCAGGGGCGGAAATCGTGGGGTCCATCGTGCAGGAGAATGGCCGCGACTTCCGAGTACAGCTCACGCGCACCTTTCGCTTCCAGTGAGCATCGCCAGATGTCGACTCGCACCCATCTCGAATACGTTTCCTCAAACCGCAGGCATTGCCTCAAAACTACGAGGGACTCGCCCGGCTTCCGGCACATCCCCGGCATTAGGCGAGCATTCGCCGTGGATATTCTGGTTCTTGCCGTCTGCTTCCAGTTCGCGGGGCACACATCGGCCCAAACCGTCGAGGATAGTCGGGTCAAGGCGGCGTACCTGTACAACTTCGCCAAGTTTGTGGAATGGCCTTCGGAAGTATTCCAGAATCCCGGCGACCCTGCAGTGATTTGCGTGGTGGGCGATGAGCGCACCAGTGATGTGCTGGAACCGGCAGTCTCTGGCAAGAAGGTGAACGGACGACCGGTCGAAGCTCGCAGGCCGCGTTCCCCCGCTGAATTCAAATCCTGCCACGTCCTGTTCATCGGTTTCTCCGATAAAGAGAGCATCGCGGAGTTGCTTAACCGGCTTCAGCGATCGAGTGTTCTCACCGTCGGGCAAAGCGACCAATTCATTCGGCTCGGGGGAATGATCAATCTGGCGCTCAAAAATACCACGATCGAACTGGAGATCGATCCTGAGGCGTCAAATGCCGCGGGTCTGAAAATCAGTTCGCGGCTTCTGGTAGTAGCCCGGCTGGTCAAGGCCCCGGGTCCAGCCGGAGGCGAACGATGAAGTTCCTTCCCAGGCTTACCCTGGCGCACAAACTGATTCTCACCATGATGGCCACCAGCAGCACTGCCCTTCTGGTAGCTTGCATCCTCTTTCTTAGCTACGATGTCATCACACTTCGCCACAACATTGCCGACCATCTCGACACTCTGGCGGATATTACCGGCGGCAACGTTGCGGCCGCTCTGACCTACAACGATCCCAAGAGCGCGAACCTGGTTCTTCAGGCCCTGCAAGCGGAACGGCACATCGTGGCAGCGCGCATCTACGACAGCCGCGGTCGAGCCTTTGCCTCCTATCGTCGCGTCCTCTCCGCGCCTCTTGCCCAGCTTCCGGACCTTCCGCCCGCCACAGGCAGCCGCTTGGAGCGAGACCGCGTAACCGAGTGCGACGCCATCATGCTTGACGGGGAACCGATCGGCTCCGTTTATCTCGTATCCGATTTGCAGGAAATCCAGGGACGCCTGCGGCGGTTCGTCATATTCGTGCTGATTCTGCTGGCCGCTTCTTCCGCAGTCGCGTTCCTGGTGGCCGTACTGCTAAAGCGCCTGATATCAAGGCCCATTCTTGACTTGGTGGAGACCACCAGGACAATTTCCAGGGAGAAGAACTTCGGCGTCCGCGCGCCCAAGTATGCGGCAGACGAACTGGGTCTTCTGGTGGATGGTTTCAACGAAATGCTGGCGGAAATCGAATTCGCCGAGGGCGCCCTTCGAGCTGCGCACGCTGAGTCGGAGCTCTTTATCGACTCCGTTCCCTCCATCTTAATCGGGACCGATAACGTTGGTCGCGTCACCCGTTGGAACTTGGCCGCAGCAACCGCGTTCGGTATTCCCGCCGCCGCCATCTTGGGCAAGGCGCTGCAGAACTGTGAAATTCGCTGGTTGCACCCGCAAGGGGGCGAACAGGTCGATTCGTGGTTCCAGATTGAAAGCTCGGAGAAGCGCGAGAACGTGATATTCGAGAGAGACGGTCACAAACGCTTCCTCGGTCTGACGATCATCAACGTCGACCTTTTCGCCGGCGGTAAAGGTGCCGGATTCCTGATCACCGGGGCCGACATAACCGAACGCAAGATCCTGGAAGGGCAACTGCGTCAGGCCCAAAAGCTCGAGGCCATCGGACAACTGGCCGCCGGCATTGCTCATGAGATAAATACCCCGGCTCAATACGTCGGCGACAACGCCAAATTTCTGCAGGAGATGTGGCCCGCGGTCAATAGGATCCTCGGCCTGTGCCTGCGGCTTCGGGAAGAATCTCTGACCGGGCCCGTCGCTCCGGCTACGATTGCCGAGTTGTTGCAATGCACGGAGGAGGCTGATCCCACCTACGTTCTCCACGAAGTTCCGCAGGCGATTGCTCAGACATTGCAGGGCATGGAGCGCGTCTCTAAAATCGTCAGAGCCATGAAAGAATTCTCCCATCCCGGATCTGAAGGCAAATGCGCCATCAACATTAACCACGCGATTGAAACGACAATTGCCGTCGCCCGCAACGAATGGAAATACGTGGCTGATGTTCAGACTTCTTTTGCCGACAATTTACCTGCCGTAGTCTGTTTGGCTGGTGAGTTCAACCAGGTTATTCTCAACTTGCTGATCAACGCCGCTCATGCCATCGGAGATGTGGTGGGAAACGGCTCTGGATGCAAGGGAACGATTACCATCGCCACGAGATGCGACGGCCCATGGGTCGAGGTCCAGATCCACGATACTGGAGCCGGAGTACCAGAAGACATTCGCGCAAGGATTTTCGAACCGTTCTTTACCACCAAGGAGGTCGGCAAGGGTACGGGACAAGGCTTGGCGTTAGCCCATGCAGTGATCGTAAAAAAACACGACGGCCAGATATGGTTCGAGAGCGAAGCGGGAAAGGGTACGACATTTTTTCTGCGCCTCCCGCTGGAGTTGTCTGAAACCCCGGCGACTCCGGCCGGAACCCTATAGCAGACGCTTACGAGGCCCCTTTTACGAACGCGAGTGTGCTGGTTGGCATGGAGACGGTGACGTCCCCGGTAATCGCACGCCTTGCGTGGAAGTTCTTAAGCTTAAGTACAAGCGCAGAAGTAACTTCCTGCCCCTTTGAAACAAGCAGCATACCATCTGGGGTGCGGACTTCTTGTTGAATGATCATGCCCGGCACAAGGTCTTCGATCCGGCACTTTCGTATTTCCCCTTCTTCGGCATTCGGATCCAGCGTGATCAGGGCTTGGAAGAACTCTGGACTGAAGTCCTCGTTTTGGCGAGACAGAGTGCGTATCACATCAGTTCGCGAAGTCCCTTTATGGATGAGTTTTTCATAAGCCAGGGTCAAGCGCAGTATTTCCGCTCCCCGCCGTATATCCGCCGCCTGGGAATCGCCTGGTTTTGCCTCGGGAACAGGCTGGTTCTGGCGCTCGATCATCCACGCGATAGGCTCCAGGCGCGGGATTTTCGAAAGCAGATCGGATGCCACGCGAGGGTGTGCGTCATATTGTGCCTGCTCGTTCGGTACCAGTTTCTCTCCGTTGTACACCGCGTCTATTGTTTCGGCAGGCAAAGTAACACAGCCCAGTTGGGACATCATCGCCGCAACCTCATATTGCCACGGGTTTCCCAGCTTCATCGCGGTGACGACGTGATGAATGTAGCGGCGGGCACGCTCGGCACGGCCAAAGGCCGCGGGATTAACCAGGCTGAGCACTTCCGTCAGCACTTGAATGCTGCCCGTCAGCGTTTGTTCCAAAAGCTGCTTCTCCGCCGTAACCAGGCGGTACTGTAGCAGCGCTGCAGTCAGGGTCTTCGCCATTAACTCCTTGCTGCAGGGTTTGTTGAGGAAGCGGAAGATGCTGCCCTCGTTAATGGCGTTGATCGCCGTCTCAATCTCGGTGTTGCCGGTAAGCATGACCCGGATGGTATCCGGTGATAAAGCCTTAATCCGGCTCAAAAACTGGATGCCATCCATTCCTGGCATTCGCATGTCGGAAATCACGACCGCGAAGGGTCCGCCCTCCGTAGCGAGTCTCAGCCCTTCCTCTCCGCCCAAGGCGTTTTCCATTGAGAACTCGCGGCTCAAGCTGCGCCGGTAACCCTCAAGGATGAGGGGATCATCGTCGACTAAAAGGATCTTTTCAGCCATGGTGTTCCTTTTCTGATCGCCCAGCGTTTTAGCGGAGGCAGAATCATTCTCTGAAATCATCGGCTGTTGCCGCCCTTTGCTTTAAGTGCGCGGGATTCGTTGGTGATTGCCCACAAAAACCCTGCAATCCTGCGGGTTCGTCACCGACAGCCTCGTCGAACAATAGAATCGTGGACCGCCAGAATCATGGACCGCCAGAATCATGGACTACCAGAATCATGGACTACCAGGACCTTTTCGCTCACCCGCTTCTCTTTGGGCTTTTGCGGCCATGTGCTCTTCGTGAAAACTGAGCCAGAGAGGTTCGCGCTCCCGCAGCCCAATGCGATCCAAATAGGTCACGTCCAACGCGATATCGCGATTCAAAGCTGAAGGGTCGGTCGCGCTCGCGATGGCGTCGGCGGCGTGCACCGCGGTCAGCGAGGAAAACTTGGTCTCTGCGGTCCCCGACGGACAATGGTGAAAGGCGACGGCATGCACCAGCGGTACCGGAAGACCCCAGATGCTCATCAAGTACGCGCCCACTTGCGGGTGCGTGCAACCCAGGCGCTCGAGTTCCATCGCTAAAATGGCCCCCGGATCCGCTCCCAGAATCTCCCGATACTTGCCCGACATCTCAGCCAGGAAAACCACTTTTCCGATATCGTGCAGCAACGCTGCCGTAAAACATTCCTCCGTCACCGCTTTTGTGCAACGCTCCGAACTGGCGATGCGCTGTGCCAGCGATGCCACTGCCACACTGTGATCCCAAAGCGCCGGCAAGTCAGCGGCGACCTCGGAATCACCTTCGCACTGCGAAAACACGTGCACCGATAACACCAGCGTACGCACACTCTCCGTGCCAATTAAAGACACCGCCTGCAACAAACTCGATACCCGCCCGCGCGCGCCGATGAAGGCGGAATTCGCCAACTGCAGGATCTTGGCCGCCATTCCAACATCCTTTGAAATGATGCGTTCGATTTGGGCCAGCGACGGGTCTTGCAAACGCAACACGGCTGTCAGTTCATGGTAGAGGGTGGGCAAGCTCGGGATCGACGGCATGCGCGAGATGACCGTCTTTACTGTCTGATTCGAGAGCAGATCCCGCATCGCAAACGCCTCGCCGAGCCGAGCCACCAGTTCCTGAGGATCGCAAGGTTTGGACAAGAACTGATGGGCCCCCGCGATCGAGCGGAAAACCGCCTCCCGGCTCGATTGTCCCGAAAGGACTATGCGGATCACATTGGGGTGGCGTTGTTTGACTTGTTCCAGCAGTTGCGCTCCATCCATGACTGGCATGCGCATATCCGTGATGATGGCGTCGTAGGCCTCCTGGTCGAGAGCCTGCAGCGCCGCCGCGCCGCTGTCCACGAAATGCATGTCCCACTCCTGACGCATCCCATGTAAGGCCCGCCGCAGCCCATTGAGAACAAGAGCTTCGTCATCGACGAAGAGCAGCCGTTTGGACATCAATTCTCCTTCGCCGGTTTGGCCGGTTTTATCGGCAAGTCGATAAGAAGGTCGTACCCCGGCGAAGCTCAACTTTCACGAATGGCTGAGCCGGCCACTAATGCCTGATGAAAGGCGCACTCCTTCGCCGGATACTTGGTTCCGTCTGGCCGGCTGTGATGGAGCAGTTCATCGAAATTGCTTCTCATCAGTTCATCAGCCCCGTAGCCCGTTGTCTTCAGCAGGGCGTCATTGCTGAACGTCACGTTTCCTTCCCGATCCAAACCGCAAAGCCCCTCGACGATGGCATTCAGGATTAGCTGTAGTTCAGCCTTCAACTCATCTTCGGAGCTTTTTAGGAAACGGCTAAGGGGCATGGATAGACCCACGCTTGTTACATCGGCAGGACCGCGCCATCCGATGAATCATGCCGTCTCCCACCCCGATTTACGGGTGTCACCTTCCGGACGACGTTCGCCCCGAAGCGTCGCGGACCTGCCCCGACCCGTGACTCGCTGTGAAGTCCACCCAGCAAACCAACCTCGACGCTGTTCCGTGTGCGCTTGATTGGCGGCGACTGTTTGTTCGGGTTTCGTAACAGGATTAACTTTCTGGCGCGGCGAACCCGGATCGGTGAAAAACTCCTTGGCACTGAGGGGGATCAGTGGTTCCGAAAGACTGCCCGCGCTGCGGCGGTAGCGGATATGTTGCTCGGCCTGTGGACATCAGCGGCAAGTCCGAAGGCGTTGCATTTATCCGTTTGAAGTGTCCGGCCTGCGCCGGCAGCGGACGGAAAAATTCGCCGCCCCCTTCGACCGCGGGCTGACCGCACGGCCTGTGGTGCTTGCGAAAACGTACCGCGCCCGGAGCGTCATGCCTCCTCTTGGATTTGGCGATCCGGGCCGGACGTTTCATCCCTTCTTACGCGATGCCTGCGGATTTCGTCCCGACCCGGCGGCGTGGTGCGGAGGCGGTTTCGATTCGATTGCGTCCTCCCGCTTTCGCGCGGTAGAGAGCTTTATCTGCTGCCTGAATAACTTCTTCCGCGGAAGGATTTTCCCGCCTCGAAGTCGCAACTCCAATGCTTGCGGTAACCGAAACGTCGGTCGACGGCGTTTCCCGGGAAAGCTGCCGGATCGCGTGACCGGTTTGGGTGCGCCCGCGCGGGCGCTGGTTGCGGCGATCCGGGCCGCGCGTTTCCTGGCGGCGGTCTGGGCCCCTCAAGTGGAGCCTGCTCGATTCGATTTCGCCGCGCAGTCTTTCTAAGGTTTCAAGCACCTCAACGGTTGTCTTGCCCGAAAACAGAATGGCAAATTCCTCTCCGCCACAGCGGTAGGCTTGGCCTCCGCCCGACACGCGCGCCAGGCGCGATGCGACCATGCGCAAGACTTGGTCTCCGGTGTCGTGGCCATATGTGTCGTTGCAGCGTTTGAAGTGATCGATGTCGACCATCGCGATGGAATACGGCGCTTCCAGGCGAAGCAATGCATCATGGAAGGCGCGCCGCGAGGGCAGCGTCGTCAGTTCGTCGTGATAGGCGAGAAGGTAAGAAGTCTCGACGATCGAACCTGCGAGCAGAAATGCGGCAGCCGCGAAATAAACCGAGGGAATTCGTCCCGCTCCTCCGAAACGCAGAGCCATAAAAGATGCCGCGAGTGCCCAGAGCAAACCGCTTTCCACCGGTTTGCGAAAGAGAAGATAGCGTATGAGCAGGACCACTGCGGCGGCCGCGAATGCCAACTGGGTTGCGAAAGCCAGCGGCGCTGGAAAAAGCGCGCGCTGCGCGGCGCGCGCTGCCGCGGCTAACGGATCGGGCCGGCAGAGTACGGCCACTATCACCGACTCGACGAATAGCAGCAAGCCAACTGGCGCGAGGCTGGAAAATGTGAATCCTTTCTCCCGCTCGAACGAGAGAAGAACGAAGTCGAGAGGCAAGATCAGGCCGATCGCAGCCAGCGCCGTGCTTCCTTGCGCGCTGGGCGGAACCTGCGCTGAAGAGAAGTAGGAAAGTGCTTGTTGCGCAAGGAACAGA
>WNEY01003892.1_pt1 | contig 11296 bp, 8 predicted proteins | sample 5400531 | NCBI WGS metagenome assembly WNEY01 (sample SAMN13153338, study PRJNA577476) | soil metagenome | isolation source: 200 cm saprolite under Douglas fir tree site 1 | place: USA:California | collected 2015-04-18
GGTGGCGAAGAAGAATCCGAAGATGACGATCAGGATCGCACCGAGCAGGTTGACACCCACCTGCGGCAGGAGCGTGAGGACGATGGCGAGCGCGACCGATCCACCCACGGTGAGGGAGATGGGGAGGTCGTCATCGGTGCGGAGCCTGGTGACGGCCTGGCCGAGGCGCGAGTCGCGCAGGTCCTTGAGGCTCGAGGCGAAGGAGCTCACGATCGTCGGGAGCGAGCGGGCCAGCGCGATGATCCCCGCCGACGCGACCGCGCCCGCGCCGATGTAGAAGATGAAGCCGGCGCGAATCTCGCCCGGGCTCATGTCGCGGATCAGCTTCACCGCCGGGAATCCGAACGGCTCGCTCAGCCCGGAGCCCACCAGCTTGATGGCGGGCGCGAGGACGAGGTAGGCGAAGCACCCGCCGGCGAACAGGTAACCCGCGATCCTGGGGCCGATGATGTAGCCCACCCCCATCAGCTCCGGGGAGATCTCGCTGGAGATCGCGGCCCCGGGATAGAAGCGGAACTCCTTGCCCGGCACGTCGGGCCACAGCTTCAGCCCGCCCATCAGGAACTTGTAGACGAAACCCAGGCCGAACGCCTGGAACACGCGCTTCGCCTGCAGGCCGCGCTCCTCACCGGCGATCAGCACTTCGGCGCAGGCCGTCCCCTCCGGATAGATCAGCGTGTCGTGCTCCTTCACGATCAACGCGCGGCGCAACGGGATCATCATCAACACGCCCATCAGCCCGCCGACCGTGGCCAGGACCGCCACCCGGCTGATGTCCAAGTCGTAGCCCATCAGTAGGATCGCGGGAATGGTAAACACGACGCCGGCGGCCACCGAGTCCGAGGCCGAACCCGTCGTCTGCACGATGTTGTTCTCGAGGATCGAGGTTCGGCCGAGGGCGCGGAAGATCGTGATCGAGAGGACGGCGATCGGGATGGAGGAGCTCACGGTGAGCCCGATCTTGAGGGCGAGGTACACGCTCGACGCGCTGAAGATGAGCCCGAGCGCCACGCCCACGATCAGGGCACGCGCGGTCAGCTCGGGGGGCGACTGGGAAGCGGGCACATAGGGTTGGTGGTCGGGCATAGGGGGCAGAATCTGCGGCGGCCCGGGGGTGGGTGTCCAGGAGCGAGCCGCTCCCCTTACCGTTCCGCCGGTCTTGCGACATGATACCGGACTTCCTGGGGAGGCTACGATGAAACGGTTCTCACTCGCCGCGGTCGCCATCGCCCTCGCCTGTGGCAACGAGTCCACGACCCCGTCGGTCGTCGTCCTCACACCCGTCTCCGGCGACGCCCAAACGGGTCGCGTCGGCGCGCCCCTCGGAGCCCCGTTCGTGGTGAAGGCCATCGATGCTACGGGGCAGCCGGTTGCCGGGTTGAGCGTGGCGTGGACGGTGACGGCCGGGGGCGGTAGCGCGTCGCCCGCCAGCACCACGACGAACGGGAGTGGTCTCGCCAGTACCACGCTCACGGTCGGCAACACGGTCGGGACCAACAACCAGACCGTCACGGCGAGCGCCGCGAAGGCCCTGGGCTCGCCCGTGACGTTCGTGGCGAGTGCGGTCGACGCGCGGATCGCGGGGACGGTGTCCCTCACCAAGGGCATGCTCGCTCCGCCGCGAGTTGAGCGCGTGCGCCCGGACGCTAGGGGCGTCGGCCCCGTGCTGCGCGCTCCGTCCCTGGCCGCGAAGCAGCCGGCGGCGCTCGCCGCTCGCTCAGTTGCGGCCCGGAGCATGGTGCAGCCTGCGCGGCCGCCACAGTTCAGGACGAACGAGCTACTCGTCACGTTCCGACCCAGGCCGCTCGGCGCTCCGTCCCTCGGATCACGCGACCTGGCGGTCCCCACCGTCGTCCGCGCCGTAGGCGAGGCGATCCGCTCCCACCTCGCACCTCACGTCGCTGCCGGGCGGGCACGGGTGGTCGGCGTATCCCCTGTGCTCTTGGCGGCGCGCGTTCGGGTGGCCGACCCGGGCGCGTTGGCCGACGTCGCGGCGGCGCTGCGGGCCGATGCCAGCGTCGCTGCCGTAGAGGGCAATGCGATCGCCTGGAGTCACGTGGCGGGCGCGCCCCGGAGCGCGGCGGCGACCACGACGTCGACCGATTCCTTCGCCGTGTACCAGGCGTGGCACTACGGCCTGATCGACCTGCCGCGAGCGTGGGATCTCACAACGGGCAGCGCAAACGTCCTCGTCGCGATCGTCGATGACGGAACGCGGTTCGATCACCCTGACATCGCCGCGAACCTGACGGACGACGGGTACGACTTCGTCGACGACACGTCCTACACCCTGGATTTCTGCTCGGGCGGCACGACCGATCGCTCCGGCGACGGTGACGGCTACGACTCCGATCCGACCGATCCGATGTCCTACGAGTTCGACTTCTTCTCGGGGTGCATCATCGGTCCCTCCGCGGCCGGAAATCACGGACTCCACGTCGCGGGGACGATCGGCGCGAGGGGGAACAACGGCACGGGCGGGACCGGCGTCAACTGGACGGTGCAGATCCGCCCGGTGCGCGCCCTGGACGTGATCGGCAGTGGGACGTACTACGACATCTCGCAGGGAATCCTGTACGCTGCGGGGCTGCCGGCGGACAACGGGGCGGGCGGGACGGTGCAACCCGCGACGGGCGGCGCCCGCGTGATCAACATGAGCTTCGGCGGGGGGTCGCCGAGCACGGTGCTTGAGAACGCCATCAACGCCGCCAGCAATGCCGGCGCGCTCCTCGTCGCGTCGGCGGGGAACTCCGGCACGTCGAACCCGAGCTACCCGGCGGCGTACCCTGCCGTGCTCTCGGTCTCGGCCGTCGGACCCGACGGCCGGCTGGCGTTCTACTCATCCTACGGGCCGACCGTCGACATCGCGGCGCCGGGCGGTGACATGCTGTCCGGCGACCCGACCTTTGGCGTCTTCTCGACCGTGTGGAATTTCCAGACCGGCACGCCGACCTACGCGTTCTATCAGGGGACGTCAATGGCGGCGCCGCATGTGACGGGGGTGGCCGCGCTGCTGCTCGCCCGGGAGCCGGGGTTGACGGCCGCGGCCCTGCGGAATCGCCTCAGGCAATTCGCCGTCGACGTCGACAACGACGGCCCGGATGTGCTGTACGGCGCAGGGATCGTGAACGCGCGCAACAGCCTCACGCAGACGCTCTCGCTGCCGCATCGACTGTTCGCGCGGCTTTACAACGCGGCCACCGGCTCAGTGCTGGCGACCCAGCCTGTCGGCGCCGATGGCTCGTTCGCGTTCACGGGGTTGGGCGACGGTGCGTACCAGGTGTTCGCGGGAGAGGATGAATCGAACGACGGCATCATCGGCCGCCCCGGCCGCCGGCTCGGCGCGTTCGGCGGCATGGCCACGCCGACCACGCTGACCGTCGCCGGCGCAGGCACGTACGCGGCACCGTTCTTGATCGGCCTGCCGCTGGAGCGCGAGCCGAACGACGCCGCGAGCGATGCAGACTCGCTGTATGCGGGCACGTACATCCACGCGACGCGGCCGCCGGCGGATGTGGACGCCTACCGCGTGACGATCGTGACCGCGGGGCCGTATACCTTCGAGACCTCCGCCTGGAACGGCGCGTGCGGCTTCGGCCTCGGCGACGACACCTACCTGTTCCTGTACGACGCGGGGGGCAGTCTGATCGATCTGAACGACGACATCGACTTCGAGTACTACCCCGACCTCGGATTGCTGGGTGGCAACCTGTGCTCACGGGTCACGGATTTTCTGTCGCCGGGCACGTACTACGCGTTCGTTGCGGGCTATAGCAACATCGGCGACCAGTATCGGCTGGAGGTGCGTCCCGGGAGCTGACGACGGCTCGCGCCGGCGTCGCAACCACGGCCGCCCGAGTCCCCGGGCGGCCGTCGTCGTTCGCGGGAACGGGTCTCGCCCGCGGAACCCCGGCTAGCACCCTCGGGGTACGTAGGCCGTGCGCGCGGCTGACGTTCCCCTCCAGGCCCTGCAGCAGGCGCTCGCCGGGCGTTACGTGCTGGACCGTCCTCTCGGTCGCGGCGGCATGGGGATGGTGTATCTCGCGCGCGAGGTGCGGCTCGAGCGGCCCGTAGCGGTGAAGCTGCTGCCCCCGGCGAAGGCGGCCCAGCCGGCGGCGCGCGAGCGCTTCCTGCGCGAAGCCCGCACCGCTGCGCGGCTCTCGCACCCGAACATCGTTCCCATCTTCACTGTCGACGAGGTGGGCTCGTTCGTCTTCTTCTCCATGGCGTACGTGCACGGGGAAACGCTCGGCCAGCGGGTGCGGGGCTCTGGACCGCTCGGCGTCGCGCAGGCCGCCCGTTTCCTCCAGGAAGTGGCGCTGGCGCTCGATCACGCGCACGCGCACGGCATCGTGCACCGCGACGTGAAGCCCGACAACATCCTGCTCGACACGGCGACCGGCCGCGCCCTCGTCTCCGACTTCGGCATCGCGCGGGTGAGCTCGGGGCCCGCCACGACGGGCCCCCATCTGCTCGGCACGGCTGAGTTCATGAGCCCGGAGCAGGCGGGGGGCGGGCCCCTGGACGAGCGCAGTGACATCTACTCGCTGGGTGTGGTCGCGTTCTACGCGCTGTCGGGTCGCCTCCCGTTCGAGGGACCGGACCCGATGACGGTGCTCGCGCAGCACGTGACCGATCCAGCGCCTCCGCTCGCCTCGGTCGCTCCCGCGGTGCCGCGGCGGCTCGCCGAGATCGTCGATCGCTGCCTCGCGAAGGATCCGGCGGCGCGGTTCCCGAGCGGCGCGGCGCTTGCCGAAGCCATCGTGGACGCCGTACGGCCGCAGACCGCGCCGGCCGTGGCCGTGCGGGCGTTCGTCACGGAGAGCAAGCACTTGTCGACCGCCACTCGGCTGTACCTGGTGTTCGCGAGCCTGGCGCTGCCCTTGCTCGGCCTTGACGCGTGGGCCGCGCCCGGTCTCTGGGTGAGCACCGGCGATCTCACCGCCGCGGCCCTGATCGCGGCGCTGCCGCTCGTGGTCATGGTGGCGCGCGTGCGGCGGCTTCTCCGGGCCGGGTTCGAGCGGCGCGACCTGACCGGCGCGCTGCGGGAGGAGTTCGAGCGCCGGCGGGAAGAGTTGGCCTTCCTCTACGGCGAGGGCCCGTCCGGACTCGAGCAGGTGCTGCGGGCGTTGTGCTACGCGGCGCTCGCCGCGGCGGCGGGACTGGTCGGCGCGGCAGACCGATGGGCCGTGCTCGGGGGCTCGCCGCTCGTTCCGGCGGCGTTCTTTGCGGCGCTGGGGACGGCGCTCCTCGCGGCCGTCGGCGCGCGCTGGCGCACCGAGCACCGGACCGACCCCCGGGCCGAGCGACGGTTGCGGTTCTGGAGCGGGCTGCCGGGCCGCTGGTTGTTCTGGCTCGCCCAGCTCAGGCCGGCAGGGCCCGGGCCGGACGCTTGAGGCGCGCCAGGCGGCGCGCCGCCTCCCGCAGCAGATCCTCTGTCTTGCAGAACGCGAACCGCACCAGCCGCCGGCCCGGCTCGGGGCGACTGAAGAAACTCGATCCCGGCACCGGGGCGACCCCGATCTCCTGCGTCAGCCAGTGCGCGAACCGGTCGTCCGGCAGCTCCGAAAGCTCCGAGAAGTCCGCCAGCACGTAGTACGCGCCTTCGGGAGGCGTGCAGCGCAGTCCGGCGTCGAGGAGCGCGCGGCACAGGAGATCGCGCCGGGCGCGGTAGTCACGGGCCAACGTCTCGTAGTAGTCGTCGCCCAGCGTCTCGAGGCCGACCGCCACCGCTTCCTGGAGCGGTGCTGGCGCGCCGACGGTGAGGAAGTCGTGCACCTTGCGAATCGCGTCCGTCGCGTCCGGCGGCGCGACGATGGTGCCGATGCGCCAGCCGGTGACGCTGAACGTCTTCGACGCCCCGCTGATCGTGATGGTGCGCTCGCGCATCCCGTCGAGCGTCGCGATCGGGATGTGCTCGCCTGCGTAATAGATGTGCTCGTAGATCTCGTCCGTCACGGCGTACGCGTCGTGCCGGCGGCACAGCTCGGCGATCGCCTGCAGCTCGCGGCGGGACAGTACCCGGCCCGTCGGGTTGTTCGGCGTGCAGACGATGATCGCGCGGGTGCGCGGGGAGAACGCGACGGCCAGCCGGTCGAGATCGACCTCCCCCTCGACCGCGAGCGGTACGAACACCGGTTGGGCGCCGCACAGGATCGCGTCCGGGCCGTAGTTCTCGTAGAACGGCTCGAACACGATCACCTCGTCGCCGGGATCGACGATGGCGAGCAGGGCGGAGGCCATCGCCTCTGTGGCGCCGCAGGTCACGGTGATCTCGGCCTCGGGGTCGACTGTCATGCCGTACCACTCGGCGTACTTCCGCGCGAGCGCGTCGCGCAGCCGTTTCGCGCCCCAGGTGATCGCGTACTGGTTCACGTCGTCGCGGATCGCGCGCGCGGCGGCTTCCTTCAGGACGTCCGGGGCGGGGAAGTTGGGGAAACCCTGGGCGAGGTTGATCGCCCCGTGCTCGCTCGCGAGCCGGGTCATGCCGCGAATCACGGACTCGGTGAACCCGTGAGTGCGGGAGGCGGTGTGCACGAGCGTGGCTATTTCAACTGCACGTCGATATCCACGAGAATCGCGCTCGGTGCCTGGAGGAACACCACGCGGTCCAGGTCGCGGTGGATCACCATGCGGACCGGCGGACCCTTGCCCTTGCCCCGCCCCTTGTTGCCCCGGCGATACCACACCACATAGTCGTGCCCGCTATTCTCCACCCGCACGACTTCGTAGCCCTGCTTCACCAGGACGTCCTTCGTCACGACCAACGCCCGATCGGTCGTGACCGCGTACTTCTTCGGGCGCTTCCCCTGCGCCGCGGCCGGCAGCGCGAGCACCGTCAGAGCCAGAACCGCTAGACTGAGACGCCGCATCATGGACCTCCTCGCGTGGCATTGCACCGGTTATTTCAGTATCTGTTTCGCAATGGTGTTCAACTGCATGTTGCTCGTCCCCTCGTAGATCGTCCCGATCTTCGCGTCGCGGTAGAACTTCTCGACCGGGTACTCCTTGCTGTAGCCGTAGCCGCCGAACAGCTCGACGGCGAGCGAGGTCACGCGCTCGGCCACCTGGGAGGACAACAGCTTGGCCATCGCCGCCTGCATCGTGTACGGCTCGCCCGCGTCCTCGAGCCGCGCACTGTTGTACACCATCAGGCGGGCCGCCTCGAGCTCGGTCGCCGCCTGCGCCAGCTGGAACTGCACCGCCTGGAACTCCCCGATCGGATGCCCGAATTGCTTGCGCTCCTTCACGTACTTGCAGGCCGCGTCGAGCGCCCCGCGCGCGACGCCGATCATCTGCGCCCCGATGCCGATGCGGCCGGTGTTGAGCGTTTCGATCGCCACCTTGTAGCCCTTGCCGACCTCGCCGACCACGCTCGCCCCCGGCAGCTCCACGCCGTCGAGGATCAGCTCGCAGGTGGAGGAGGCTCGAATCCCGAGCTTGTCCTCCCGCTTGCCGACCGTAAAGCCCTTGCAGCCACGCTCCACCGCGAACGCCGTGATGCCCTTGTACCCCCGCGAGAAGTCGGCGTTGGCGAAGATGACGAACAGCCCGGCCTCGGCGCCGTTCGTGATCCACAGCTTGCGCCCCTCGAGGATCCAGCGCTCGCCGCGCCGGGTCGCCCTGGTCTGGAGCCCGAAGGCATCCGATCCCGACTCGGGCTCGGAGAGGGCGTAGGCGCCGAGCAGGTCGGCGGCGAGGCGGGGGAGATAGCGGCGCCGCAGATCGTCGCTCGCCCACTTGAGGAGCAGGTTGTTGACGAGGGTGTTCTGGACGTCCACGAAGATGGCGACCGAGGCATCGACCGCCGACAGCTCTTCCACGGCGAGCACGGTCATGAACAGACTCCCACCCGCGCCGCCGTGCTGCTCCGGAATCTCGATCCCCATGAGGCCCAGCTCGAAGCACCTGGCGAGGAGCGCCGGGTCGATTGCGCCCGCCTGCTCCATGGCCGCCACGCGCGGCCGGACGTCGCGCTCCGCGAAATCGCGCACGGTGTCGCGGAACAGCTCCTCCTCCTCGGAGAGCTTCGTGAGCGGGGGTATCGACGCGATCTCCGGCATCGCTCCGGCAATCTAGCTCATCGGTCCTTCAATCGCCGCACGAACTTGAGACCCGACCACACGTCGTCCACGGCGGCGACCTTCACGTCCACGAGGCCGTGCGCGAGCCCGATGGCGCGGATCACGTTCTCGGTGAGATCGGTTGGCACCCCGGACGCGCTCTTGGGCCACGAGATCCACAACATGCCGGCGGGGGCGAGGGCGCGTGCCAACACCGCGAACTTACGCTCGAGTTCCTGCTTCTGCTTCGTGAAGAATTGAATGAAATCGAGTGGTCCCGTCGCGGCGCCCTTGCGGCTCACTTGCTCGGGGAGCTTACCAAGCGTGCGGTCGTAGCCGCGCGGGGCATTGAGAATCGCGATCGTCGCGCCGTGCTTGATCCCCAGCTTCTCGACCAGCGAGCGCTTGGAATAGCCGGCCACCTCGACCGCCCTCGACCGCCCTCTACCGCCCTTGACCGCCTTTGTACATCACCCTCCAAATCCGCCCCGCCGAATCGTCGGTGATGTAGAGCGAGCCGTCCGGGCCGACCGCCACGCCCACGGGCCGGTGCTGCGGCCCCGCGCCGTTCTCGTGCCAGAATCCGTCGGCGAACGTCTCGTACGTCCCGACCGGCTTGCCGTCCCGGAACGGCACGAACGCCACGCGATAGCCGGCCTGCGGCAGCGGTGCGCGGTTCCACGAGCCGTGGAACGCGATGAACGCCCCGCCCGCGTAGCGCGCGGGGAATTGCGCGCCCCCCCCGCCCGCCGCGCCGGCGTAGAACGTGAGGCCGTCGGGCGCCCAGTGCCCCGGGAACGCGAGCGCGGGCTCCTTCTTCTGGGCGCAGCGGCCGACCTGCTTGCCGTCGCCGCCGTACTCCGGGGCGAGCACGAGGTGGCCGAGCTCGGGATCGTGATAGCAGTACGGCCAGCCGAAGTCGTCACCCTCGGTCAGCCGCAGCAGCTCCTCCGACGGCTTCTCGGCGCTCTGCTCGAGCGTGAACAGCTTCGGCCAGTTCTGACCCAACTGGTCGCGGCCGTGCTGCGTCGCCCACAGCTGGCCGTCGGGCGCGAAGGCGAGCCCCACGGCGTTGCGGATGCCGGTCGCGTACCGCGTCCCGGCCGCCTGCGTCTGGCTCGGCTTGCTCGGGTCGAAGCGCCAGATCCCGGCGCGCGTGGCGAGCTCGGGACAGGGATCTTTCCCCGGAGATGCGCCCGAGCGGTCGGCGACCTGACAGGCGTTCGAGGGCGACCCGACGTTCACGTACAGCGCGCCGCCGTCCGGCGAGAGCGCGAGATTCCGCGCCCTGTGGCCGCCCGCGGGCAAGTCCTTGACGATCACGTCCGGCGGTCCGAGCGGCGTGAGGCTCCCGGCGCGCATCGCGTACCGATATACCGTGGACGCGGTGCTGAAGTACAGCACCCCCCTGCCGAGCGCGATCCCTGTGCCGCCGTCCGAGCCGAGCTCCTGTCGCACGTCGGCCTTGCCGTCGCCCGTCGTATCGCGTAGCGCCAGGATGCCCCCGCCGGACGAGCCGCCCCGCCCGCCTTCGAGCGCGACGAACAGGTCGCCGTTCGGCGCCACCGCGAGATGCCGTGGCGCGCCGACCTGATCGGCGACGACGATGGCGCAGAAGCCCGGCGGCAGCGTGAGGCCGCCGTTGTCGGGGTCACAGGCGGGTAGACGGGTAGGCGGATAGGCGGATAGGAGCGCCGCCACGAGAGCGAGCGCCGCGGGTGTTTTCCAGCTCACGTCCGTTTCTCTCCCTTGTCCGGCGCCGCCAGCATCTCCCGGATGCCGCCGAGCGACGCGAGCACCCCCGTCGCCTCGTAGGGCAGGTAGATCACCTTGTTGCTCTGCGGGCTTGTGACCATGTCCTTGAGCGCCTCGATGTAGCGGATCGCGATCAGGTACCGCGCCGGGTCGCCGCCGGTTCCCTTGATGGCGCTGGTGATCCGCTCGATCGCCTGCGCTTCCGCCTCGGCGACCTTGAGCCGGGCGTTCGCCTCGGCCTCGGCCGCGAGAATCTTCGCCTGCTTTTGGCCCTCGGCCTGGTTGATCTCCGACTGCCGGATGCCCTCCGCCTGGAGGATGCGCGACTGCTTCTCCGCCTCGGCGGTGAGGATCGCGGCTCGCCGGTCCCGCTCGGCGCGCATCTGCTTCTCCATCGCGTCGCGGATGTCGCGCGGCGGGTTGATGTCCTTGAGCTCCACGCGGCTCACCTTGGCGCCCCACTTGTGGGTCGCTTCGTCGAGGATCTCCCGCAGCTTGGCGTTGATCGTGTCGCGCGAGGAGAGCACGTGGTCCAGCTCCATCTCGCCGATCACGTTGCGCAGCGTGGTCTGGGTCAGTTTCTCGATCGCGTCCGGCAGGTTCGCGATCTCGTAGGTGGCGCGGACGGGATCGGTGATCTGGGAATAGATCAGCGCGTCGATCTCCACCACCACGTTGTCCTTGGTGATCACGTTCTGGCGCGGGAAGACATATACCGTCTCACGCAAGTCGATCTTGTCGGTGCGGAAATGGCGCGCGAACGACTCTCCGGCCGGCGTGACGATCACCTGGTGCCAGTCGATCGCCCGCGGCTTGTCGATGATCGGGATGATGAGGTTCACGCCGGAGGACAGGGTGCGGTGGTATCTGCCCAGGCGCTCGATGATCATCGTCTGGGCCTGCTGCACGATGCGGATCCCGCGCGCGACGATCGAGATCGCGAACAGCGCGATCGCCGCCGGGACGATGAGCGCGCCGATGTTGTCCATCGCTCACATCTCCTTGTCCACGTACAGGGTTGCGCCCTCGACCCGCACCACCATCACTCGCGTGCCCGGCTCGAGCGCTGTGTCCATGATCGACGCGGCGCGCCAGTCCTCACCCTCCACCTGCACCCGGCCCTTCCCCGTGCCGGGGTCGATGCGCTCCGACACGATCCCCAGCTTGCCGGCCAGGGCATCCACGTTCGTCCTGATCCCGCTCGAGCGCGGGTGCAGGTACCTGAGGAGAAACGGGCGGATACCGACGAGGGAGAGCAGCGTGCCGGCTGCGAAGCTCAGCACCGGGACGAGCACGCCGGGGGCCACGAGCGACACTAGGCCGGCGGCGAGGCACCCCACGGCGACCGAGAGCAGCCAGAATCCCGGCGCGGCCATCTCGGCCACGAACAGGAGCAACGCCGCGACGAGCCAGGCTTGCCATGCGTGCATGGCAGAGAAGTTAGCGTGCCGTGCTTGCGGCGCCGAGTGGCGGTCCCT
>WNEY01003893.1_pt1 | contig 11296 bp, 5 predicted proteins | sample 5400531 | NCBI WGS metagenome assembly WNEY01 (sample SAMN13153338, study PRJNA577476) | soil metagenome | isolation source: 200 cm saprolite under Douglas fir tree site 1 | place: USA:California | collected 2015-04-18
TCAGTTCTCGGTCGCAGTCTCTGCTTTTTCATCGTGCCCGGCGCAGCGACGACCTGCTCTTTTCGTCAACGGGGTTCGAACCCGTGTTTCAGCCTTGAGAGGGCGAGCCCACTGGTAGTGGTTTCGCCAACTTGGACGCCGGGTGCCACGGCCCGGTGCCACTCGAGACCGCGATCTGCTCCGAACGTGCCGCTGCTCATTCGATGAGCCCCAGGCCGGTTCATCACATCGCGTGCGATCACGAAGGCTTGGTTCGGCGCTCGCCGGCGGCGATCCGCAGCGCCCACGCAGAGGACCAGTCGGCCAACGGACCGGGTGAATTGACCACGCTTGGCTTATGAGACCGTAACATCGTCGGACCCCTCGGCAGCTCGACGATTCGCCGCGCCCGTGCCGAAAGCCCCCTTGTAGTCCGGACGTACTGAATCCTCTCGTCATGGCGCGAGCCGCCGAGTAGGCGTCGCGGCCCTGTGCCCGCAAGCGGATGCGGTTGATGAACCACGCAGCCACCATCCCGGCCAGATGCGGCTCCTCGAGACGGCGCCGGCCAACCTCGCGGAGGAGATCGCGCGAATCGACGTTTGTCGCGTAGCACCTTGGTCCGAGCGCCCTCTCCGAACAATTTGGCGAGCGGCTCATGGCCCCACCGGTCAATTTGCCGGTCAGCTCTTGACCGCCGCCAGCCCCGCGCCCGACCGATTGAGCGTAACTATCAGATTTCTGGAAATTCCCAGTTGGTATCGGCATTGCCTCTTAAAAGGGGGCGCGCACATGAAACCCCAAAATTGGGTTCGCTGGTGATCCTGATGGCTCGAGCGTCGATCCTCGAGTCCGGAGAGCAAGGCATGAGGAAACGGCGGTGGAATCGTTGGCCCTGGCCACTCGTCGTGGCCGCGGTGTCCATGCTCGCGTTGATGGCCTTGGCCGTCGCCGTGACCGATGCAGTCGCTGGGCACGCGGTCGCAGCCAAGCCGCAGGTGGACTGGAAGGCGCAGCTCACGAAGGTCGATGAAGCGTTGGGCAAGAACGAAGTAGCCTTGGCGGTGCAGCGCTGGCCCGAAGCGTATGCTGCCGCGCTCCGCAGTCGACACTGGGAGGGCTTGGTCGCGGTTGGCAATGCCTATCGGCGGCTGGGCGACCTGGGCGGGTTCCGCGAGGCTGCAGAAATGAAAGCGCGCAAGATCTATCTCGCGGCTCTGTTCCGCGCGCGTCAGGAAGCCTCGCTCGACGGCGTGCTCCGCGTCGCCGAGGTCTTCGCCGAGCTCGGCGACACCGAGGTCGTCGAGCATTGCCTTATGGTCGCGCGGCCGCTCGCGGCGCAGACACACGACGACCGCGCCGATCAGCGCATCCGCGCCTTCGTGGAGCGCTGGGATTCGCACCGGCTCGGGGCCGAGCACCAGAATGACCACCGTACAGGAGGGAGCGTCCGATGACGATTCAAGCGTACACCGAAGTTGCCCGCCGATGACAAGCACCCAGTTCACGTTCCTCGGCCCTCGTTCTCGCCTTCGGTTCAAGTCTGATCGCGTGAGGTTTCGCCCTCGCTGGTCGCGCTCAGCGCCAGGCACGAAAGTTTCGTCGCTCCGGACGCTTGGCGACGAGTTTCGGAACCTACTTTAATCGCGGTCCAAGGACGTTCGGCCGCGCCAGGCCCAAACCTCGTTAGTCGTGGCTCTTGCCCGGGCGACCGCTGAGCGCGGACAGCTCCGCCTGGGCCTCCTCCAGCCACAGCGGCATCTGCATGGCACGCAGGAGCTCCGTGGCAACGCCCAGGTGCTCCTCGGCGGAGGCTCCCCGACCAGCACGGCGATAGAGCCGGCCAAGCCCGAGATGTCCGAGGGCTACGCGGGGCCGCATACCGAGTTCGTCAGCAATCGCGATCGCTTCTCGGTAGGCGTGTTCGGCGGCGACGACGTCGGCTGGGCCGGCGTTGGCAGCAATCTCGCCGACGATCCAGTGTATCCACGCCTCGTGACCCCGCTCACGGTGCCGCCGGGCCAGAGCAAGCGCCTCCGAGCCCAACCGGCGAGCTTCCGGGACGCGGTCGGCAAGAAGGTAAGCGTGGGCCAACCAAGCCACCCGGAGCGAGTGGGCAAACATCATGTTCGTGGCTGCCGCTCGCTCGACCGCCTGCTCCAACAGGGGGATTGCCTGAGCGGCCCTGCCGGACAGCGCATAGGCGTGGCCCACGGACGGAGCCACGCCTAGAAACCACAGCCGGAGTTGCGTGTCCCACACCCGGCAGAGGTCGAGGGCGCGTTCGAGGAAGGCCGCCGCGCGTCCTATCTCGCCCCGGCGCAGATGGAGGCCGCCCACCCCGAAATAAGCAGCGAGCAGGCTATACGGATGGTCAACCGTCTCGGCGATCCGGATCGCCTCCTCACCCCGGGGCAACGCATCAGCGAACTCGCCCAGTTCGGCCAGGCACCAGACCAGCCACGTCCGCGACAGCACCGACGCCAAGCCCACCATGCCGAAACGGCGGCCCAAGCGGTCACCCTGCAGCTCGTCCACGTTGCGACGGAGCGCCTCTATGGCGTGCTTGTAGTCGCCGAGAACGTGGTATGCCTGGCCCAGAGCGTGATTCGTCCGGACCCGCAAGCCGAGGTCGTCGAGGCCCTCGGCGATGTCGAAGGCGCGCCGGCCGTGCTCGACGGCCCGCTCGGGATCCCCGATCAGCCAGAAGTGGACGGTCAGGAAGGACGACACGCGGCCGAGGCGAGTCTGATCGCCGAGCGCCCGGGCCAGGCGCTCGGCCTCGCCGAGGTGGTCGAGAATCTGCGCGAGCTCGGCGATAGGCAGGAGGGAGTTCGCCAGCAACATGTGCAGATCCACGGCCTGCTCTGTTCGTTCACGAGCCTCCGGCAGGTGGCCGAGCGCCTCGAGGGCCCGCGCGAAGCACGTGACCGCCTCCGAATGGGCCGACCGAGCTACCGCCTTGGCCCCGGCCTGCCGCATGTGGACGAGTGCCTTGTCCCAGACCTGCCCGAGAAAGGCGTGATGTGCGAGCCGATCCACGTGCTCGGAGAGCCGATCCGCGTAGATGGTTTCGATGGCGCTGAGAATCCTCGCGTGAAGCGTGCGCCGCTGCTCGAAAGGCAGACTCTCGTACGCCACCTCGTGGGTCAGGGCATGCTTGAATGTGTATTCCGGTTGAGGGATAGGGCTCGTTTCGTAGATGAACTCCGCGGTTTGAAGACGTCTGAGGCCGTCGCGAACTGTTTCGTCCGACCCGTCGGCAATCGCTCGAAGGATCGCCGAGGCGAAATCTTTACCGATCACCGCCGCGGCTTGCAAGAGGCGCCGCTCGCCGAATGGAAGCCGATCGATGCGGGCCAAGAGTACCTCTTGCACCGTGTCCGGCGCGATGAGGGCCGTTGACGCAGGTCCCTGCTCTCGGGCAGCGCGGGCGAGCTCCTCGAGGAAGAACGGGTTGCCCTCAGCCTTCGCGAGAATGAGATGCGCGAGTGGGGCGGCGACGTCGTGCGCACCGAAGACGACCCGTACGACTGTGAGGCTGTCGTGGGGCGCTAGTGGTTGCAGGGCGATCTGGGTCGCAAAGGACTTCTCACTCCAGGGCGATCGATACCCCGGCCGGTAGGTCGCAACCAGGAAGATGCGCCTGCCAACGACTCTCTCGGCGAGAGATGCGAGATACTCTTCCGAAGTCTGGTCGACCCAGTGCAGATCCTCGATGGCCACGATGAGCGGCTCGCGCTGACTGCTCTTGAGAAACAGCCCATGGAGAGTTTCAAAAGTCCGAATCTTGATGACTTCAGGGGTCAGCGTCGCCACGAGACCCGTCCCGTCTTTCATTCCGAGCAGATGCAGAAGGTACGGCGCGCTCTGCGCAGGGTCCATTCCGACATCCTCGAGGCACATGCGGCACTTGTCGGCGACTGCCTCGGGCGTGTCGGACTCGGCAATACGGCAGATCGTACGGACCACCTCGAGAATCGGGAGATAGGGAATGGCGCTCCCGTAAGAGAAGCAGTGCCCTTGGAGGTATGTGACCCGCTGGTCGCCGAGACTTTGACGAAACTCGAACAGGAGACGCGACTTCCCGATGCCGGCCTCGCCGACGATCGCCACGAGCTGTCCCTGCCCTTGGTGGACAGCCTCGAAGCGGCTGATGAGAAGATCGAGCTCGTGCTCGCGGCCGACGAATCGGCCCATATGGCCGCCCAGGTCAAACGGGGTCGGACGGTAATCCGTTAGCCTGTACACGGGACCTGAGGCCGTCTCGCTCGCCCCCGTCCCTGCGAGAACAAACCGCCGTGCCAACAGCGACATCGCTCGCTGACTCACGACGATCGCGCCGGGCTCCGCGCCCGCGATGAGGGTGTCAAGGACGGACCACACGTGCCGCTTTGCGTCTCCGTCGATGTCGGCAGCGGCGCCGACGCGGGCGACCGGAACCTGCACCGCATGAATGGCGGCCCTCATGCTGGGACGTTCTCCCTCGCCGCCTCGTTCGCGAAGCGCAGCCTTCTGCATCGCCATCGCCGCGAGCGCTGCTCGCCGCGGGGCGTCCTCCACTGGGTCCAGACCGAAGGCCGCGACGATCGCGGTTGCGCCGATCTCGACGAGCCGTCCACCGAAGGCTTCCACTTTCTGGATCAGCATGTCGAGCGCGCGGGACGAGTCCGCCGCGGGCTGCTCGCCCTCTGCAATCGGCAGCACCACTCGCAGCACAGCCAGTCGGTGGGACTCCCACTGCACGCCGACGCGGGCCGTCGGCACCGGAGCGGGGCTCGGGGGCAGCGGTACTGGGTCCGGGGCGGCCGCTTCGGCCGGGGATGCCCGTCCGGGCTGGAGCCCGTACTTCTTGATTCGGACTTTGAGGGTGTTGCGAGAGATGCCCAGCTGCGCGGCAGTTTTCGTGATGTTCCAATCCGTCTCCGTGAGTGCCTGGAGAATGAGCCGCCCTTCGAGATCGGCCACACTTCTCCTGACGAAGACGTCGCTCTGGGCGACGCCAGCCCGAGGCACGCGCCTCGCGGCCACCTCGCCGAGTTGCAACATCGTGGCCGTGAGGATCGGTGCTTCGGCCAACAGCGTGGCCCGCTCGATGACATTCGCTAGTTCGCGCACGTTGCCCGGCCACTGGTAGCCGTAGAGGGCAGCCTTTGCCTCAGCTGCCAGCGCCTTCCCCTCGAGCCCATACTCCGTGCAGGTACGGGCGAGGAAATTTTCTGCGAGCAGCACGATGTCGTCCCGGCGCTCTCGAAGTGGCGGCAGCTCGACCGTCAGCACCGCCAACCGATGGTAGAGGTCCTGCCGGAACCTGCGCGTCCGCACCGCGGCCAGGAGATCCTCGTTGGTGGCGGTGAGAATGGATATATCCACAGGCTCGCTCTGCGTGCTGCCGAGACGCCGTACCGCCCGCTCGTCGATGACCTTGAGGAGTTTGCCCTGGAGCGTCTCAGGCAAGAGCCCCACCTCGTCGAGGAAGATCGTGCCCCGGTGGGCGGTTTGGAAGAGACCCGGCTTGGCGCGCCGCGCGTCGGTGAACGCGCCGCGCTCGAACCCGAACAACTCGGCCTCGAGGAGGGTCTCTGGAATGGCGGCGCAGTTGACGTCGACGAAGGGGCCATCTCGCCGGGGGCCCGCGCCGTGAATGATCCGGGCGAGGAGACCCTTCCCTGTTCCCGTCTCGCCGCAGAGCAGAATGGGCGGCAGGCGGTGCGCGGCTGCCTGCTGCAGCAGCTGGTGCACCTTCTCCCGAACCGCGACGATCCCCCGACTGACTCCGAGCAGTTGGGCCGGCTGCGTCATGACGTGTATCCTACGTCCGGTCCCCGCACTTCGGCCACCGCCGAATCCTGACGACCATCGCTCCGGGCCTGCCGATGTCGGGCTTGCACCGGGGACATATATCGGGACCTTGCTCTATAGCGTCTTCAGGAACTCCACGAGCGCGCTCTTCTGATCGGCGGAGAGAGCTGTGCCCCACGGGTGGCCCGTGTTGCGGTTACCCGCCACACTCGTGTCGAACAGGAACAAGGCGGCGCCGCCCGGGCCCGTGGCGGATGCCGGCAGCTGGCGCGGCGCGCCAGGTCTCGGTGGACAGGAGAGGTCCGAGCTGGGCTCGGCATAGGACATGAAGCCGACATTCTCGGGGTCGTAGACGTCGCTGCCACGATAGAAGCGGGACGGACGACAGCGTTCCGGCTCAAGCAGGTCGCGCAGCGTCGGGACGGAACCGTTGTGGAGGTAGGGCGACCGGGCCCAGATCCCATCGAGCGGCACGTTCGCGTAGCCGTTCGTCTTGCGGAACGTTGTGAAATGAAACGCAGAGGTGGCGTAGTGGCGGTTCAGCGCTCCCGGCAGGAGCGACGCGTACTCCTGCGAGAACGAGTTCAAGCGGTGCGCGTCGGCGTGGAGGTCGTCATTCGGCGTGACGGCGCCGACTTCCGGACCCGCGAAGTCGTGGCATCGAGCGCAATGCTCTCGGAAGAGGCGCTCGCCCGGCGCCACTAGGTCGGGGTCGGTTGGGTATGGATAGGAAGGCGACGGCAGTTTCCAGAGAAGGGCGACGACGCGTTCGAGCTGTCGGTAGTCAAGGGTCTGAGGCTTGGCACCGACGGCGAGCGCCGCGCTCAGGGTGGCCTCACGGACGGAGCCGACATTGCCGTCCCAGTGGAGCCGAATGCGCGAGCGTTTGCCGAGGTTCCAGACGGGCGGGAAGTCGGTGGTGCCGATCAACTCGTCCTTATGGCCCCGATCGAGTTGCTCCTCGAGGTTCCAGCCGAGCTCGAGCGCCTTGCCCGGGTTGATCGTGTCGAGCCGGCCTGGCCCTGCGGCGGGGACGCGGTCACTCGTCAGCACGCCGATCTTATCCGCGAGCTCCCGCACCCTGCCGCGTATGCTCGGGATCAGCAGCCGGTATTTTATCCGATCGATGAGACCGGCCGGGCCCCCGGCGGCCCGAATCTCACGAATCACGGTGGCTGCGGTGAACTCCGGGCCCTCAATACACTCGAAGACGAAGCGGAACAGCCGCTGCACGTTCACTTGCTGGGGCGGCATGCCAAGGATGACGCGCGGCTCCGCGCCTGGCGCGTCGCGGATCGTACCCGCGTGACAGAGGGCACAGTTCACGCCTACCATGTCGACCCCCAACCGGCGGCGACGGGAGATCCCGATGGGCAGGTCCTTTTCCTTCGCGGTCTTGGGAGACTCCCGCTCGAAGATCAGCCCGAGTTCGGAGTAAGAGGCCACCGTCGGACAGATCGTCGGCAGCACCTTGAAGATCCAGTACGGTGGGAGCAACCCGCCGACGGGCTGGAGCGCGGAGCCCCCCGGCTCGCTGCCGATCGATCCGTACTTGAAGTGCTCGGAGTCGTCTGCGTAGTCGACCGGACGATCCTGAGTAAGGTCCCAGACGATCGCTCCGACGAGCGCGAACGGTACCACGACGGCGAGGACGGTGTGGAGCCTCACTGGCTCACTACGTTGGTCGGGCAGTCCCAGCGGTGGAACGCGTTCGCCACGTGCCCGACGTGCGCCTCGAGGTCTGGCAGGTTCGCAGCGATCACCCGTGACATGCTCCTCGTCTCGACCCACTCGATCCCCTCGCGGGTGTACACCTCCTCCGTGAAGTCCGCAGTGAAGAAGCGGTCGCTCCTGAGCCTTCGGCCTGCCATCAACAGGAAGATCCTGAAGGCGGTATCGCTGATCCCCAAGCCCCTCGGCTTGGGCTCGGCGAAGAGTCCAACCATCAGATCGACGCGCTCGACGTCGCCGTAGACCCGGTCAAGCTCCTTGTCATAACCGCGGTTGCGGCCCTCGCGACCCACGAGCTCGCCGAAGGACTCGACGGGGCGAAGATGGACAAGCCGACGGAACTCGTTGTAGCGTGGCACGCCCCGCTCGCGGTCACGGAAGACGTCGACCGCGGCGAGATCCAGCATGCGGCCGTTCGGCAGCTGGAGCTCCCGGAGCGCCTTCGGGTAGTTGTGCAGCGTGATCGCGCCTGCGGACTGGAGCCCGAACGAGTACGCGACGTCCGCCAGGGAGAACCCGTGCTTGCCCACGACATCGCGCGCGCCGCCGAAGATGACCTCGGAGAGCGGTAGCATCTCCTGACGGTTCTGAGACAAAGAGCGCATGCAGAGCGTGTCGGGCAGGAGCGTATGCATCCGGTAGACCGAGACGAACTCCTCCGTGATGGAGTAGGGGACGCCGAAGTGGTCGGTTTGCGAGGCGCGGATGCCATCGCGCACCTCGGGACCGAAAAGCCAGGCGAGGACGCGGTAGATGCCCCCTTCCCGCGCGAGGCCTTGCCAACTCCCTCGCATGCCGCGGACGACGATGGGGTTGTCGAGGATGGCCGGTGTCCATTCGACGGTGTGAATCTTCGCCATCAGGGCGGCGTTGATGAGTCGGGCGTGGGCGAAGACGTCCTCGTCGGTCCAATTCGGGTACACCCCGCGCAGGTGCTCACAGATCGCGTTGTGCTCGAGGGCAAAGAGCGTATGGAGCAGGCTGAGACCGATCCACCAGTTGTCGTTGAATCCCGTGAGATCGGCTCTGCCATAGCCTTCCTGCGGCTTCCCCGGATCGAGGGGAAGGAGACAATGATTCGCTTCATCCATCTTGATCTCGCCACCGGGCGCTGGCGCGCCGGGCGCAGGGCCTGTGCGAATGAGCCTTAAGGTGGCCTGGTCGCTCCCGTAGAGCTGGGAGGCGTCCCACCAGTGCGTGACGGTATTGAGGAACGTCGGACCCAAAGCTCCTGCGCAGGGAGGGTGTGTGGGGTCCGGAGGCGTTGGCGGGACCCGCAGAGTGCCATGGCCCTTCCGCCAGGGATCGTTCTCGTCGAGGGGGATCTCGATCTCGTCCGGCTGGCCCGGCAGTGGGGTCGGACCGTGGCTGAACCAGTCATGGACCATGAACTGTATCCAGGCCGCGGCAAGCATGTTGAGCTGCCCGGCGGGCACGAACTCGGACTCTCTCCGGGCGAGGAGCTCATTGCTCACCGTTCGGGGGCTCGGGTTAGTCGAGCACCGCCGTTCGGGGCCGTAAACCTCAGGACGCACCGCCGCCAGCGGTATGTTCCGGCCGAAGGGGGTATGGGCACTCCCCATCGTCGGGTACGCTAGATCGTTCAACGTCCCGTCGGCTGTCCGCCGGCACGCGGGCAGCGGCAGAGCGCCGTCGATGGGCGACAGCCCGAGCGAAGTGTGGACCAGGTTCTCCGATCTCATCCGTGCTCGAAGGCCGATGAGCACCATCAGACCCGGCAGGGTGGGCAGACGATGCCATCCGATCGAGTGATCGACGAAGGTGGCGACCCAGATCCCGACTCGCCTCAAGATCGCGATCAGTACCTTCAGCATGGGCATGCCCCTCTGAACGTCCTCAGATTCCTGCCAGGCCCGTGGTTCCGCGGGCTGCCGGCCGCCCGCCGTGCGGGCACGAGGTCTCGTCGGACCCGCGTCTCGCGTGCGTCCAAGGCACGGGGAGCGCCTTGCGCAGTGTCTCGAAGACTAGCGCGCCCTCCCAGTACTCGAGATGGGCGAGGAACAGCGTCGTCGCGTCTGCGTCCTTCTGGTTCTGCACCGCCTTGGGATCGGGAACGCCTCCGGGGCCAGGCGGGGGATCGTAGTACTTGAGCGGGGCACTTATCGGATCCCAGGGTGAGTAGACGTTCACCCACTTGGCTGGTCGGGACTCGCGGCGCTGGATCAGCGGCTGTGCCGTCGCCGCGAGCGCATCGCGCGTCTCGGTCGCCCGGCGCTGCGACCCGAACAGGAACGCGGTCTTGTCGAGCGGCGAACCGAAGGTGAGGAAGAGGAAGGTCCGCTGCGCCGCCGCAACGTCTGGCCTGGCCCCGTCGGCCCGCGCCAGCCAGTCTTCGTTGATCAGTCGGTTCAGCGTGTCGTAGGCGATCACTGACCCGAGCGAGTGACCGACCATCGCGATGCCCTCGTACGCAGGACCGCCGTTCTCGGCTGCTGCGCCGTAGATCGCCCGAGCAGTCGTGTAGACAGCTTCCTTGATCTCCTCTCGCAGGGTGTCGAACCGGTCGCGCGTATGCGGCTGCACGTACGCCACCACGTCGCCGACGTACTGGATGATTACTCGGCGGACGACGAGGCTCACAACCACCAGGAGCATCCAGACGGCACCGCGCCCCACGGCGGCGTTCCCTTCGACGCTGAGACCCCAATCGGTGAGTCCGAGCCAGCCGGCCTCGGCCGCGAGGAGCACGATGAGGATCAGAAGGAGCGCAAGGACCAGCGCGGTCAGGTACCTCGCGCGCTCGCGGCTGACGAACTCTTGTCGCCAGCCTGTCGCCACGCGGCCGGCAAGGCCGAGGACTCGAGCGAGCAGGATCGCGAGGATGAGACCGATGATGCCGAGTTCCACCGCACCGTTGAACCGGTCGACGAGCGCCAAACCGAATGCCGCGGCCAGGAACTGGAAATCGTCGCTGGGTCCCGCCTGGCGGTGGAGGATGGCGAAGAGGGGAATCGCCACCGCGACGACGATCGTAACCGCTAGCACCAGGACAAAGACCACGACGCTGCCGACGCCGACGATGGTCTTGAGCAATGGAGGCGCAAGAGGCGCCCGCCGAAGAATCCGGCCGATGCCAAGGACGAGGCCGAAGGCAAAAATGCAGACGACGAGGAAGTTGAACGCGGTGGAGAGATCACCGTAGAGGCCATCGCCCACGACCGTTTGGCTGACGCTCAGCCCCCAGCGGGCAGATGCGACCAGGCCGATCGTGGCATTGATGACCACGAGCGAGAGCACCGCCACGAGGCCAACGAGCAGGTATGCGACCGTCCGGATCTGTGGCGGGAAATCTTCGTACCGGCCGAACATCCAGCGGCGGAAGGCCGTGATCCCGTTGCTGACGCCGTTCACGATGGCCAGGAAGACGAGGTGGATCACGTCCCGCAGCTTGACGCGGCCCTCGGTGAGTGGCGCCCAGTAAGCTTCGTACAGATGCACCTCGCGCGCACCTCCCTCCGTCTGAAGCGTGATCTCAACTCGGTGCAGGGGTTCGCCCGCGAGCGACACTAGGCGGGCTCGCGGCGCGCCAGCGACCTCGGAGCGCGCTCCCCTGACAAGCCCGCGGACCAGCATGTCGAGCGTCTCGAACTTCGTTTGCTGGCCCATGCCGTGTACAACCAACACAGCGTACTTGGGTATTACGGGAGCAGCAGGCGGAGGGGCGGGCGCCCTCACGGGGACAGGCGCGGACGGTAGCTCGCCGGCCGCCTGTGTTGACAGCGGTTTGCCGACCAGGAACTCGCCTGTCACCAGTCGCGAGGAG
>WNEY01003894.1_pt1 | contig 11296 bp, 8 predicted proteins | sample 5400531 | NCBI WGS metagenome assembly WNEY01 (sample SAMN13153338, study PRJNA577476) | soil metagenome | isolation source: 200 cm saprolite under Douglas fir tree site 1 | place: USA:California | collected 2015-04-18
CACGCCGACCGAGAGCGAGGCGAGGCCCTCCTCGAGCTCGTCCACCGCGGTGCTGTAGCCGTTGCGACGTACCCGAGCGAGCTCGGCCACGAGCTCGTCGAGATCGACGATCGTCGCCGGCCCATAACGCTCGAGGAGCAGCTTCAGAACCGTGGCGAGCCGCTCGTCGTCGTAGCCCGCGAGGAGGAGCTTCCCGACCGAGCTCGCATGCTCCGGGTACCAGCGGCCGATGTAGCTCGCGGAGCGCATGAGCCTCGGCGGGTCGATTTGCGCGACGACGTCGAGCTGACCGCCGGGCAGCACGACGGTCAGGTTCACGGTCTCCTCGAACTGCTCGACGAGGCGCTCGAGCGGGCGGGTCGCGATCGCCGTGAGCACGCGGCTCTCGCTGCCGTTGCTCGCGAGCCGGAGGAGGTCGAAGCCGGGGACGTAGCGGTCGCCGCCCGGGAGCCGGAGGAGGAAGCCCTCGTGCTCGAGCGTTCGGATCAGCCGGACCGCCGTCGCCCACGGAAGCTGGGCGCGCCGCGCGAGGCCAGACGCCGTCTCGCCTCCCGGCTGCGAGGCAGCAGCGCGGAGGATCGCGATCGCCCTCTGGACTGACTGGTTCAGCTTCAGACCTTGACTCCCTTCGCGCGGGTTGATTGAGTCTCGCATCATTTCGAATACCCGTGTTCAGTATGTGGATACAGGCCGGGCTTCGGAAACCGAGCTGCGGAGGGAACGACGACGCCGAAGGAGGCGACACGCATGAGCGACGACAGCGACCGCATGCACCCGGACGGCCCTGAGCGGGTGCTCACCCGAGAGGAGCTCCTGCGCCGCGGCGTCGCCGGCGGCGTTGCCCTGAGCGTGCTGGGCGGTCAGATCCCGAATGCGCTGGGCGCTCTCGCGGAACCGACGATCAAGCGGGGCGGCACGTTCCGCGTCGGTGTGCAGGGCGGCTCGGACAAGGAAGTCATCGACGCCCAGACCTCCGTCCTCGACCCTGATGCGGCACGCCTGACCGCGCTCTTCGACGGCCTGCTCTACTACGACGAGAACTACAAGCTCCGGCCCAACCTGGCGACGCAGTTCACCAGCAAGGACGCCAAGACCTGGACGATCCGGATCCGTAAGGGCGTCGAGTTCCACAACGGCAAGACGCTGACCGCCGCCGACGTCGCCTGGTCGATCCGTCGCATGCTCGACAAGTCGCTGGGCCTGTACGCCACCGCTCAGCTGTCCGGGCTCAGGCCGGTCAACGTCCGCAAGGTCGACAAGTGGACAGTCCGGCTGGTCCTCGACAAGCCGAACTCCGTGCTGCCCGATGCCTTCGGCCAGTACTTCATGAACATCGTGCCGATCGGCTACAAGAGCTCGAAGGCGGGCGGAAAGCAGATCGGGACCGGTCCGTACACGCTGGTGAGCTTCACGCCCGGCAACCGCTCCGAGCTGCGGCGCAACCCGAACTACTGGCGCCACGGGCAGCCGTACTTCGACCGGGTGTTGGTCCTCGATCTCAACGACGACGTCGCGCGCGTCAACGCGCTGCTCGGCGGTCAGGTCGACGCGATCACGGCCATGCCGTTCGCCCAGATCTCGGCCGCGACCTCACGGGGATACAAGATCCTCAACAGCCAGGGCGGCGGCTGGGTGCCGATCTGCATGGCGGTCGACCAGCCGCCGTTCACCGACGTGCGCGTGCGCCAGGCATTCCGGCTGATCATCGACCGTCCTCAGACGGTGCAGCAGGCCTTCTCGGGCTATGGCCGCGTCGGCAACGACGTCTACTCGCCGCTCGACGCCTGCTACGACTCGGCGCTGCCGCAGCGCCATCAGGACATCGCGCAGGCGAAGTCCCTGCTCAAGGCGGCCGGCCAGGAGAACCTCAAGATCGACCTGGTCACCACCAACGGCCGCGCCGGCCAGGTCGAGTGCGCGCAGGTCTTCGCGCAGCAGGCGCAGAAGGCCGGCGTCACCGTCAACGTGAAGAACCTCGACGCGACCACGTTCTACGGCAACCAGTATCTGAAGTACCCGTTCTCGACCGACTACTGGGGGACGCGCAACTACCTGAACCAGGTCGCGGCCGGGAGCCTGGTCGTCGCCCCGTACAACGAGACGCATTGGAACGACCCGAAGTTCACGTCGCTGTACAGCGAGGCGCTCAAGACGGTCGACCAGAAGAAGCGCTGCGAGGTCGTCGCCGAGATGCAGAAGCTCGAGTACTCGAGCGGCGGCTACATCGTCTGGGGGTTCTACAACCTGGTCGACGCCTACGGCCCGAAGGTCCAGGGGTTCAAGCCGAGCAAGGGCACGCTGCCGCTCGGGAGCTACGGCAACGGGTTCCGCACGATCGCCTTCAAGTAATCGGACACGACGGCCGGGGTGCCTCCGGGCGCATCCGGCCGTCCGAGCCAGGCGCACATGAACCCGTTCCGTGGCATCAGCGGCTTCATCCTTCGCCGGATCCTCTTCGGCGTCTTGACGCTCGTGGCGGTCTCGCTGATCATCTTCGCGGCGACGCAGGCGCTGCCGAGCGACCCGGCGAGGGCGTTGCTCGGCCGCACCGCGACGCCCGACAGCCTCGCCGCGCTCCGCAAGCAGCTGGGCCTCAACCGACCGGTGGTCGATCAGTACCTGAGCTGGGCGAAGGGCATGCTCACGCTCGATCCGGGCACGTCGATCTCCGCGAGCGAGCCGGTCACGAAGATCATCTCCGACCCGATCGTCAACTCCGGCTTCCTCGTGATCTGCTCGGCCCTCGTCTCGATCCCGCTCGCGCTGGGGATCGGCATCTGGGCGGCGATCCGCCGCGACCGCCCGTTCGACGTCGGCTCGTCGCTCGTGCTGCTCCTGTTCGCGGCACTGCCCGAGTTCGTGGCCGGCATCGCGCTCGTCCTCCTGTTCGGCACGGTGGTCTTCAGGTGGCTGCCGCCCGACGCCCTGATCCCGCCCGGAAGCCCCCCGTGGCACCACTTGAAAGAGCTCGTGCTCCCGGTCGCGACGCTCGCGATGGTCTTCGTGCCGTACGTCGCGCGTTTCATGCGCGCGTCGCTGATCGAGGTGCTCGAGAGCGACTACGTCGAGATGGCGCGGCTGAAGGGATTGCGCGAGCGCGAGGTCGTGCTGCGCCACGCCCTCCCGAACGCGATCGTGCCGAGCATCCAGGCGATCGCGCTCACGCTCGCCTACCTCGCAGGGGGGATCGTCACGGTCGAGTTCGTCTTCAGCTATCCGGGCATCGGCGCCAAGCTCGTCGACGCGGTGACGAGCCGCGACATGCCGGTGGCGCAGACGATCGCGCTGCTGATCGCGGCGATCTACGTGTTCGTCAATCTCGTCGCCGACATCCTCACCATCCTCGTCAGCCCACGAGTCAGGACTTCGCTCTAGGTGGAAGTCACGGACGCCGCCGAGCTGGTCTTTCCCGTCCGTCGGGCCAGCGGGCCTGTCGTGGGCACCGTCCTCCGCGCGCTCCGCCTGCGGCGCACCCAGGTCGGCCTCGCTGTCTTCCTGCTCCTGCTCGGCATCGCCCTGCTCGGTCCACTGTTCGCGCCGTCCTCGCCGACGGAATTCACGGGCTCGCCGTTCGCGAAGTCGACGGCCTCGGTCTTCGGCACCGACCACCTCGGGCGCGACATCCTGTCGCGCTTCCTCTGGGGCGGCCGGACCGTGTTCGCGCTGACGACGATCGCCACCGGCCTCGGAGTCCTCTCCGGGATCACGGTCGGGCTCGTCGCCGCGTACGCGCGCAACCGCCTCGACGACGTCCTCATGCGCGGGATGGACATCATCCTCTCGTTCCCGCAGATCATTCTCTCGCTCGCCGCGATCGCGACCGTGGGGCCGAAGCTGTGGCTCGTCGTCGCGACGGTCGCGATCACGACCATGCCGCGCGTCGCGCGTGTCGTGCGCGGCGCCGCGCTCGAGATCGTCGAGCGCGACTTCGTCCTCGCCGCGGAGGCGTTCGGCGAGTCTCGTACTCGCATCCTGCTCGGCGACGTGCTGCCCAACGTCACGAGCCCACTCCTCGTCGAGGCGACGCTGCGCTACACGTACACGATCGCCCTGATCAGCGGGCTCTCGTTCCTCGGCTTCGGCCTGCAGCCGCCGAGGGCGGACTGGGGCCTGATGATCAACGAGAACCGGCTCGGCATCCTCACCTCGCCCTGGGGCGTGGCCCTGCCCGTGCTTGCGATCGGCATGCTCACGATCGCCACCAGCCTGATCGGCGACGGCCTGTCGCGCGCGGTCGCCGGCATCGACAGGGGGGCCGGCGAATGAGCGTCGCTCGCCTTCGGCTCGCTCCCGTGGGGGAAACCACGTTTCCCCCACGAGCCCCCTTCTTACAACCCGATGTGGGGGAACCTCCCGGTTCCCCCACGCCCCCTCCCCACGCTCATGGGCCAGAGGTTGGCCCATGAGCGAGCCCGCCGTCGTCGTCTCCGACCTGCGGATCGAGGTCGTCGCGACCGGCGCGGACATCGTGGACGAAGTGTCGTTCGCTGTTGCGCCGGGCGAGGTGCTCGGCCTCGTCGGCGAGTCCGGGTCCGGCAAGACGACGGTCGGCCTGGCGCTGCTCGGGCACACACGCCGGGGCGCGCGGGTCGCCGGCGGCAGCGTGCGCATCGCCGGCCGCGACCTGCTCGCGCTCTCGGCGGGCGAGCTACGCACGATGCGCGGCGGCCTCGTCTCCTACGTGCCGCAGGATCCCTCGGCGGCGCTCAACCCGAACCTGCGCGTCGGACGCCAGCTCGAGGAGGTGCTCGTCGCCCATCGCTTCGGTGCGTCGGACGAAGAGCGTCGGGCCCGCATCGTCGAGATGCTCGCGGAGGTCGCGCTGCCCTCGGACGACGCCTTCCGGCGCCGCTATCCACATCAGCTCTCGGGGGGTCAGCAACAGCGGATCGCGCTCGCGATGGCGTTCGCATGCCGGCCGGGCGTGATCGTGCTCGACGAGCCGACGACCGGGCTCGACGTCACGACTCAGGCGCACGTGCTGAAGACGGTCCGCGAGCTGTGCAAGACGCATGCCGTCGCCGCGCTCTACGTCAGCCACGACCTCGCAGTGGTCGCCGACCTCGCCGATCGCGTCGCGCTCATGTACGCCGGCCGCATCGTCGAGATCGGTCCCAAGCACGCCTTCTTCGCCGGCTCCGCGCACCCGTACGCACGCCGCCTGATCGAAGCGATCCCGGAGATCAGCGGCGAGCACGCCCTGGTCGGGATCCCCGGCAACGCGCCCCGGCCGGGCCACCGCCCGCGCGGCTGCACGTTCGCGCCGCGCTGCAGCTATGCGGAGGCGGCGTGCACGGCGTCGTTCCCGCCCCGCGTCGCCGTCCACGCGGGTCACGAGGTGCGCTGCTTCCGCTACCAACAGGTCCTCGCCGATGCGCGCCGCGTGCGGCCACGTGTCGCGGACCGCGTCCGCCACGAGGCCGAGGCGGCGCTGATCGACGTGCGCGACCTCGACGCGTTCTACGGCGACCGTCAGGTGCTGTTCGGGGCCAACGTGCGCGTCGAGCCGGGCGAGTGCGTCGCTCTCGTCGGCGAGTCCGGCTCCGGGAAGACCACGCTCGCGCGCTGCATCGCCGGCCTGCACCGCAAGCTGGACGGGGAGGTGCTCCTGCGCGGCCGCCCGCTCGCGGCCGGCGCCCGGGCGCGCGACCGCGACACGCGGCGCCAGATCCAGTACGTCTTCCAGAGCCCGTACGCGTCGCTCAACCCGCGCAAGACGATCGGGCAGATCGTCGGCCAGCCGCCGCGCATCTTCGAGGGGCTGCGCGGCCGGGAGGCGGAGCGGCGCGTGGTCGAGGCGCTCGACCGCGTCGCCCTCGGTGCCTCGGTGGTCGACCGGTACCCCGATCAGCTCTCCGGCGGCGAGCGGCAGCGGGTGGCGATCGCGCGCGCGATCGCCGCCAAGCCCTCGGTCCTCGTCTGCGACGAGGTGACCTCGGCGCTCGACGTGTCGGTGCAGGCGGCGATCGTCGAGCTGATCGAGGAGCTGCGCCGCGAGCTCGGTCTCGGCCTGCTCTTCGTCACGCACAACCTGGCGCTGATCAGCACGATCGCCGACAGGGTCGCGGTCATGAACCAGGGCCGGATCGTCGAGCACGGCTCCGTCCGCGCGGTACTCGATGCGCCGAAAGAGCCGTACACGCGGGAGCTGCTCGCCGACACGCCGACGGTCGAGGCCGCCACCGCTCACGGGCCCGCGTGAATCCGTAGGGTAGGCGGCAGGCCCGCCGAACGAGCGTCCCGTTGCGCAAGACAGCTCTTCCCTTCTACGCCCTCATCTTCCTCACCGAGCTCGTCTGGATGGCGATCGTGCCGCTCGCGCCCACGTACGCGGAGCACCTGTCGCTCACGAAGGTCCAGCTCGGAACCGTCCTGGCCGCGGCGGGTGTCGCGACGCTCGTCGTCTCGCTGCCGATCGGCCTGCTTGCCGACCGGGTCGGCACGCGGACGCTGACCGCAGGCTCGTCCGCGCTCGTCGCCCTCTCGAGCCTCGGGCAGGGCCTGGCGGGGGACTACTGGTCGCTGCTCGTCTCCCGGGCCGCATTCGGCGTCGCGCTCGGGACTATCTGGACCGCCGGCCTCGCCTGGGCCTCGGAGATGGGCCCTCGCGAGCGCAGCCCGTCCTCGCTCGGCGTGCCGGTCACGGTGGCCGGCTTCGGGATCGTGGTCGGCCCCGCCTTCGCCGGGCTGATGGCCCACGCCTTCGGCGTTCGCGCTCCCTTCCTCGTACTTGCAGGTGCGTCGGCGGTCGTCACGGTCGCCCTGGTGCGCGGCACCGAGCACGAGTCGACGTTCCACCCCCAGCCGCTCGTCGAGATGCTGCGAGGCGCCCGCCGCGATCGCGTCGTGGTCGCGAGCGCAGCGGTATGGCTTCTCGTCGGCGGGCTCAGCGGCGGCGTCAACCTGCTCGTCCCGCTGGAGCTGCGCAGGAACGGCCTCTCGTCCGGCGCGACCGGGCTCGTCTTCTCGGCCTCCTCGGTGATCTTCGTGCTCGCGAGCGCATTCGTCGCCCGCCTCGGCGCACGGGTCGTCACCCTGAGGGCGGTCGGGGTCGCGGCGCTCCTCTACGCCGCCTCGATGCTGCTCGCGGTCGCGGGCTCCTCGACCGGGATGATCGTCGCGTTCCTGCTCGTGCGCTCGCCGTTCTGGGCCGCTCTCGCGACGCTCGCGTATCCGCTTGGCGCGCTCGGCGCGCAGCGGGCCGGTCTCGGGCGCGGGGCGGTGATGGGCCTGCTGAACCTCGTCTGGGGAGCCGCCGGCTCCTTGTCGCCGGTCGCCGCGGGAGCGATCGCCCAGGGCGCGAGCGAGCGGTGGGCCTTCGGGGCGCTGCTCATCTGCTCCGTCGGGGTCGGGATCTGGCTGCTCGCCGGGAGCAAGTTGACGGACCTGGAGCCGGCGGCGTCGTTCGACACGGCCTGACGGGAAAATCAGGCCGGGGAAGCCTCCCGTTCGAAGGCGGCCCGCTCCTCAGTGGTCAGCGGGCGCGAACGGCCCGACTCGGGATCGCGGACGACGAGCACGGCTTCCGCCTCGGCGGCGAGTTGCCCGCTCCCGGTGAGGATCTCCTCGCGCGTCTGGACGCTCGAACGCCCGATGCGGCTCAAGGCGCAACGCGCGACGATCATGTCGTCCGCCTGCGCGAGCTCGCGTCGGAAGTCGACCGCCACGCGGGCGAGCACGTAGTTCCAGACCTGGCCGGGGTCTCCGAGCACGCCGCCGAGCCACTCGTCACGGACCTCCTCGAGGTAGGTGAGGTAGACGGCGTTGTTGACGTGGCCGAACACGTCCATGTCGCGCCAGCGAACCTCGATCCGTTTCTCGTGCACCGTCGGTCTAGCCGTCGCTTCGGTGCCGATCGGCGAAGCGCGCGGAGGCGTCGCGGGCGGCCTGCGTTTGCGCGAGGAGGCCGTAGGCCAGCCGCTCGATCACGATGCCCGCCTCGCGCGACGACTCCGGCATCGCGTCGATCGCCTGCTTCGTCAACGCGACCGCGAGCGGAGGTAGCTCGGCCAGCCGGTGCGCGAGCTCGAGCGCCCGCCTGAGCGCGGTTCCCGCCGGCACGACTTCCGTCACCAGGCCGACGGCAAGCGCCTCACGCGCGTCGAGCCGCGGGCGCAGGAGCGTCAGCTCCTTCGCACGGCCCGGGCCGAGGAGCCTGGTGAGGCGGTGCGTGCCCCCGGAGCTCGGCAGGATCCCGATCGACACCTCGGGCAGTCCGAACGTCGCCGCCTCGTCTGCGATCCGGAAATCGGTCGCGAGCGCCAGCTCCAGACCACCGCCGAGGCAGTAGCCGGCGATCGCGCTCAGCGTCGGCTGCGGGAGGGCCGCTACGCACTCGTACACGTCCCCCGTCTCGCGGTAGTAGGCGAGGACGCTTTCCGGGCTCCGGTCCCGCAGCTCGTTGACGTCCGCGCCCGCCGAGAAGGCTCGGTCGCTCCCGGTCAGGACGACGCAGGCGCTCGAGCGCACCTCCTCGCTCGCGAGCGCATGCTTCAACTCCCGCTCGAGGGCGACCGAGAGCGCGTTGAGCTTGGCCTCCCGCCGCAGCGTGAGCGCACAGACCTCACCGTCGCGGCGGACGTCGACGAGGCGGGGCTCGCTCGTGTCGCTCACTCGGTCAACCCTATCGAGCAATAATCGCCTGTGAGTCGCGACCTCAGAGCCCTCTTTGCGCCTCGATCGGTGGCCGTGCTCGGCGCGTCGAGCGACCCCGCCAAGTGGGGATACATGCTTGCCCGCGGGGCGCTCGAAGGCGAGCACCGCCGCGCGGTCTACCTCGTCAACCGGAAGGGAGGCGAGATCCTCGGCCGTACGGCTTACCGCTCGCTGGGAGAGCTTCCCGAAGCGGCCGAGCTCGTCGTCGTCACCGTCCCGGCCGACGGGTTCGAGCTGGCCGTCGACGAGGCGCTCGAGGCGGGCGCCCGGGCGATCGTCGGCATCAGCGCGGGGCTCGGTGAGCTCGGTCCGGCTGAGCAGGCGCGAGAGTGGGCGGTCGTGGAACGCGTCCGCGCCGCGGATGCGGTGCTGCTCGGGCCGAACTGCCTCGGCGTCGCCGATGCGGGAACCGAGCTCCGGCTCGCCTGGGGCGCGTTCCGAGCGGGGCCGGTCGGCCTGATCTCACAGAGCGGTAACCTCGCGCTCGAGATCGGCGAGCTCGCCGCCGCCGCCGGCCTCGGCATCTCGCGGTTCGCCTCGCTCGGAAATCAGGCCGACCTCGACGCTGTCGATCTGCTCGAGGACCTCCGCGGGCACGAAGAGACGCGCCTGATCGCGCTGTACATCGAGGACTTCCGCGACGGACGGGCGTTCGCTCGCTCCGCGAGCGCAGCGGTCGCGGCTGGCAAGCCGGTCGTCCTCTTGACGGCTGGCCGGAGCGAAGCAGGCGTACGCGCGGCGCTCTCCCACACGGGAGCGCTCGTCAGCGACCGCCGCGCGGTCGATGCCGCCTGCCGTGCGGCCGGCATCGTGATCGTCTCCACGCCGAACGAGCTCGTCGAGGTCGCTCAGGCGCTGCTCACCGGGCGGCTGCCCCGCGGTCCCCGGGTTGCGGTCATGGGGGACGGCGGTGGTCACAACGCCGTTGCCGCCGACGTCGTCACCTCCTTCGGCTTCGAGCTGCCGGTGCTCTCCAACGGTCTCGCACAGCGTCTTGCCGCGGTCCTCCCCGCGAACGCGTCGGCGCTCAACCCCGTCGATTTCGCGGGCGGCGGCGAGCAGGACATCTCGTGCTTCGAGCGGGTCGCGGGGATGCTGCTCGAGTCGGACGAGGTGGACGCGGTGCTCTTGACCGGCTACTTCGGCGGCTACGGCCACGAGGCCGAGCTCGGGGCCGCGCGCGCGATCGTCGGCGCCGCGGCCGCGAGCCCCGTGCCGCTCGTCGTCCAGACGATGTATCGGGACTCGGCTGCGGCCCGCGAGCTGCGGGACGGCGGGGTGCCGGTCTATGGCGAGATCGAGTCCGCCGCCCGCGCGCTTGCCCGGCTGCGCGAGCACGCCGAGGCGCGTGCGCGCCCGTTCGGAGTGCCCGAGCTGCCGGACGCTGCACCAGGCTCCGCCGTCGACGGCTACTGGGGCGCCCGCGAGCTCGTCGAGCGGGCGGGCATCGAGCTCGCACAGGCACGGCGGGTGCGCTCGCTGCCCGAGGCCCGGACGGCGGCCGCCGAGCTCGGATATCCCGTCGTGCTGAAGGCGCTCGGGCTGCTCCACAAGTCGGACTCCGGCGGCGTCGTGGTCGCCATCGAGGACGACGAGGCCCTGGTGCGCTCCTTCTCCGACCTCGCGGCTCGACTCGGGCCGGACGAGTACGCGGTCGAGCGGATGGCGCCGCTCGCCGAAGGTGTCGAAGTGATCGTCGGCGTGCGGCGCGATCGCCGCTTCGGCCCGATCGTCCTGGTGGGGCTGGGCGGCGTGTACGCGGAGATCTTTCACGACGTCGCCGTCGCGCTGGCGCCGATCGACGAGGACGAGGCGGAGGACCTCCTGCGCTCGCTCCGCGGAGCGCCGCTCCTCACAGGCGCGCGCGGGCGTCCCGCGCTCGACCTGCGGGCCGCGGCCTGCGCCGCCGCGCGACTCTCGCGTCTCGCAGCCGCGCGACCGGACCTCGACGAGATCGAGATCAACCCCCTGTTCGTGAGCGCGAGCGAGGCCCTGGGGCTCGATGCCCGGGTCATCGCCACAGAGAGAGGAGGCTGAGGTGGAGTCCACGCACACCGAGCTGGAGCAGCTGGTCACGACCGCGCGGGAGTTCGCCGAGCAGGAGCTGCGCCCGGTGGCCCTCCGCTACGACGAGACGGAGGAGTTTCCCTGGGAGCTCCTCTACAAGGCGGCCGAGCTCGGCCTCACCTGCTATGACCTCCCGGCGAAGTACGGCGGCGGCGGCATCGACAGCCTCCTCGCAAGCTGCCTCGTCATCGAGGAGCTGACCTGGGGTGACAGCCCAATCGCCCTCGTCATCGGCCAGGGCGGCTTCTTCGCCGGGCCGATCGTCGCCATGGGCACCGAGGAGCAGAAGCGACGCTGGCTGCCGCCGCTCTGCGGCCCCAGGCCTCCCGCCTGCGCGCTCGCCGTCACGGAGCCCGACGTTGGCTCCGACGCGTCTGCGATCACGACTCAGGCGACGCGCTTCGACGGCGGGTACGTGCTGAACGGGCACAAGAAGTTCATCGGGAACGCTCCTGTGGCCGACCTCTGCGTCGTGTTCGCCACCGTCGCTCCCGGCACACGGGCGAAGGGGATCACGGCATTCGTCGTCGAGCAAGGCGACGAGGGGTTCGTGGCGGGGCCCACCCTGCCGAAG
>WNEY01003895.1_pt1 | contig 11295 bp, 11 predicted proteins | sample 5400531 | NCBI WGS metagenome assembly WNEY01 (sample SAMN13153338, study PRJNA577476) | soil metagenome | isolation source: 200 cm saprolite under Douglas fir tree site 1 | place: USA:California | collected 2015-04-18
CGTTAGGGCTTGAGGGGTCGCGTTCGTTGTCAGACCCGGGTGGCAAGCTGCGGGCATGAGACCAGCGCTGAAGTCCGGGTTACTGCCCGTCTGGCGTGATCAGGACACCCTGCAAATCGGAATTGATCCGCGGCGGGCCGTTGCCCTTTCTGGAATGCGCCAGGCTGCCTGCGTTATCGGTTTACTCGACGGCAGCAGGGACCGGGCTCAGGTTATTGCCACGGCGGCCGAGCATGGTGTGGCAAAGAACGCGACCGAGCGAATTCTGACGTTGCTCGCGGCCGGGGGCGTACTCGACGATTTCCCGGCGAACATGCTGCGGGCGATGCCAACTGCTTCCCGAGGCCGGTTGGCGTCGGCGCTGGCTACTGCCTCGCTGGCCTACCGGGATGGCGATGGCGGAGCCAGGTCGCTGGCTCGTCGGCGCGGGGTCGCGGTCTGGATTTGCGGTGAGCGGCTGGTGGGGTTGTGGGTGGCCAGGTTGCTGGCGGCGTCTGGGGTGACCGAGGTGAAGCTCGGTTCTGGCCAGGTGAAGCGGCCGGACTTCGCCGTTCTGGTCGGTCGCCAGCCGCCGGAGCTGGTGGCGACGCTGGCGCGTGATCGGGTTCCGCATCTGGCGGTGCTGGCCAGTGAGGCGATCGGAGTTGTCGGGCCGCTGGTGATCCCCGGACGGACGTCGTGCTTGCACTGCCTGGATCAGGTGCGGGCTAGCTACGATCCCGCCTGGCCGCTGATCTTGGCTCAGGTCTTGAACCGGCGGCCGGACCCGGCCGCGTGCGATGCCGTGCTCGCTGCCTCGGTAGCCGCGCAGACCGCCGCGCAGGCGCTGGCCGCCATCGACAAGGCGCCGGTCGCGAGCGCCGCGGTCAACGGCACGCTCGAACTGGTGCTGCCTGACTGGCGCTGGCGGCGCCGGACCTGGCGCCCGCACCCCGCCTGTCCCTGCGCAACCAGCGCAAGGCTGGAAACAGGCAACAACGAATCAGGCAACAACACAGACCGGTAACGAGGCGGGCCCGTAGTCGAGCTCCCTTCCCCTCGATGTGTCACTCACATCGGGTGGTAACCGACAATAGAGATCATGAACGACTTGCCTCGCCGCGCGGTGACCAGGACGGTGAAGCTTGCTACGCTGCCGGCCGGGCTGGCGGGGCGGGCAGTAATCGGCTTCGGAAAGCGGGTCGGGGGCAAGCCGGCTGAGATTGTCGCGCAGGAGATCCAGCAGCGGACGGCCGATCAGATCTTCCGCGTGCTCGGCGAACTCAAAGGCGGTGCGCTCAAGGTCGGTCAGGCGCTGTCGATCTTCGAGGCGGCTCTGCCGCCGGAACTAGCCGGGCCCTACCGCGCGACTCTCACCAGGCTGCAAGAGTCCGCGCCACCATTGCCGGCGGCGACCGTGCACCGGGTGCTCACGGCCGATCTTGGTGAGGACTGGCGCGACACGTTCGCCGAGTTCGACGACAACCCGGCCGCCGCCGCGTCGATCGGCCAGGTGCACAAGGCGCGCTGGCGCGATGGGCGGCCGGTCGCGGTCAAGATTCAGTACCCGGGGGCCGGCAAGGCGCTGATCAACGACTTCACCCAGATCAGCCGGATCGGCCGGCTGTTCGGCGTGCTGATGCCCGGGCTTGAGGTCAAGCCGCTGCTTGAGGAACTGCGAGCGCGGGTCGCCGAAGAGCTTGACTACCGGCTCGAAGGCGCCTCCCAGGCCGCGTTCGCCGAGGCGTTCGCCAAAGACCCGGACATCTTCGTGCCGCAGGTACTGCAGGCGACCGACCACGTGCTGGTCACCGAGTGGATCGACGGCACACCACTAGCCAAGATCATTTCCGATGGCACTCAGGAGCAGCGGAATCGGGCGGGCCTGCTGCTCGTCCGGCTGCTGTTCTCCAGTCCGGCCCGGGCCGGACTGCTGCACGCCGACCCGCATCCGGGCAATTTCCGGCTGCTCGATGACGGCAGGCTCGGGGTGCTCGACTTCGGGGCCACCGATCGCCTGCCGGACGGGCTGCCGCCGATCTTCGGGAAGATGCTCTGGCTGGTGCACAACGACGGCGACATCGCCATCGTCGAGGCCGAGCTTCGGGAGCTTGGCTTCCTGCGGCCGGGGATCACGGTCGATCTGGCCGCGCTCAAGACTTACCTGGCTCCGCTGGCCGACCCATCGAAGCAGGACTCCTTCACGTTCAGCCGGGAGTGGATGCGGGAGCAGACCAGCCGGGTCGCCGACCTGCGCGGCCAGAACATCGGCCGGCTCTTGAACCTGCCGCCGTCCTACATCTTGATCCACCGAGTCTCGACGGCCGGCATCGGCGTGCTCTGCCAGCTAGAAGCCTCGGCGCCGTTCCGCGCCGAGGTACTGCGGTGGATACCCGGGTATGGCCCGGCCGACGCCGTCGATGCCGACGCCGACCCGGTGCCAACCGCCTGACCCCGTAAAGCCAGATACCGAAACCCCTCCGGGTAGCCGCAGGACCGGCGCCTGCGGCTACCCCTTCGGCGTTAGGCAGCTACTTCGTCCTTGCGAGGGCGACCACGTGCGCGCTTGCGCGGCACGATCTCGCCCCGGATGAACAACTCGCCACCCCAGACTCCCCACGGCTCCCGGCGCTCGATGGCGCCGGTGAGGCACGCCTTACGAGCCGGGCACGCGCCGCAAAGCGACTTGGCAAGCTCTACATCATCGGGCGACTCGGCGAAGAACAGGTCAGGGTCGCCCGCACAGGGCAGTGCACGCCCACGGACCACTCCGGACCGGCCGGTCGGCTTCGCCACAACCGCGACCGGCATGCTCCTGCTAATCGCGGTCACCCGCACGAATTCCGCCTCGGCCGCCGCTGAGTCCTCCATGACCGCGGCGGGTCCTAGCCGGTACATCGGCTCATCCCCTCTCATCTGCGTTTCGCAGCGTCTGGTCTGCGCTGACAAACGTGGCCTCGCATGACTAAGGCCGCGAACCCGATTTCGGGTCCGCGGCCTCGTGGGGATCTTGGCCGGTCTTTTTAGACCGGATCCCTCGCCGGATGCGGACCCAAAGCACCGCCACTTTGCGTAGCGATACGGGTCTTGTGGGCGAACTTCAGGTTGCTCGTGTGCTGCTGCCTGACGTATTCCGCCTGGCCAGCCACCTGGGTGCCATTGCTGAACAGATAGGCCTGGTGCACCTGGGGTCGCACGTAGGCCAGGGCAGCCTCCGGCATGAACGCCAGGGCAGCCTTGTTCGGCGCATCGGCTTTGGGAACGGGGATGTTGCCGCTACCGAGCCAGATGCCCACGCGGAGCCGAGCAGACGATGGCTCTGTGGCATCGACCATGGAGAACTGGTTCAGCATCCCGGGCACCTCCCTCTTTGCAGCATCACTCGACGGCCTCGCTGATGGGTGAACTAGAAAGACTTTAGGCAGCAGTACCACGGACAGGCAACTCTTTTTTCTGCGTAGTCTTCAAGTCGTCTTCAGGACGTCTCCAGACGGTTACAGAAGAGCCTCCCACCAGGCACAACGAGCCCACCAGTAGCGTAACTCATCACCGCGCCCGGCAAGAAGCGCCGCTAGGCCTTGGCCGTGCGGATCAGACCCTCCTGGACGACGGAGACGACGAGCTCGCCTTCGCGGGTGTACAACTCGCCCCGGGCGAGCCCGCGAGCGCCCGCCGATACCGGCGATTCCTGCGAGTAGAGCAGCCATCGGTCGGCGCGGAACGGGCGGTGAAACCACATCGCGTGGTCCAGGCTCGCGCCTGCCGTCCGGCCGTCATTCCAGGACAGGCCATTGGCCAGGAGCACCGAATCGAGCAGCGTCATGTCGGAGGCATAGGTGACCAGGCACACGTGCAGCAACTCGTCGTCGGGCAGTTCGCCGTCGGCCTTGATCCAGGCCATGCTGGCTGTAGTCCGCAGCGCCGGGTCTTCGGCCGCCTCAAGAGAAAGCGGCCCCAGGTAGCGGATGTCGATCGGATTGGCGAACGCCCGATCTTCCACCGCGTCCCCGAAGTGCTTGCGCAGCCGCTCGGCCGCGGTCGGCACTTCCTCCGGCGGCGGCACTGGCGGCATCGAGCGGGCATGATCCACGCCGGGCTCTGGGTAATGGAACGACGCGGACAGCGTGAAGATCGTCTTGCCGTGCTGGACGGCCGATACCCGCCTGGTGGTGAACGACCGGCCGTCCCTGACCCGGTCCACTAGGTAGATCAGCGGCACGCTCGGGTCGCCCGGCCTGATGAAGTACGCGTGCAGCGAGTGCACGGGGCGATCAGCCGGGACCGTCCGTCCGGCGGCCACCAGCGCCTGGCCGGCCACCTGACCGCCGAACACCCGCTGCCGGCGCTCTCCCTCTGGACTGCGGCCACGGAAGATGTTGAGCTCGATCTGCTCAAGATCCAGCAGCTCCACGACGGCATCGAGCGCCTTGGTCACCCGCCGCACCTCCTCATCCAAAAATCAAACCCAACAAGCATTTATAGCGAGAACGCATTGCCCGGGGTCTTCAGCCCGCCAGCCAGAGCAGGACGAGCCCGCGCCAGATGTCACCGCCTCCTTCGACCCGGTCGCAGATCGTCAAGGAACGACGACGGCGTCCTGGCCCAGCGCCCGCCCGGTTCCCTGGCCAGGGACCAGGACAGGTACAGCAACTCCCTGGCCCTGGTCAGGCCCACATAGAGCAGTCTTCGCTCCTCCTCAATCGCCGCAGACGTCTGCGCATAGACGATCGGCAGTGCCCCCTCGGTCAGGCACGGCAAGAACACCACGTCCCACTCAAGCCCCTTGGCCGCATGCAGCGAAGCCAGGGTCACCCCCGTGGCCGACGGCACGTGCCCGATCGCGCTGCGCGTCTGTAGTTCGGCGGACAGGTCGGCCAGCCGCGCATCCGGATGCGCGGCGAAAAAGTCATCGGCCAGGCGGGCAAGTGCCTCTAGCGACTCCCAGCGCTCTCTCGCCTTGCCGCGCCCGGCGGGCGCGTCTTTGGTCAGGCCAAGCCCGGTCAGCACCGGCCGGATCTGCTCGCCGGGCGACTCGTCGTCCGCGGCCGACCTGGCCGCCACCTTGATCAGACCGACCGCCTGCTTCACCTCTGGCCGGTCGAAGAACCGCTCGGCCCCGCGAAGCTGGAACGGCACGCCTGCCTCCGCCAGCGCCTCTTCAAACGCGACTGTCATCGCGTTGGTCCTGACCAGCACGGCGATCTGGCCCGCCTGACGGCCGGCGGCGATCAGCGCGGCCACCCTCCTGGCCACGTCCGCGGCCTCCGCAGGCTCGTCGGAGTACTCGGTCAGCTTCGGCGCATCGCCCGGCTCCCGCTGGGCGACCAGCCGGTCGGCCTGACCGAAGACCCGGTTGGCCAGCGCAACCACCTGCGGTGAGGACCGGTAGTTCCGTACCAGCCGGACCACTGTGGCGCCGGGGTAGCGCAGCGGGAATTTCGTCAGGTACGACGGCGTCGCTCCGGCAAAGGAGTAGATGGTCTGCCGCGGGTCACCGACCACGCACACATCGTCCCGGTCACCCACCCACTGGTCGAGCAACAGCTGCTGCAGAGGGTTGACGTCCTGGTACTCGTCCACGACGAAGTACCGGTACCGGTCCCTGACCTCGGCGGCAGCGGCCGGGTGACCGGCCAGGATCGCGGCGGTCAGCTCGAGAACCGACTCGAAGTCGACCAGATTCCGTTCGGCGCGCAGTTCCTCGTACGCCGCGTACAGCGAGGCGAGCCTGGCCGCCGGCAGCGGAGCCGAACGCTCTGTCTTACCGCATACCGCCGGGTAGTCGGCCGGCCGGACCTGAGTGACCTTCGCCCACTCGATCTCGGCGGCCGCGTCCCTCAGCTCGGCCGCTTCGAGCTTGACCCGGACTCGCCTGGCCGCCTCGGTGAGCAGGCTGAGCTTGGATTCGAGCACCGCTGGCGGCCGTCCGCCGACCGTGCCCGGCCAGAAGTGCGTGAGCTGGCGCAGCGCGGCCGCGTGGAAGGTCCTGGCCTGGACCTGCTCAAGGCCGGTACCGGGAACGACCTGCTGGCCGAGCTGCCTGAGCCGACCGCGCAGCTCGCCCGCCGCCCTGGTCGTGAACGTGACCGCCAGCACCCGGTCAGGCCGCACGACGCCGGTCGCGGCGGCGTAGGCGATCCGGTGGGCGACAGCCCTGGTCTTGCCGGTGCCTGCTCCGGCCAGCACGCAGACCGGCCCGCGGACCGCGAGCGCCACCTCGCGCTGCTCGGGATCCAAGGCCGCCAGCACGCCCTCCGCACCGTCAGCGTCCGGACTCACCGCTGCCTCCAATCCCGCCCTCGCATACCGCCGCCTCATCCCGCGCCATCTTCCCTTATGCCTGTGACGTTCCATAGGCGCCCGGCAAGCTGGCCCAGGTGCCAGCGCAAACCCGCAGGCGATCTGAGGAAGCAGGTCGCAGGCGTGGGCGTTGGTAGATTTCAGGTGCGACAATGGCGGCCAAGGAGGGCGACCGGATGACCCAGCCACTGACTATGTACACCACGCCTTGGTGCGGGTACTGCCGGCGGCTAAAGAACCAGCTTGCCCGCGAGGGCATCGAGATTACCGAGGTCGACATCGAGCGTGACCCAGAGGCCGCCGAGTACGTCATGAAGGTGAATGGCGGCTTCCAGACTGTACCCACCGTGCTGTTCGGCGACGGCAGCACTTTGACGAACCCATCCGTGCGCGCGATTAAGCAGCGGATGGAGGAACTGGCTGTTACCTCATGACAGAAGCTCGCGGCGGGCCCAAGGGCGGTGCGGCAAACAGCCGTGCAGCAAACGGCGGGGCGGCGGGCGGCGGCAGCAGCAGACCAGCCGCCGACCGGCCGCTGGATGACGCTGCCCAGGTGATGCCCTCGGCGGACGACGCGGTCGTGCGCCGCACGAAGGACGGCTGGCGGGTCGGCAGCATCGAGCTGCCCGACCTGACCAGCGCGATGGTGTTGGCCGACCTGCTCGCGGCCGAACTGGCCGCGAGCGATCCGACCACCGCTCAGCCCTCTGCCCAAGCGAGCCGAACCACCAGCGACAAAGCCCAAGCCGACGACAAGGCCAAGGAGCCGACGGCTAACGAGACCAGCCGCCTGCGCACCACGATCGGCCAGCTCGAGCACGCGCTGATGGCCAGGGTCAGGGTCGAACAGGCCATCGGCGTACTCGCCGAACGCCACCGGATCCAACCTCGGCAGGCCTTCGAACAGCTCAGGCACGCGGCCCGGAGCCGCGGCCGCCGCGTCATCGACATAGCCTCCGACGTCGTGGCCAGCGCCACCAATCCGCTGCTGCAGCTGCCGGACGAGCTGTCCAGGCCAAGGTCGGCGAACCGGCACGCCCGGCAGACCCGCGGTGTCCTAGGCAGCGAAGGCCCCGCCAGCTAGGCCGCCAGCTAAGGCCCGCCCAGCCGGCACCACCCCTGGATTGACGCAGAGTCACCAAGGGTAACAACGCGTCGTGGGCCGCACTGCGGGGGGAACCGGGGGCAACCCAGGTCGCCTGCTGATCATCGGCGGCGCCGAGGACAGGTGCCGCGGCACCGGCGTTCTCGAGCGCTTCGCCGACCTGTGCGGCGGGGCGAACGCCCGGATCGTGGTGGTCACCACGGCGACCGGCGTACCTGGCCAGGTGCTGGCCGAGTATCAGGCTGCGTGCCCTCGTCGGCTCCAAGGTCAATCACCAGCTGCGAGAACGCCTCGCCGCCGGACTCATGGTGGCCGGCACCAGCGCCGGGGCCACCGCGATGGGTGCCGCGATGATCCTCGGCGGCAATGGCGCTGAGGTGTCGACGGCCACGGTGCGGACCGGGCCCGGGCTCGGCCTGATGCCCAAGATGCTGATCGACATGCACTTCGGCGAGCGCGGCCGACTGCCCAGGCTGCTGAGCGCGGTCACGCTCGACCCCGACCGGCTCGGCGTCGGCATCGACGAGAACACCGCGATCTGCGTGCGGGACGACAGCTTCGAGGTGCTCGGCAGCGGCGTGGTGAGCGTCGTCGACGCGGCCAAGTCGACGGTCGTGCACGCGGCCTCCGACGCCGACCCGATCACCTTGTTCGACGTTCGCCTGCACCTGCTTCCCGCGGGCTGCGTGTTCGACATCGCCAGCCGCTCCCCTGCCATCGGCCCCGCCCACGCGCGGTACTAACCAGCGAAAAAGGAGCAGCAACATTGCGCCTGGAACACGTACGCCATCTCGGCGGCCCGAACATCTTCACGACCGCGCCGGTCTGCATCGCGCGGTTCGAGCTTGAGGAGTTCACCGGCCGCGAGAGCACCGAATTCCCTGGCTTCACCGAGCGCCTGACGCTCGCTCTGCCTGGCCTGCGCGAGCATCACTGCGCGGCGGGCCGCCCCGGCGGGTTCATCGAGGCGCTGACCAGGGGCACTTATTTCGGCCACGTCATTGAGCACGTCATGCTCGAACTGTCGAGCATGACCGGACGCGACGTGCATCTTGGACGAACGATGTGGGCCGGTGCCGATGGCCGCTACGACGTGATGACGGAGTGCCCGCCGGACGAACCGGACGACTCGGCCGTGCCGATGAGGCTTTACCAGCTCGCGACCAGTGTCATTAAAGATATTTTGGCGAAAAATTTGCCGCACTTCATCGCCGAGCTTGAGGCGATTGCCCTGGTAGCTGAGCGAGAGCGCCTTGGCCCGAGCACCGCAGCGATCGCGGCGGCCGCACGCCGCCGCGGCATACCAGTCCGGCGGGTCGGTGGCCTTTCGATGCTGCGCCTGGGGTACGGCGCCTATCGCAGGCTGGTCAGCGCCGCGATGACCGAGCAGACCTCGGCCCTCGGAGTGGGCATCGCCGGGGACAAGATGCTCGCCAAGCAGTTCCTGGCCCGGGCCGGAATCGGAGTACCCGAGGGCATGGTCGCGCTCAGCGCCGCCGAGGCCGCGCAGGCGCTCGACCGGCTTGGTGGCCCGGTCGTGGTCAAGCCCAAGAACGGCAACCACGGCAAATGCGTCACCGTCGGAGTCCGCACGCCGGCGCAGGCCGAACAGGCCTACCGGCGCGCGGCCGAAGGAACCGGGGCTCCTGCGGTGATCGTCGAGACCTATGTCCACGGCAAGGATTACCGGGTGCTGGTGGTCGACGGCCAGGTCACCGCCGCCGCCGAGCTGCGGCCCGCAGCCGTGAGCGGTGATGGCGTGCGGTCGGTCACCGAGCTGATCGACGAGGTCAATGCTGACAGCAGACGCGGCCACGGCCACTCACGGGTGCTAACCAAGATCGTGATCGACGACGTCACGCTCGCCCAGCTGGCCGCCCATGGCCTGGTGCCAAACTCGGTGCCGGCCGTCGGCCAGGAGGTCAGCCTGCGCCAGAACGGCAACCTGTCTACCGGCGGCACCAGCATCGACGTCACCGACCTCGTGCACGCTGATGTTGCCGAGCTGTGCCGGCGCGCCGCCTGCGCGACCGGGCTAGAGGGCTTGGGCGGCGTAGCCCATGAAAGTTGAGTCAAGTCTGTGGATCTCGGGTCATCTCCTGTGTCGTGGGGTTGGGGGGTGGTCAGGCGGCGAGGCCCGCCTGGCGGGTGAGGTCGTCGATGGCGGCCTGGTAGGCGTGGTCGGCGGCGCGCAGGGCGGTGGACATGGGCGGGCTGGGATCGGTGATCTCGGCCAGACCGGTGCGCAGCAGCCGGTCGTGGACGCGGGTCAGGAACTGAGCTGAGCGCATCCCGGCGTCGGTGACCCGGTAGCGGAAGGTGTGCGGGATGCGCTCGATCAGTCCGTGCAGGCGCAGCCGCCTCAAGTCGTATGTGATCTGCCCGCTGGTCATGAGATCGGGGGTTTTCCCGAGCAGGGGCGCCAGGTGGCGGCGCAGGTCGGCGTTGGTGAAGCCGTGCGGCAGCAGGCGGAAGATGCACAAGACGTGCAGGAGGGCGAGCGAGCGCGGGCCGGTCAGGCGCAGCCCGGCCACGCGGGTGCCGGCCGGGGTGATGACCGGGTCGGTGACCCGGGATAGGGCGGCGGCTCCGGTGATCGGGTCGTGGCTGAGTTTCTGGGCGCCCAGGAGGCGCCGGCTGGCGGTGAAGCCGGCCTGCCGCAGCGCGGGCAGGTTGGTCAGCCGCTTGCCGATCCCGAAGTCGCGGGTGTCATTAATGGTCGTTTCCGTACGAATTGCCTTGCCGAGTTTGTGGTACTGCTTGATCTTGGAGTTCTTGTAGCCGGCGTGCAGGCTCGGGGTGACCCCGTCGGTGATCACCCGGGTGCGGAACCGTCCGGGCGTGGCCCGCGGGCCACGGCGGACGATGCGGCGGTCAAAGATCAGGCCGACCTGGTCCGGGCGGCCGATGTCCAGGTTGTCGTGGATGGCCTGGTCGAAGAAGATCCGGCCGGACAGCGGCTTGTCCAGGACCTGGGTGAGGGAGAACTCGGCCTGCAGCACCGAGATGTCATAGCGGTACCCGGCGGCCTGGCCGGCGGTGGAATACGGGCTGGGCAGGATCGCCAGCCACTTGCGGGCCAGCGCCTCGATCTTGTCCTCGGTCAGCGAGCCGCAGATCGCCTGCACCGCGGCCACGTCGTCGCAGGCGGCGAAGCCGTTGTCCAGCGCGGTGAACCCGATCCCGGCTTTCGCGGCCTGGGCCTGGGCGTAGTGATGCCCGTTGATCAGCAGCTTGGCGCCGTAAGGGAAGTAAGAGGAGAACTTGAGGAAGAACGCGCCGAAGTCCTCATCCACGCAGTGCACATAGAACTGGTTCACCACCGAGGTCGTCCTGACGATCCACGGGCAGGCCCGGCCGTCGGCAGCGCGGCGCTTCCCGGTCCGGAACACGGTGTTCTTCTCCTGCGCCCGGCCGATGAACATCACCCCCTCAGTGCGCCCGGCCGCCTGGAAGCGGGCCAGGTGCTCATGCATCACATCGTCCTTGCGCTGGCCCCGGGCGAAGTCGATGCACCGGATGCCGCGCTGGCCGGCGAAGCCCCGCAGCCGCGTCACGAAGTCCCGGCTCATCGGCGCGATCACCGCCGTCGAGGCGATCGGCTGCCCCAGATGGCCGCGGATGAACCCCACGATCCCCTCCGCCCGCTGCAGCTGCGGCACATACAAGTTGCAGTAGAGACGGTCGATCGATTCCAGTTCGAAGACCACGTGATCCGACAGCACATCGGCCACGCTGCGGGGTAGCGTCATGATAAGGCTCCGGCCGGGCCACGGCCCCAAGGGCCACCTACCGCCAGCGGCGGTCAATTACGGGACACACAGTGCCACCGTCAGGCACCGGCCGGAGCCCCAACGCTGACCTCAGCCACAACGAGCATGACTTGGCGGGCTGGGGCGAAGCCCCGTTAG
>WNEY01003897.1_pt1 | contig 11292 bp, 6 predicted proteins | sample 5400531 | NCBI WGS metagenome assembly WNEY01 (sample SAMN13153338, study PRJNA577476) | soil metagenome | isolation source: 200 cm saprolite under Douglas fir tree site 1 | place: USA:California | collected 2015-04-18
GAGTCCTCTACTACCAGCACGCGCACGTTGCGCCTCCATCTCCGCGGTCCGGGCCGCGGCGGTCAGCGGGCCGGAGCCCCCGCCGGGCGAGGCGAAGGCTCCGGCCCTGGCCGGCTAACCAGCCGTCGTACCTCCGTCACCGCAAACAACCGGCGTACCAGGGACCGGAGTCGGGTTCTCGATCACCGGCACCGGCTGCACCGGGGCCCCAGAGACCGGGGTCAAGGTCAGGCCCGAGCAATCGTCGGACCGCCCGCCCGCCGGGTGGACCCGGATCGGAACTGGCTTCGCCGGCACCACCTTCACCGGAGCCCCGCCGACCGGGGTCAGGATGGGCGCACGGCCATGGCCGGACGGACGGATCCGGATCGGAGCCGGCTTCGCCGGTACCACCTTGATCACCTTGTGCCCCCCGGCCGGGGTCAGGGTGGGCGCATGGCCCGATGATGCGGCGAAGGCCCAGCCACCGGTACCCATGCCGATCGCCGCTACGGCCGCGCCCGCGGCGAGGAACTTCGTTCCCCTTGACGACTTCAACAGATTCACTACGTACTCCTCTCGGCAACGCCGGGCCTTGCCGGGCACCGGCGACACCGCGAGCGCCGCGGTGCGAGGACCAGTCAAGTCACCGCCACCTATCGTCAGCGTCTTGAAAATCCTCGCTCCGAAGGACACGGATCCGGTATCCACAACCTGACTGCATCCGGGCCCGGTCCGGTCTGGCAAGACGCGATCAGCCTCTGGAAAGAACGAAGAAACAACCGCACATTTTTATGCAGAAAAATTGGCGTCGGCTTTTACCGCCATGGCCAGAGCCGGATCGTTCCGGGGCAGGGCCATCGCCGATGGCGACGACAGCCCCCGCCCTAGGTTGGTTAGCGACCCGACGTCTTACCTGCTGAACACGCGATCGGCCGGGCGTGGACCCGGACGCGAGCTTCGGCCTTGGTAAACTTCGGGGCCTTGACGCCGTGGACGGGCGACAGGGACAGTCCCGAGCACCCTCCGCCGGCCGGGAGCAAGACCGGGCCACCGGACGTGATACCTCGTGAACACACAATCGCCGCCCGGGCGTGGACCCGTACGGGAAGTTCGGCCCTGGTTACCTTCGGGGCCTTGCCGTGGACTGGGGTTAGCTTCGGGGCCTTGCCGTGGACTGGGGTTAGCTTCGGGGCCTTGCCGTGGACGGGCGACAGGGACAGTCTCGGGCACGGCCCGCCGACCGGGACCAGGATCGGGCCACCCGGCTTCCCTGGCACCACCTTGACGGCAGGAGCGTGGGCGAGGGTCAGGGTAGGCGCGCCGCCCGATGACGCGGCGTAGGCCAGTCCGCCGCCGCTCAGGCCGATCGCGACCATAATCGCGCCTGAGGTAAGGAATTTCGTTCGCCGGGACATTGTGAATGAATGCAATGGAGTGCTCCTTTCGATGACGCCGTGCCGGGCCGGCACTCGCGGCACCGCGACGACCGCGGTACGAAGACCAGTCAACTGGTCGCCACCTATCGTCAGCGTCTGGAGAATTCGGGGTACCGCGCCAATAGCGAGGCGAGTCCGAACGGAGCATCTGGCTATACCTCACAGGACGCTCAGGAAGCCCTCCAGCGCCACGTTTACCTCGGCCGGGTGCGTCCAGATGATCGCGTGCGGGCCTTCAGGTATCACTGCGAGGCGGGCATCGGCCAGCATGACGGCCAGGCGGTTCCCGGTGGCGCCGGGCGGCATGATCCGGTCCTGGGTGCCTTGCACGATCAGGACCGGGACGGTGATGCGGGCAACATCGGCGTGGAAGTCCTCCTGCCACGCGGTCGCGCAGCCCAGCGCCGCGGCCGCGGATGCCCGGACAGCGACATGGAAGCTGTTCTGCCACGCCTGGTCACTTACCCGGCTGCCGCCGAGCAGGTCGATGTTGTAGTACCGGTCTAGGTACGTCTTGATGGCCGCCGGGCGGTCGGCACGCAGCTGGCCCAGAAACTCATCGAGTACGACCTGGTCGGCCCCGTCCGGGTTGGCGGGCGATCTGGGAAGGCAGGGCGGCAGCGGTGCGAGCAACACCGCGGCACGGACCCGCCGCTGGCCGTAGGTTCCCAGGTAGCGGGTGATGTCCCCGGTACCGCAACCGCATCCCGCGAGGACCGCGTCCGACAGGTCCAGTTCTTCCATCAGCACGTTCAGGTCGGCGGCGAGCGTGTCGTAGCAATAACCGATGCTCGGCCGGCTGGAAGTGCCGCCGCCGCGCCGGTCGTAGGTGATGACGCGGTATCCGGCTGCGAGCAGAGCCGTTTCCTGCTTCTCCCAGGAGTGCCCGTCGGCCAGGTAGCCGTGGACCAGGACGACCGGCGCACCCGCCCCGTGGTCGTCGTAGTAGATCCGGATGTCACCGGTGTTCTCCCGGCCGACCGTGACGTACGGCATCACGAGCCCGCGTTCGGCCGGGTACGGAGAACGTCATGCATGCAATAACCTTGCGCCGACCGGCGGCGATGCGGTATCCGCAACTTGACTGCACGCGGTCTCCAGGGGCAGTCTTACCTATATTTGGCACGACTTTCCTATATATGGCCTAAGGGCGGCGTCCTATTGGACCGAGCTAAAGGTGGCGTTCGCGGCATGACCGCGAAGGATGCGAACTTGATCGGGCGGGGAGCGGAACTATCCCGTCTGAGGGAAATGGTGGCTCCGCCGTTCGAGGAAAGCCGGGTACAGCTCATACTTGGCGATCCGGGCATGGGAAAGACCGTCCTGCTGGCCGAGGCGGCGCGGGCGGCCCGGTCGGCTGGGTTGCGAGTCCTGGCGGCGGCCGGCCGGGAGTCGGAACAAGATCTGGCGTTTGCCGGGCTGTATCAGTTGCTGCGCCCAGTGCTTGACCGCGTGGCCGGCCTGCCGGCCCGGCAGGCCGAGGCGCTGCGCGGTGCTTTGGCGCTTTCTGAAGATCCCGGGCCACCCGACGCGCTGCTGACCGGGATTGCCGTGCTCACCCTGCTTGCCGAGCTGTCGGACGACGTGCCGCTGCTGGTGGCCGCGGACGATGCGCAGTGGCTGGACCGCGCCTCGCTTGACGCGCTCGTCTTCGCTGCCCGCCGCCTGGAGTCTGAGCAGCTCGTGCTGCTGGTCGGCGCGCGGGGCATCGTGCCTCCTCCCGGTTTCGAGCGGGACTTTCCCCAGCTGCTGCTGCCGCCGCTGAGCCTGCCAGACGCCGGCCGGCTACTCGACGCTCAGCCTCGGCCGCCTCGCGGCCGTCCCCGCGAGCAGGTGCTGGCCCAGGCGGCCGGGAACCCCCTGGCGCTGATCGAGCTGTCGAAGATGATCGCCGCGGACCCCGGCGCTGGGCGCCGCTGGGCCGCCGAGCCGCTGCCGTTGACCAGTCAGCTGACCGCCATCATGGCCGCCCAGTACGCCGCCCTGCCCGGACCTACGCGAGCCGCACTGCTGCTCGCCGCGGTCGCCGACAGCCCGGACCTGACAGCGGCGGTACCCGGTACTTCCGCCGACGCCCTCGGCCCGGCCGAGGCAGCGGGCCTGATCCGACTGGACGCCACCGTCCCCCAGTTCACGCATCCGCTGGTCCGGTCGGCCGTCTACCATGCCGCGCCGTTCGCCGAGCGGGCTACGGCTCACCTGCAGGTCGCCGACGCGCTGCGCGATCAGGCCGACCGCTACGCGTGGCACCTGGCCGCCGCGGCCCTGGAACCCGACGAGCACGTAGCCGCATTGCTTGAGGACAGCGCGGCCCAGGCCCAGCGCCGCGGCGGCGCCGCCGCGGCGGCCCGCGCCATGGAACGCGCCGCCGAGCTCAGCCCCAGCGACGGCGACAAGGCCCGGCGGCTGCTGGCCGCCGCCGACCTCGCCCTGCACGCCGGACAGGCCGGCTGGGTACGCGAACTGTCGGGCATGGTGCTCACGCTGACCTCCGACCCGGAACTGCGCATCGCCGCCAGGCTGAAGATCGGCTGGTCGCTGCTGTGGTCGAACCGGCACACCGACGCGCTCGAAACCCTCATCTCCGTCGCGGCGCAGGCGTCTCCGAGACTGCCGGCCCTCGCCTGGGAAGCCGTCGGGCTGGCCGCCTTGGTCGCCCACCAGACCGGGCTCCCTGAGACCTGTGTCAAGGTACGGGCAGCCCTGGACTCCCTGGGTCGTCCTCCTTCAGGCGGCACTGCGGGGGCCCGCCGCGGTGACGAGGTCCGGATATATGTCGAGGCAACCACTGACCCGTTCGGCGCAAGAGCCGAAACCGTCCCCTACCTGCGGCAGCTAGCCGACGGACCGCTCTATGACCCGGGCCAGGTAGGCGCGGCGGCCTGGATCCTGGACGAGACCGAGCTGGCAGTCAAAGTGCTGCGGGCCGCGCTCAGCCGGCTGCGCGCGCCCGGCGTCCGCGGCGCCAGCGGGGCGGTGCTCTCGGCGCTGGAATGGGCCTGCATCGACAGCGGGCGCTGGGATGACGCGCTCGCCGCCGCCCATGAGGCCAGCGACATCGCGGCCGCCTACAAGATGGAAACCGTCGCCGGCTCGGCCGACCTCACCATGGCAACCGTGGCGGCCATGCGTGGCGACCACGACCGGGTAGCATCGCTGCTGGCCCGCGTGCTCGCCGCCGTCGATACCTCCCATTACCGCGGGTTCACCGTCAGGGCCAGGCACGCCGCCGGCCTCGCCGCGCTGACTCAAGGCAGCTACCTGGCCGCCTACGCCCAGCTCAGTCAGCTCTTCGCCGCCGACGGCACACCTCTGCACTACCACTTCTCCTACCTCGCCATCGCCGACCTCGCCGCCGCGGCGGTGCGCGCCGACCGGCGCCTCGAAGCCAGGGCGCTGGTAGAGCGCGCGCTGGCCCGCGTGGACCCCGCGCCCGGTCCGCGGCTTGATCAACTCGCGGCCCGCGCCCGCGGGCTGCTCGCCGAGCCCGCCGGCGCCGAGGCCTACTTCGCCGCGCCCCTAGCCGATCCGGCCGGGGACACCTGGCCGTTCGAACGGGCCCAGCTTCAGCTTGACTACGGAGAATGGCTGCGAAGGCAACGGCGGATCAACGATGCCAAACCCGTTCTCGGGGCCGCCCTCGAGACGTTCCGCCGTCTCGGGGCCGCGCCTTGGAGCCGACGCGCGGAAACCGAACTGCGAGCTTGCGGCGTAGCCGCGCAGGCCCCGCCGGCCACTGCGGGCGCGCTGGACGGGCTCACTACCCAGCAGCGCGAGATAGTAATTCTCGCCGGACACGGCCTGACCAACGGCGAGATCGCTGACCGCATGTTCTTGTCTCCCCGCACCGTCGCCTCTCACCTCCACCGCTCCTACCCCAAGCTCGGCATCGCCGGCCGCCACCAGCTTCGCGACCTCATCGACCAGGCAGGCCCGCCGCAGCCATCGCTTTAGCGGGCCCCTGGATCAGGTGGGGAGGAAGAACGTTTCTGGGTCGGGTCCCGTGCGCATCCCGCAGTCCAGCTTGGCGATGGCCGCCAGGTCTGCGTCGTCTAGGGAAAAGCCGAAGATATCGATGTTCTCGGCAATCCGGTCCGGCGTCACGGACTTGGGGATGACCACATTGCCTAGCTGAATGTGCCAGCGCAGTACGATCTGCGCTGGCGTCCGGTCATGGCGCCGCGCAAGATCGGCGATCGCAGGATCACTAAGCAAATCCGTTTGAGGCGCCAGCGGGCTCCACGCCTCGGTCACGATATTGAGGCTGGTCGCGGTCTCGCGCAGCCGCCGCTGAGGGAAGTAGGGGTGCAACTCGATCTGGTTGACCGCTGGCGTAGTCCCGGTCGCCTCGATCACGGCATCGATATGGTCGGGCTCGAAGTTGGAAACGCCGATCGCTCGCACGCTGCCCTCTTCTAGCAACTCGTTCAGTGCCCGCCATGAGTCGGCGTACAGGCCGCGGGCCGGCACCGGCCAGTGGATCAGGTACAGATCGAGATAGTTGAGGCCGAGTCGCTGCAGGCTCGCCTCGAAGGCACGCAGCGTCTGGTCGTAGCCGTGGTCCTCGTTCCACAGCTTGGTGGTAATGAACAGTTCCTCACGCGGCAAGCCCGCCACCCGGAGCGCCCTGCCCACTCCGGCCTCGTTCGCATAAGCCGAGGCCGTGTCGATGCTGCGGTACCCGCATTCGAGCGCCGAGCCGACCGCGTCGGTGACTGAATCGTCGGGCACCAGGAATACGCCAAATCCCAGCTGGGGCATGAGCACGCCATTGTTAAGCACTACATCTGGAATTGCCCTGCGTCGCGAAACCTGATCCGGTCCAACGACTGGGGCCTGTGACATGACCATCGGCCAGCCTCCCTGCTAGACGAAGATGTGACGTACACCGGTTGGCGACCGAAGCGAGGTGGCCACGGAGCCTGGTAGAGGTCTACATGCGGCCACCGGTGCAGCGAATCATCCGCCTTGACCAATCCGCCGCCCGCGGTTGAGGGCCAGGCATGCCCGGCTCTCACCAAAACGGATGAGTACCCAGGCGGACTTGTCAGTCTGTGCCCTCACCGCATCAACCGCGGAGTCGGGCAAACATGCGCCAACGTGGAGCAGCGATACAAATAGCACGATCGTGTCGTGCGCGGGACGAGACCGATCAGCGAGTCTGTCTGACTGGCGCGCGCTGCCGAGCCCGGCAGTCATTGGAACTTAGCGGAGACAGGATCAGACAGCATGCTAGATCAAGCGCAATGTACCCTGATGGCCGGTGGCGGACGGAATGGCACCGTGCGACCCTTCCCGCTTCGTGGCCGCTCGGAGGATATGGATCGGGCTCTTCGGTCGCTACGCGACGTAAAGAAGGCCAGCCAAAGCTCCGCGCTGCTGGTCTGCGGTGCAGCGGGAGTAGGCAAGACGGCTTTCGCTGCCGAACTCACCGAGCAGGCGCGCCGGATGGGATTCGCCATCGCGGCAAGTAAGGCCGATGACCTGAACCAGACTGTGCCCTGGGCGGCCTTGATCGGTGCTCTTAGGTCAGGCCGTAAGCCGATGCTCTCTGATGAGGATTTCCGTGGGCTTGCGGACCTTTTCGATCAGCAGATATGGATGGTCGAGCGGCTCGCCTGCCTGATCGAGGAACTGACACTCGACGCCCCGGCGCTCGTTGCGATCGACGACGTGCAGTGGGCCGACCGGCTCAGCGTCTTCGCGTTGCGCACCATGCTTCTGCGATTGGCCCGATCACCGATCATGTGGCTCTTGACCGCCCGCCTTGACCCAGAACCGTCGGACCTGATCGACGGCCTCACCAATGTTGCCTCGCGTGATGTCCCGCTACAGGTCATTGAACTCGGTCCGCTCGAAGCCGGAGCGATCGAGCAACTAGCGGCTGACCATCTCAGGACGGCACCTGACGAGAAGCTACGCGAGCAACTCCTGGGGGCTGGAGGGAATCCACTGCTTGCGGTGGAGTTGGTCAGCGGGCTCTTCCCAGGGGCGGGGAAGTGGGCAGATCTACCTTCCCATGGACAGCCAGCCGACTCCCTGGCTGATCGGCAGGACAAGCTACCATCCGGTCTCATGCGCGTCGCGCGGGCCTGGCTGGCCGGGCTGCCTTCCGAGACGCGCAGGCTGCTCGAGGTCGGTGCGGTCCTGGGTCATTCGTTTGACGTTGCCGATGCCGCCGCACTACTGGGTGGTCCGCCGAGCGTGGCCGTGCTGCCCTGGCTTGCCCCGGCGATGCGGATCGGTGTGCTCACCGATCACTACGGCACTGGCGTCGAGTTCCGCCATGACCTGGTACGCCAAGCGGTTTACGAAAACCTGTCGGGAGCTGTACGCAAAGCGCTGCATGCCGCGGCCGCCGAACATCTGCTGGCAAGCGGCCGGAGCCCGGTTGACGCGGCCCGGCATGTACTTGCCAGCGCGACCAGAGGCGATTCCAATGCGGTCGAGACCCTGCGCCGGGCCGCCAGCATCATCGCACCGATGTCGCCAGCCGCGGGGGCCGAGATGATACTCAAAGCGCTGAGTTTGCTCAGGCCCGGCGATACTGCGTGGCAGGCGACAGGTAACGAGGCGATCGCGATCCTGACACGGGCACATCGGCCGGCCGACGCCGTCTCGCTGGCCGACGAAATGCTCGCCGCCCACCCCGCTGACGAAGCTCAGGCAGAGGTTGAAAGCGTCGTCGCGTATCCCCTGTGGGACCTCGGGCAACTCGACGAGATCCGCACGCGCGCTGACCGTCTCCTAGCGTTCCCCCGCATCTCCCCCGCCCTGCGCGTGCGCCTGCAAGCAGCGCGCGGGCTCGCCCTGTCGCGGGACGCCGATGACGATGCGGCTCTGAAAGAAAGCCGGGCGGCGCTGCTCGAAGCGCAACGCCTGAACGATGAAGAGGCGCAGGCAATCGCCTCGCGAGCGCTCGGCGAGATCGCCAGGAATAACGGCTACTATCAGCTCGCCGCAGAACACTTCCGGCGGCTGGGGGCACTGACGACCGACCGGCACACGGTTGACGAGATCCTAACCGAGCAGGACCTTGACCACTACGACGCCAGCGAGCAGCTGCTGCACCAAGCGCGAATCGCCCGCGGTGAGGGCGCCGAGCAGGACCCGACGCTCGCCTATGCCCGAATGTGGCATGACTTTACCCTCGGGCTCTTTGAAGATGCCGGTGCTAGCGCCGCGACCGTTCTGTGCTCCTATGGCAACGGGCCGCACTTTGATGCCTGCCAGATGGAAGCCCGCCTGATGCTGGCGGACGTCGCTCGACTGCGCGGCGATGTACGGCTCGCCAGGCGGCAGATGGCATCTGCCTACGAGCTCCGGCAGGAAGACCGGCTCAGCGTGATGATGGGGCAGATCGCGGAGACCTATGCGGCCGACATGGAGGGAGATCCCGTAACCGCGCTCGCTTCGCTCAGGGAGGTACTCAGCCCGGCGACCGCGTTTCGTCATCGGCTGCTCTTGTCCCCGTCCTGGCTGATGGCGGCCACACGTATCGCCGTCCGGGGCGGCGCCGCTGATCTGGCCAAGCAGTCAGTCCAATTGGCGGAAACCGTGCACGAGCGCAATCCCGGCCATGCGACGTTCGCCGGGGTTGCCGCATATTGCCGTGGGCTTTTGCTCGCAGACACCAGCATTCTGGAATCGGCGACGACGACACTGCGGGCAAGTCCCCGGCCCCATTTGCTCGCCGAGGCCCTGAAGGCGTTCGGCGAGGCCCTGGTCACCCATGACCATGATCGCGCGGTTGCCGCCCTTGACGAGGCCTGGGAGATCTTCCGCAGAATCGGCGCGCTCGGAGAAGTGGTCCGCGTCCAGCGGATCTTGCGCACGGCCGGCGTAAGGCGCCGGCGTTGGCTGTCGTCCACTGTTACTCGGCCCGAGCACGGCTGGGAGGCACTCACCAGGCCAGAAAAGCGGGTAGCTCGACTAGTGGCCGCCGGACACACCAACCGGTCGGTTGCCGCTGAACTGTGCCTGTCGCCCAATACCGTGGCCACCCATCTGCGCACCATCTTCCAAAAGCTGGAGGTCAGCTCACGTGTTCAGCTCGCGCGGCAGCTCGCGTCGATGGCCGACCCTGTTTACTCCGAGGATCAGGAACCCCGGCACGCGGCAAAAGATCATGCAGCGCCGGCATGGGGCTTAGCTTCGTAGCGAAGCAAGCCCGCATGCAACTGCATCGGATCATGCATATGGATGAGGCAGATGCACGTTAGTGGCCAACCGCCGGACGACGAATTGCTCAAGGTGGATGATTCGCCGCTCCGGCAGCCAGAAGTAGAACTTTGGTAGGTCCAGCGCCACGTTCGCCTACCAGGAGGTTAACCGATGGTCGTGTCACTGTCGTCGCTCACCAAGTCCCATCGGCGCGCGCGGCCCAGAACATCAAATGAGGCTCATCTAACTGACCGCGCCGCTCCGACAAGGCACTCTCCCGACAGTGAAGCGGCCGCCCCGGTCAAGTACCGGCCACCCTTTGAGATCGAACCTTATGAGCAGTATATTCAGCTGGCCTACCTCGAAGCCGGCTGGCCGCAGGCCGGGGAATGGCCGCCTGGCGTTGTTATCGCCTGCGGCTTCCAATCAGTCGAGCTGCTCATGATTCTTGCTCGTGACGCCATGGCTGACGACCGTCCTGCTGCCCGGTCAAATGCTCTGCTTGAGCGGATTGTAGAAGTCTTGGCTAGCGCATTCCTTGAGATAGGCAAGGCCTTGCCAGGAAGCATGCCGCCAAAGTTCGCCAGAACGGATCAGGCGCGCAGATACAGATCAAGCATGGAGAGCGTGGTCAAGATGATGCCCAGCCGGCACCGGCTGCGGCTCAGCAATGTATTCGCTGAAGCGTTTGGAGCACTGGGCTACCGCACCGGTATAGAGCATGTCTTCACCGGCGAACGTTACCGCTCTGTCCCGTGCCTCGATTATGCGGCACTCGCCGCTCCCGACCGCATGATCGACCTGCAGAGCAGACCTCTGCATGGTCCAGAAGATCGCCTTTTCGCAACTGTTCACCAGATCGCGGAGTGCTGGCTGACCGTCGTCCACCTCCAGCTCGATCTAGCGCTGGAACTCGGCAAGCAGGGAGACTGGCGGCGCGCGGCGATCCATACCCGCCAGGCCAGCTCCGCCGTTGCCTTGGTCACACAAGTATGCCGGCTGCTCGACACGATGGTACTGAGCGACTACCACTGTCTTCGGGTCCAATTGCGTGACGGCTCTGGCGCCCAGTCCCTGAAGGCGAGGGCGCTGTCGACAGCAGGCCGCGGCCTGTACAACGTTCTCGACCGAGCCATGACCGCAGAGGGTACAACTCTGATGGGCGTGCTTGACGAACCAGACAAGTTCCTAGACTTCCACGACCAGCAAGCGGCGCTGCAGGATTTCGGCCGCCGATGCCAGGCGTTCTTGTTCGAGCATTACCTGCTTGCACTCAGCATTCTCGGTGCGGACAACCTCGGCAGCCTCGGCTTTCCCGTGTTCATGCTCGCGGAGCGCGCGGCGAAGCCGTTCTTTCCTGACGTGAATCAGATCAAGCACGACTACACGATCATTACCAATTTCCGTTACGCTCGCCGCTCTGGCGCCATCATTCTCGAGAACGAACTGAGAGCCAACCCAGACACCTATTCGAACCTGCCGGAACTGGAATCATCGAACTGCCCGCCAGACGTCATCCGCCGCGTGTCACATGAATACTTCACCTACATCGAGAAACGCGATGCCGCGGGCTGGACGTCCTTGTTCCACCCGGAGGCCTGGCTACTTGATGCGCCCGAGGCCCGCCCGTTCAAGGGCCCTGACCGACTGCGCGTGTTCGTCGATTCCATGCTCGACAGGCTCACCGACATGCGCGTTACCAGTCTCAACA
>WNEY01003898.1_pt1 | contig 11292 bp, 6 predicted proteins | sample 5400531 | NCBI WGS metagenome assembly WNEY01 (sample SAMN13153338, study PRJNA577476) | soil metagenome | isolation source: 200 cm saprolite under Douglas fir tree site 1 | place: USA:California | collected 2015-04-18
ATCCTCGCGCAGGATCTTCCGCGCGGGCAGATCGTCGACGAGGTCAAGTGGGTCGGCGATCCGACACAGAGCTACGCGTTGTACCTCCCGTCGAACTATTCACCGGATCGGACGTGGAGCTGGCTCGTCGCGTTTCATCCCGCGGCCCGCGGCCGCGCGATGGTCGAGACCTACCGGGCTGCGGCGGAGAAGTACGGCTATGTCGTGGCGGGCTCGAACAACTCGCGCAACGGGCCGTGGCAGGTGTCGGCCGCGAGCATCAGGGCGATGTCCGCCGACCTCGGTCAGCGCTTCTCGATCGACGCCGCTCGCTTCTATCTGACCGGCCTCTCCGGCGAAGCGCGTGTGGCGCTGCAGATCGCGCTCGGAACGAAGATGATCGCGGGCTAGCGCCCTGACACAGGGCACAACGCTGCACTCGTGCGGCGCTATGTGGCTGCAAGCAGTCACGTACGGGCATCAGCCCGCACGCGCTGAGGCACTCGTGCGCCACACATCTGCCCCAACGCGGCGCTGACCTGCGTGCGATCCGGGAACTTCTCGGGCACGCGCGCTTCAGCATCACGCAGCGATACACACATGTAAACACAGCGCAGCTGCTCGACGTCTATCGCAAAGCCCACCCACGCGCGGGTAAATCCAGTTAGTTGCACCCGATCCAAAAGAAGCGATATCAACGATTTCCATATAAGTTTTTTCTGTTCAGGTCTTGACTCTGCCGTTGCTACCTCGGCAGCTGGCAGTAGGATTCAACCGCTCGACGTCAGCCACAACGCAGTCCAATGCCGGCATTGCGTTGCTGTGTCCGACTGTCAACAAGAAGAGTGAGGTCCTATGAAGCGTCGACCGCTGTTTCTCATTGGTGCCGCCGTGCTGGCTGTGGCTGTGACGTTCACGATCACCGGGCGAGCCCACGACAAGGACGGGGACAAGGACAAGGTGGCGGCTGTTCAGGACGCCACCGTCAACTTCGGCCAGCCGCAGAATCAAACACCGGATGTCGCGCCGGTCGGCGCCGCCGTCACGCATTTCCTGATGCCGAATGACGTCACGATCAACAAGGGCGGCACGGTCACCTTCGTCGTCAACGGTGGCGGTCACGGCATTGCGATTCATCCGGTCAGCAAGAACACCACTCGCCAGGACATCGCGGAGGATCTGTGCGACGGCAACAACAACGAGACGGGAGCCGGGCATGAGATTACGGATCGTAGAGCCCGATTTGCGGTGTGCAATGGGCTCGCTGCGCCGACCGGCGGATTCGTTCCCGTTGTGACGACGGTGACCATTAACGGTATCAGTGTTATGGTCACAGGGACCGCGAACCTGGACTACAGCATCACCGATGGAAAAGACGATCTCATCATCCACACGGGTTTCAACGTCAACGCGACCAACACGACCCCGGCGACCGTCATTGTGAACCCGCGTGTCGACGATACGGAACACACCGTAAGACACTTCGCGACCTCGGGAAGAGCTCCAGCCGGTGAAGCTGCTGCAACTGCTCCGAATGCAGCCGGTGGTTTCCTCACAGGATCGGCGCCAGCGGTAGCCCCCGCAACCGTGGGAACCCCGGGAAATCGGCTACAGGTTCGGTTTCAAAAGACCGGCCGCTTTTTGGTGATCTGCATGAACCGCGCACATTCCCTCAACGATCACATGTTCGGGTTCGTCAACGTTGTCGACGCGGACGATGACGAGAAGTAGAGAACGTTCGGCGATCGAACGCCGAATGACGGGACAGCGATAAAAGCGAATGGCAGGACGAATGCGTCCTGCCGTTCTCGCTTCGTGTCTGATTCGAATCACTACGACGCGGCTGCCACCAGCGGCTGCGCGTGGCGGCCGCGCGGGAACTCAATGTTGAGCGTCGGACATCGTCACCGTCGTCGCAAAGCATCACGACGACTGACTGCGTCTCACAGCGCAGAGGAGCCTGAACGGCGGTATGATTTCGGCGTGCCGCGCCGATTGCTCCCGTTCGTTGCCAGCATTCCAGCTATCGCGCTGCAGGCCTCGATCGTCCTGGCGCAGGATCTTCCGCGCGGGCAGATCGTCGACCAGGTCTCCTGTACCGGCGATCCGACACAGAGCTACGCGTTGTACCTCCCCTCGAACTATTCGCCGGATCGCGCGTGGAGCCTGCTCGTCGCGTTTCATCCCGCCGCACGCGGCCGCGCGATGGTCGAGACCTACCGGGCTGCGGCGGAGAAGTACGGCTATGTCCTGGCGGGCTCGAACAACTCGCGCAACGGGCCGTGGGAGGTGGCGGCCGCGAGCATCAGGGCGATGTCCGCCGACCTCGGTGAGCGTTTCTCGATCGACGCCGATCGATTCTATCTGACCGGGCTCTCCGGCGGGGCGCGTGTGGCGCTGCAGGTGGCGCTCGGAACGAAGAAGATCGCGGGCGTCATCGCGTCGAGCGCCGGCTACCCGGACAGCAAGCCCCGCAAGTCCCTGCCCTTCGTCCTATTCGGCACCGCGGGCACCGAAGACTTCAACTACATCGAGCTGCGCATGCTGGATCGCGTCTTGACGACGCCGCATCGCCTCGCGATTTTCGAGGGCGGACACACGCTGCCGCCCGACCACGTGGCGCTCGACGCGATCGAGTGGCTCGAGCTGCAGGCGATGAAGTCCGGGCGGAAGACGCGCGACGAAGCGCTCATCGATCAACTCTTCGACAAGCGGGAGCGCGCGATCGCGGCCTCCACGAGTCCGGCGGCAACCGTACGCCTGCTCGAGGATGTCGCGGCGGACTTCGGCGGCCTCCGCGACGTGTCAGCGGCGGCGGCCCGGGCGTCGGTACTGTCGAAGCAGAAGGACGTGAAGAGCGCCCTCGCGCGCGAGCGCGGAGACGACGAGGCGGAAGCGCGGCAACTGGATGAGCTGTCGACGCTCGAGGAAGGCCTTCGCGACGAGAGCCGCCACCTGGAGACTCTTGGCCGGCTCCGCGACTGGTTGTCGCGCAGCGCACGCCAGGCCAATGCGGCTGCCGACTCGCCGGAGCGTCGCCGGGCGCGGCGCATGCTGCGGTCGATCACGATGGGCGCGGCCGACCGTGTGCAGGACGGCGAGTACCTGAAGTTGCTTCAACAGTACCGTCAACCTGCTTCCGGTCGTGGAGGATGGTAATCGTCCCACATCGGAATGCATGCACCTGAAGCGGATCGAGCGCCGCGCCGACGGATGGACGTGGATCGGCCAGGGCCAGCGGTTCCAGCGCTCGGCACGAGGAAGCCGCGATTCGTTTCCGGACACGATGAGGACCGCTCCTCCAGGAGCGGTCCTCGATCACCCGTGCGCTGGCGCTGCGTGCTATCGTCGATCGTCGTTTTCTCGATCTTCGTTGTCGTCACCGTCCCGCAACTGCAAGGCGTGCGACGACACGTAAGCAGCCACGGATTCCCCGATCGCGCTTCCGACTAGGCAGGCGGTCCTCCAGTGAATGCCGCCGAATACCCGCGCGTCGTGAATCTCGGCGAGCGCGGCCGAGAAGCTCGGGAATGCTCGAACGCCGGGTCGTACCTCAGATCCGACGTTGAAAGATGTGTGATCTCCAAAGACCGACGCCAGGATGAACGCCGCGGCGCCGCTGGCGGTTGAATGGCCGGACGGGAACTCGGGATGCGCCGGCGTCCCGGCGGGGAAGAAATCAAGCCATGGTTTCCAGGTCGGGTCCGGATCGACAGGTCCTTCGCGCACGGCCGTGATTGGCCGCCAGAGCACGAACCGGTACTTGGCATCCCAGCACGCGATCAACGCGTCCGCCATCGCGACGTTCAGCAGCGCGAACAAATGGGCGTTCTCCGACAAGGTCAAATGTTGCGCCGCGGAAATCTGGGACGCGATCCGAATCCAGAACAGCGAGGCACTGCCGGCCCAGAACAGCGCCAGCTCCGATTGATCTGCCGTGCGCGGACCCGAGTACGCACCCATCGTCTTTGTTTCCTGATAATCGGCAAGGTACCGCGCGCTGGTCAGGTCGGCCTGACCCGTCACTGACGACGCATACGGTGCGAACGGACGAAATTGCGACGCCCGCAGCATCACCCATGGCGTCATGGTGGCAAAATTCGGACCCGCACCGGACGCTGCGGGCGCCGTGTCGGCTCGCGGCGTCGGCCGCCAGACACCAGCAGTGGGACGGCCAAGGACACCGAGAAACGGCGGTGGCGGGTTCGGGTTGAACCCGTCGGTTTCCCGCCACGCCCAGATGCTGTCCGCGACAAACTGTCCCCACGCCTGCCCCGCCGTGATCGATCGCGCGCGGTCCGCTCGGGGGCCCGAGGAGATCGCTGCAATCGATGCGTCGCGACGCGCCGTGAGCGCCGCCACCTGCGCGGGTGTCGAATACAGTCTGATCAACATCGCATAGGCGGCCTGGATCGCGGCGGCACGCTGGGACCCGTCGCGCGGTCCCCTTGCTCTCACGCGAAGCGGCTGATAGCGCCGCTCGATGCCGTTCACGGCATCAAAAACGGAAGACGACACGAGCGCGACCTGGCGGCCGGTGAACAGCGGGCTGGTGCCCGCCGCGAGGGCGGTATCGTTGGTAATTTGCATCCACTCGAGCACGGGGTCTTGAGCGGCGGCCGATACCCGCGCTGGGAGCGCAACCAGGAGCGCCGCGAGGCACACGAACACGAGAACGCGCGAACACATCATGTGGATCCGGACGAGGGTCGACTGCGCCATAGAACCTCTTTGCGCGACGACATCGCTCTGGGCGGCGAGGGTTCTGCGTCATTGCAGCGAGCCACGTCGCCGCACTGAAAGGGTGTGATGCTGGCGCGCCATCCTACACGTCGCCCAACATATGTCAAGCACAGATCTGACAGCACAGATCCGACAGCACAGATCCGATCATCGCCTTGCGATACGAGCAGGCGGCAGTAGACTACGCTCCATGGTGCGAAAGGTGCTTCTCGTCGTCTTGGGGCTCATCGCGCTGGCGCTGATCGTCAACGCCCAGCAGCCCGACGGCCGCGCGGTGCACGTCACGCTGCACGAAGGGACGTCGATGGCCGCGGCGCTGTCGCCTGACGGCCGGACCATCGCGATCGATCTCCTGGGCACGCTCTGGACGATGCCGGCGAGCGGCGGCATCGCGAAGCCGATCACCGACATCGCGATGGACGCCAGGCAGCCGTCATGGTCGCCGGATGGTACGCGCCTCGCGTTCCAGGCGTATCGCAGCACCACCTGGCAGATCTGGACGATGAACGCGGATGGCAGCGACCTGCGGGCGGTGACGTCAGGACCGTATGACGATCGCGAGCCGTCGTGGTCGCCAGACGGCCGGCGCATCGCCTTCTCGTCGGACCGCAGCGGCAGCTACGACGTCTGGGTGCTGGCGCTCGCGACCGGTGACATCACGCAGGTGACCGCGGATCCGTCCAACGAGTTTCACCCGTCGTGGCGCGGCGCGTCGAACGAGATCGCGTTCGTGTCCGATCGCCGCGAGAAGCCGGGCGTCTACGCGGTTGCCGCGAGCGCTTCCGGCTCGAACGCGACCGAACGGCTGGTGGCGGCCTCCGAAGGTGCTGTCGCGGGACCGGCGTTCGCTGCCGACGGTTCATCGATTGCGTTCACCGTGCTTGCCGGCGGCAGAACCCGGCTGATGATCGGGGACAGGAACATCGCCGACCCGGACGAGGACGTGTTTCCGTTCCGCCCGCAATGGGCGTCGCCAAACGAGGTGCTCTACACCGCCGATGGCCGGATCAAACGGCGACCGGCGGCCGGCGGCGCCGCGAAGGTGGTCGAGTTCACGGCGGACGTGTCGTTCACCCGTCCCGCGTTCACGCCGAAACGACGGACGTTCGATCTCGCAGAGCCGCAGCCCGTGCGCGGGATCATGCACCCGGCTGTGTCGCCCGACGGGACGCAGGTGGCCTTCGCGGCGGTCGGCGATCTGTGGGTAATGCCGGTGGGCGGCTCGCCGAAGCGACTGACTCACGACGTCTTCCTCGAAACCGATCCCGCGTGGTCACCGGACGGCAAGTCGCTGGCGTACTCGTCCGATCGGGGCGGCTCCATGAACATCTGGGTCCGCGATCTGCACAGCGGCGCCGATCGTCTGCTGACGCGCGGCGCGGCCGCCGCGATGCAAGCCGCGTGGTCGCCGGACGGATCGCGAATCGCCTTCAGCGATCCGGAAGGGCAAATCCAGGTCGTCGACGTGACGAGCGGCGCGATCAGGAAGGCGCACGACCACCTGAACGAGGCCGGCCGCGCGAGCTGGTCGCCCGACGGCACCGCGCTGGTCGTCTCGTCGCTCAAGGTCTACTCGACGCGCTTTCGCGAGGGCACCAACCAGGTGCTGCGGATCGCGCTCGACGGCCGCCCGGATCGCTGGTTCGATCCGATGCCGCACAAGTCGGTCGGCATGCGCGAAGACTACGGCCCCGTGTGGTCGCCCGATGGCACGCAGATGGCCGCCATCATCGACGGCCTTCTCACCGTCTGGCCCGTCGCGCGCGACGGCGCGCCGCAAGGATCGCCGCGTCCGCTGTCGACCGAGCTCGCCGGGTCGCCGACATGGACGGGCGATTCGCGCCGCATCCTGTACCAGAGCGGCAATCGGTTGAAGCTGGTCGACGTGGCCTCCCGCGCCGTGCAGGAGATCGATCCGCGCCTCACGTGGACGCCTGCCGAAAACCCGACGGGAACCAGGATCATTCACGCCGGCCGCTTCTGGAACGGCCGGACCGACACGCTTCAAACCCACGTGCATATCACGATCGAGGGCAATCGCATCAAGAGCGTAGAGCCTGCGCCTCCAGACGACCTGCACCGAAACACCGATATCCTCGAGCCCGACGCGACGATCATTCCCGGCCTGATTGAAATCCACACGCACCTGAACAAGGACTACGGCGAAGCGCTTGGACGCATTTTCCTGTCCTGGGGGATCACGACGGTCCGCAATCCCGCGACCAACACGTTCGAGACGATGGAGTACCGGGAAGCGTTCGAATCGGGCGCGCGGATCGGACCGCGGCTCTTTACGACCGGTGAGCCGTTCGACGGCACGCGCGTCTACTATCCGGGCGGCACGTCGCTCGACGACACCGGCCAGCTGCCGCTCGCGCTGCAGCGCGCGAGGGATGCCGGCTTCGACTTCATCAAGACGTACGTCCGGCTCCCGGACCTGATGCAGAAGCGCATCATCGAGGCAGCGCATCGCATGGGGATGCCGGTCACGTCGCACGAGCTCTATCCGGCGGTCGCGTACGGCGCCGACGGCGTGGAGCACATTCGCGGCACGAGCCGACGCGGGTACTCCCCGAAGATCAGCGGGCTGTCACGCTCGTATCGCGATGTGATCGATCTGCTGATCGCATCGAAGATGACGCTGACGCCGACGATCGGGATCCAGGGCGGATTCCGCCTCCAGACGTTGAGGGACGCGTCGTGGATCGACGATCCGCGAATTCAACGCCTGTATCCGCCTTCGGTGTCGCAGCGCTGGCGTGAGCAGACGCGCACGCCGGCGTCCTCCGCGACCATCGAGGACGCGGCACGGCTCGTCACGCCACAGGAGCGCACGGTCTACCAGATCGTCAAAGGCGGCGGCCGGGTCACCGCCGGCACCGACGCGCCGATCAATCCCTACGGTCTGAGCCTGTTGATGGAGCTGGAGAACTACGCGTCCGGCGGTTTGACACCGGTAGAGGTGCTGCGCACCGCAACCACCGTATCCGCAGAGGCGATGGGCGCCGGCGCCGATCTGGGCAGTGTCGAGCCGGGCAAGCTCGCGGATCTCGTCGTCGTCGACGGCAACCCGCTGGCGAACATCAAGGACCTGAGGCGGGTGAAGCGCGTCGTGAAGGATGGGACCGTGTTCGAGCTCGATGCGCTGCTGCGGCGGTGAGGAACCGACGCGAGAAGGGCCCGGAGAAAACTAACCACCGAGACACCGAGACACAGAGGGCGCGCAAAGGGAGATCGGCGCCCGCCGAATCCGGAGCGCGCCTCAAAGCGCTGCGCCCTTCGCGTCGTTCTATGTCGATCGGTCTCTGTGTCTCTGCGTCCTCTGTGGTAATCGTTTTCTTCGTGTGATTGTTCTTCGTTTTCGTGCCTTCGTGTCTTCGTGGTTGCATTCGAGCGGGCGTGCCCTCGCTATCTCCCGACAGCATCGAGTCGCGCGGCCAGCGGCGCGAAGTCCGGCGTTGGCCCGTGCCACTGTAGATCATCGACCGAATCGAGCACGTGGAAATCCGTGCGCAGCGTTGCCAGTGTTCGAAACAACAACACCTGATCGCGCTGGCTGGCCAGCGTGCGGGCGAGCCGCGCGGGACTGGCCGCATTGACGCCCCAGGTGCGCGAATCGTCCGGGATGGATTCCAGATGGTGGTATCGCGCGAGGACGGCCGCCGCCGACTTCGCGCCCCACCCGGGTAAACCGGGATAGCCGTCGGACGCATCGCCCACCAGCGCCAGATAGTCGGGGATCGACGCCGGCCTGACGCCGAACCTCGCGATCACGCCGGCCTCATCCCGCACGGTGCGCTTGCGCCGATCCAGCTGCACGACGCGATCGCCGCGCACGCACTGCGCCAGATCCTTGTCCGGCGTGCAGATGAACACGCGGTCCACGCGCGGGTCTCCGTCGGCGACCTTCGCTGCCGCCGCCAGCGCATCGTCCGCCTCGAATTCCACCATCGGCCAGACCGTGATGCCCAGCGCGGCAATGGCTTCTTCGAGCAGCTTGAATTGTCCTAGGAGGTCCGGCTCGATCCCGGCGCCGGTTTTGTAGCCGCGCCAGAGGCGGTTTCGAAACGACTCGATCACGTGATCCGTCGCGACCCCGATGTGCGACGCCCCCGCCGTGATCATGCCCAGCACGGAGTTGACCACGCCCCGCACCGCCGCGACCTCTCGTCCGCCGGCATCTTTCGCGGACGGGAGGGCATAGTAGTGCCGGAACAGCTCGTACGTGCCGTCGATCAGGTGGACGTCCAGTGCGTGGTCCCTTCGGAGGTATCGAGACCTGTATACAGGTTATGGCAGGGTCGCTGCAAATGCTTTGATCTCGCAGTCGAGGACTTCGAGCGCGACGTTGTCGTCGACGCCCACGAAAAGCGCGCGTGAGAAGACGGATCCGTCCAGGCAGCGAGCGCGAGCGACAGGATCGCGAACGTGCGGACGCGCGGTCCTCCCGTGTGGCCTCCCGGACGTGACGTTGGACCGCGGCCGCTCGAAAAGTTCCGACCTGCATCAATGCGTAGCCGAACTGAAGGCGAGATGTGTATCCTGTAGCTCTTGCCGACCTCGAAACACCCGATCGCCGCGCTGCTCCTGGTGGTCTCAGTAGGACCATCATGCCGGACCGCGTCTGTACGCCCTGCCGGCGGCGGGGACGCGCCTCCGCCGATCGTACAGCCGGGCGCCCCGGGCGAGGCGAGCCACGTCATCTCCGCCGAGAAGGCAACCGATCTGTCGCAGGTCCAGTTCATCGGGGCGGACATCAAATTCATGCAGGGAATGATCGGCCACCACGCACAGGCTGTGGAGATGGTCGCCCTCGTCCCCTCGCGCACCAGCCGGGACGATGTGAAGAAGCTCGCGCTGCGGATCGACGTGTCGCAGCAGGACGAGATCAAGATGATACAGCGCTGGCTCGAAGTCCGCGGCCAGCGGCTCCCCGACCCGCGCGCCCATCTGATGAACGGCGCCACGTTGATGCCTGGCATGCTGACGCCGGACGAGATGGCCCGTCTCGCGGCGGCGAAGGGCGTCGAGTTCGATCGCCTCTTCCTCGAAGGCATGATCAAGCATCACGCGGGCGCCCTGGCGATGGTTGACGATCTCTTCTCCAGCCCAGGCGCGGGGCAGGAGCCGGAAATCTTCTCGTTCGCGTCGGACGTCGATGCCGATCAGCGCATGGAGATCGATCGCATGGGCGCCATGCTCAAGGAGATTCAAAGATGAGATCCGGTGCCGCCACGTTGCTGTGTGTTTCGGCAGTGTCGCTGTTCGTCGCGCTCGAGGGAGCGGCGCAGCAGATCCCGGCAGCCCCGGCCATGAACGATCCGCGTGTCGGACTCAAAGCCGGCTTGCACGATGCCGGGGAGGCCGCCCGAAACCTGGAGCACATCGCGAATCTTCCCAAGCCGGAGGGCTTTTTCGATCCCAACGCGCCGGCCGGCCGTGGCTCTCCGCCGGAACGCAATCCGAACGCGCCGGAGCTCGACGCCACGGCGCCGGGCGGCCCTCCCACGCCGCCGGGCGTCACGCCGCCCTTCGATCCGGTGGCGTCCAACAGGCTGAGCTTCACGAACTCGGATCTGGCGTTCAGCGGCACACATGCCTTCGTCGGCAACTATCACGGGTTCAACACCTACGACATCGAGCGTCCGGGGCGGCCGCGTCTACAGGCCTCGGTGGTGTGTCCGGGCGGGCAGGGGGACGTGTCGGTGCACGGCCATCTGCTGTTTCTGTCAGTGGAGCAGACGCGCGGCCGGATCGACTGCGGCACGCAGGGGGTGCAGACGCCGGTGAGCGCCGAGCGATTTCGCGGCGTGCGGATCTTCGACATCAGCGACATGAGCAAGCCGCGGCAGGTGGCGGCGGTGCAGACATGTCGCGGGTCGCACACGCACACGCTGGTGCCCGATCCGAAAGACAAGACGAACCTGTACGTGTATGGGTCGGGCACGAGCTCGGTGCGATCGGCCGAGGAGCTGGCGGGCTGCTCGGGGCTGAAGCCGGACGAGGATCCCAACACCGCGCTCTTCAGCATCGACGTCATTCAGGTGCCGCTGGCGGCGCCGCAGAACGCGCGCATCGTCAACCGGCCGCGCATCTTTGCGGACACCGCGACCGGCGCGATCGCGGGCCTCGAGAAAGGCGGCGACCACGGGCCGGGGACGCAGAAGACGAGCGTGACGAATCAGTGTCACGACATTACCGTGTTCGCGGAGATCGGCCTGGCCGCGGGAGCGTGCTCGGGGAACGGCATCCTGCTGGACATCCGGGATCCGAAGAATCCGGTGCGCCTGGATCACGTGAGCGACAAGAACTTCGCATACTGGCACTCGGCGACGTTCAACAACGACGGGACGAAGGTGATTTTCACGGATGAATGGGGCGGCGGCGGCCGGCCCCGCTGCCGCGCGAGCGATCTGCCGAACTGGGGCGCCGACGCGATCTTCGACATCATTGATGGCAAGCTGCGCTTCGGGGGGTATTTCAAGATGCCGGCGCCGCAGACCGAGCAGGAGAACTGCGTGGCGCACAACGGCTCGCTGATTCCGGTGCCGGGGCGCGACATCATGGTCC
>WNEY01003900.1_pt1 | contig 11292 bp, 12 predicted proteins | sample 5400531 | NCBI WGS metagenome assembly WNEY01 (sample SAMN13153338, study PRJNA577476) | soil metagenome | isolation source: 200 cm saprolite under Douglas fir tree site 1 | place: USA:California | collected 2015-04-18
AAGGAGCGCCACAGAAGTCGACACTGCCGCCGAGACCCTAGCCGCCTGCTCTGGCAGACTCGGGCTCGTGCCCGCAACTGTGATCGTCGGTGCGCAGTGGGGAGACGAAGGCAAGGGAAAGATCGTCGACCTTCTGGCCCTCGACTCGGATCTCGTCTGCCGCTACCAGGGCGGCCCAAACGCCGGACACACGATCGTCGTCGACGACGAGACGTTCAAGATCCGTCAGATCCCGAGCGGCGTCCTGCGCGGGAAGATCTGCGTCATCGGCGCCGGCTGCGTCGTCGATCCCGAGGTGTTCCTGGCGGAGGTGGACGAGCTGACGTCGCGCGGCGTGTCGACCGACGTCGTGCACCTCTCTGGGGAGGCGCACCTGATCATGCCGTGGCACGTCGCGATCGACCAGGCAAGCGAGCGGCGCCTTGGCAAGCTCCAGATCGGGACCACAAGGCGCGGGATCGGTCCCTGCTACGCGGACAAGGCGGCGAGGCTCGGCATCCGCGTCCAAGACCTGCTCGAACCGAAGATCCTGCGGCAGAAGATCGAAGTCGCGCTCGCGGAGAAGAACGTCTGGCTCGAACGGGTCTATGGCGTTCCGCCACTCGACCTGGAGGAGATCGCTGCGCAACTCGAGTCGTTTGCACAACGAATTCGCCCGTACGTATCCGACACCTCGCTGCTCGTCGACCGGGCGCTGCACGAAGGGCGCGAGGTTCTAATGGAGGGTGCGCAGGGGACGCTCCTCGATCTCGACCACGGCACATATCCGTTCGTGACGTCTTCGAACACGGTCGCGGGCAACGCAGCGACGGGGATCGGGATCGGGCCCAACCGGATCGACCGGGTGATCGGCATCGCCAAGGCCTATGTGACCCGAGTCGGAGAAGGGCCGTTCCCGACGGAGATCGAAGGCCCCGATCAGGAGCGCGTGCGTGAGCTCGGCGGCGAGTTCGGGACGGTCACCGGGCGCGAACGCCGTTGTGGTTGGCTCGACCTCGTCGCGCTCCGCTATGCCGTGCGGCTGAACGGGATCACATCGCTCGCGCTCACGAAGCTCGACGTCCTCTCGCACTTCGCCGAGTTGCCTGTCTGCGTTGCCTACCGGCTTCGGGACGGCTCCGAGACGTTTGAGTTTCCGGCACATCAGAGCGACTTCCATCACTGCCGCCCGGTCTACAAAACGCTGCCGGGTTGGCAGGAGCCGCTGACGGACGAACTGCCCAAGGCAGCACGCGGGTATGTCGCGTTCGTCGAGGAGGCCCTCGGCGTCGAAATTTCGCTCGTCGGCACCGGCGCGGAGCGCGAGAGCGTCGTCGCGCTGCGCTAGAGGTCCGGTGTGGAATTCGGCCGTCGTCGGAGGGCGCTCCAGACCAAGCCGGGCAGTGCGGTCGTTCGCGGTGCGTAGCGGCGCTACGTACCGCGGGCGAACGTGCTGATTCGGTGCCGTGTCTGGTGCGTCATCCGGCCCGGCCGAATTTCGCATCAGGCCTCAGTTAGATTCAGGCGCGTCCTTTTACCGCCCACGCCGTCGCGCTGAGCGTGAAGGCGCCGTCTGGATCGCCCAGTCGACGTCGGCACTCCTCACGCAACGCCACGCGGTGATCGGGTTCGAGCGACGAGGTGTACGCCCCAGCCGGACCGACACCGCCGGTGAACGGGTCCCAGTAGTCGTCGAAGTCCCGGTAGGAGGCCTCGACGACGAGCGCGTCGTTCTCCACCGCCTCGAGTCCCACTCGCAGCCAGAGCTCTCGCAGTACGTCCGGATCGTTGTAACGCATCGTGCGCGCCTCGTCGGGCGTCTCTGGATCGAGCGAAAGCGCAGCGTCCCAGAAGGTTCGCAGCATCGTCATCCCGCCGGAGTAGTCCCACGTGCAGGCCGCGACAATGCCGCCGGGGCGGACGACTCGCCGCATCTCGGCGATACCCGCATCCGCGTCGGACATGAAGTTCACGACGAGCTGCGCGAGCGCCGCATCGAACGAGTCGGCAGGCCACGGCAGCGACTCCGCACCGCCGACCTGAACGTCCGCGCCGAGAACACGCTCTGCGTTGGCTGCGACAAAGGACTCGGACGGGTCGACGGCGGCGACGTGCTCCGGCCCGACCAGCTCAGCGAGCGGTTCGGTCAGCGAGCCCGGCCCGCAGCCGACGTCGAGCACGCGGTCGCCCCGTTGCACGCCCGCGAATGCGATCAGGCGTGGCGCGAGCAGGTCCGCGTTGCGTCCCATGAACACGTCGTAGGCTTCACGGCTGGTCTCGAAGGTCACGGCGTCTGAAGCCTAAGCTCGTAGAGCAGCCGCTGCTGTCCCTGGCGCGGCGCCTCGCCAGGCACCCCCACGAAACCGGCGGACTCGTACAAGTGGCGCGCCGCAACCATCCGTTCCGTCGTGTCGAGCCTGACGACCCGGGCGTGGTTCACGCGAGCCCAATCGAGCGCCGTTGCGAGCAATCGCTTCCCAACTCCGCTGCCCCGGCACGCTGAACGCAGGTACATCCGCTTGAGCTCGTAGGCGTCGTCACCGAGGTCTCGCAGCGCGACCGAGCCTGCGACGACGCCTCCGGCAAGCGCGATCCAGAGTGCGGCGTAAGTTCCGGCGGGATCGTCGAGATCGCGATCGAGCTCCGCATCGGGCTCGAAGCCGAACTCTCGCAACGTGTCGACGACGAGCGCGGCGAACCCCGCGGCGTGCTCCGGCTCGAACGGCACGATGTCGACCGCGAGACGCCCGGGTTCGGCATGGTCGTCGGCGTTCACGAGCTGCCGATTGTGTCTGGTTCTTCAAACCCGTCAAGCCTGGTCGCTAGAGTCCTCGTGTGAAGGTGCTTCTGGTCGGCTCGGGCGGGCGCGAGCACGCGCTCGCCTGGAAGCTCAGCCAGGCACCGGACCTCGCGGAGCTCCACGCCGCCCCCGGCAACCCCGGCATCGCCGCGCTCGGCCGCTGCCACCCGGTGCGGGCGGAGGACGGCGAGGGCCTCCTCACGCTGGCACGGTCACTGGAGGTGGACCTCGTGGTCGTCGGGCCCGAGGCGCCACTCGTCGACGGCGTTGCAGACGAACTACGCCACGCGGGAGTCCCCGTCTTCGGCCCGAGCTCCGGAGCGGCGCAGATCGAAGGCTCGAAATCGTTCGCAAAAGACGTCATGCGGGCGGCAGCGGTGCCGACTGCGGAGTCGCTGTCGATCGCGCAACCGCCGTGCGTGATCAAGGCGGACGGCCTGGCAGCAGGAAAGGGTGTGTTCGTCTGTCACGATCAGGCCCAGCTGGACGTCGCGTTGCGCGCGGCAGCATCGTTCGGCGGCTCGATCGTGATCGAGGAACTGCTCGAGGGTGAGGAGGTCTCCGTCTTCGCTCTTTGCGACGGGGCACGCGCACTGGCCCTCCCGGTCGTGCAGGACTTCAAGCGCGCCGAGGATGGAGACAATGGCCCCAACACGGGCGGAATGGGCTCGTACTCACCGGTGGCCGGCTTCGGCCCGGCCGAGATCGAGGAGGTACTGGACACGGTTCATCGCCCCGTGCTCGAGGAGCTCACCGCGCGCGGCGTTCCCTTCGTCGGCGTCCTCTTCGCAGGACTGATGCTCACCGACGACGGGCCACGCGTGCTCGAGTTCAACTGCCGTTTCGGCGACCCCGAGACTCAGTCGCTCCTCCCGCGGGTCAACGGCGACCTCCTCGGTGCGCTCGCACGCGCGGCGGCAGGCGATCTCTCCGGCGTCGACCTCGAGATCTCGGACGACGCGGCGGTCACGGTCGTTCTCACGGCCGGCGACTACCCGGCCGGCAACGACGTGGGGTCGCCGATCGACGGGATCGAAGACGCCGAACAGGCCGGCGCGCAGGTCTTCCATGCCGGCACGGCACTCAATGGGGACCGCCTGGTCACGAACGGCGGCAGAATCCTCAGCGTGACGTCCACCGGAATCAACGTCGCGGTCGCGCGGGAGCGCGCCTACGCGGCGTGTGAGCACATCTCGTTCGCGGGAATGCGGTATCGCAACGACATCGCCGCAATGGCGCATGCCTAGCCCGCTCGTCGGCATCGTCGTGGGCTCCGAGTCCGACCGGGCGCGCATGCAGGCGGCGATGGATGAGCTGGACACGCGAGGCATCACGCACGAGTTCGAGGTCCGCTCGGCGCACCGGCAGCCGGACTCGGTCGCCGAGTATGGACGCACCGCGCGCGAGCGCGGGTTGCGCGTCCTGATCGCAGGCGCCGGGCTGGCCGCAGCACTGCCAGGGGTGCTCGCAGCCCACACCGACTTGCCCGTGATCGGCGTACCGCTGCGTTCATCGCTGAGCGTGCTGGACGGGCTCGATGCACTGCTTTCGATCGTCCAAATGCCGCCCGGCGTACCGGTGGCCTGCGTCGGAGTCGACAACGCGAAGAACGCGGCCGTCCTGGCCGCCCGGATTCTCGGACCGACCGTCTCTCTAGAATCGACCCAGTGATCGCGCGCTACTCCCGCCCGGCGATGACCGGGATCTGGTCGGAGGAGAGCAAATTTGCGCGGTGGCTCGAGGTCGAGCTGGCTGCGCTCGAGGGCTGGGCCGAGACGGGGGCGATCCCCATCGAGGACGTCGCGAAGATTCGCGCACAGGCCAGCGCGCCTGCACCGGAGCGCGTCGCCGAGATCGAAAGCGTCACCGACCACGACACGGCTGCGTTCGTGGACGCCGTTGCGGAGCAGCTGGGCCCCGAGGGACGCTGGTTCCACTACGGGCTCACGTCGTCCGACGTCGTGGACACGGCGCTGTCGCTGCAGATTCAGGATGCCGGGCGTCTGATCCTCGAAGGGATCGACCGCGCGCTCGCGGCAGTCGTCGCCCGAGCTGAGGAGCACCGGCACACCATTTGCATCGGCCGCTCGCATGGCGTTCACGCGGAGCCGACCACGTTCGGCTGGAAGCTGGCCGGCTGGGCGTTCGAGCTCGACCGCGCGCGGGGCCGGGTCGCGCGGGCTCTCGAGACGAATCGCGTCGGGCAACTCTCCGGAACGGTGGGCACGTACGCGCAGGTCGATCCCGAGGTCGAGCGCATTGCCTGCGAACGGTTGGGACTGGAGCCCGACCCGGTCACGACCCAGGTGATCGCCCGCGATCGGCATGCCGAACTGCTCTCGGCGCTCGCGCTGGCAGCCACGTCGCTCGAGCGCTTCGCCACCGAGATCCGTCATCTCGCCCGCACCGAAGTTCGCGAGGTCGAAGAGCCGTTCGGCAAAGGGATGAAGGGGTCCTCGGCGATGCCGCACAAGCGAAACCCGAAGGTGGCCGAACGCATCTGCGGACTCGCACGTGTCGTGCGTGCAAACGCGCTCGTGGGTCTCGAGAACGTCCCGCTCTGGCACGAGCGCGACATCTCGCAGTCTTCAGCAGAGCGCATCGTCATTCCCGACTCGTTTCTCGCGCTCGACTACATGCTCGACCGCTTCGCTTGGATCGTCGACGGCCTCGTCGTCTATCCCGAGCGGATGCGCCGGAACCTCGAGTCGAGTCACGGACTCGTCTTCAGCCATCGGCTTCTGCTGGCGCTCGTCGATGCGGGCCTCGCGCGCGACGATGCGTACCGGCTTGTCCAGCGCCATGCGATGCGCGCCTGGGAAGAGGAGACGGACTTGGCCGGACTGGTCCGCAGCGACCCCGAAATCGCCGGGCGCGTGGATCTCGAGGTTGTCTTCGACCTGGACGCGACCGTCCGGCACGTCGACACCGTCTTCGACCGCTTGCACGCCCTCGTCCAGAAGGAGGTACCAGTTCATGCCTGAGGCCGCGCTCCACGTGGGCAGCGGGAAGGTTCGCGAGCTCTACGCCCTCGACGAGGAGCGGTTGCTGCTTCTCGCCAGTGACCGCATCTCGACCTTCGACGTCGTGCTGCCGACCGACATCCCCGACAAAGGTCGCGTCCTCACCGGCCTGTCCGGCTTCTGGTTCGCGCGCACGCGAGAGATCTGTGCGAGCCACCTGCTCGCTCTCCGCTCGGACGGCCGCTCCACCGAGTGCCGGCGGCTCGAGATGCTGCCGATCGAGTGCGTCGTGCGCGGCTACCTCGCAGGATCCGGCTGGAAGGACTACACGGCAACCGGTGCGGTCTGCGGTCACGCGCTGCCTGCCGGGCTCGTGGAGTCCGCAGAGCTGCCGGAACCGATCTTCACGCCGGCGACAAAGGCTACGACGGGCCATGACGAGAACATCGACCGCGAACAGGCTGCAGAGCTGGTAGGGGCCGACATGCTCGCGGAGGTCGAGCGCGTCGCGATCGCCCTCTACCGGCACGCCGCGCAACACGCAGGTCAGCGCGGAATCCTGATTGCCGACACGAAGTTCGAGTTCGGCCTGGACGAGGGCGGACTGCTCGTCCTAGGCGACGAGGCTTTGACACCTGACTCGTCGCGCTTCTGGCCCGCCGACGAATACACGCCCGGCGGCTCGCAGCCCTCGTTCGACAAGCAGTTCGTCCGTGATTACTGCGAGACGCTTGGGTGGGACAAGACGCCGCCTGGCCCGGAGCTTCCCGACGGTGTCGTCGCAGGCACTCGGACACGCTACGTGGAAGCGTTCGAGCGGCTGACCGGCATCGGCTTCGACGCTTACCTCGCAGATCCCGAAGTGGTGCTGCGATGAGGGCGACGGTCCTCGTTCGACCAAAGCACGGCATCCTGGATCCGCAAGGACAGGCGGTCGAGTCGTCGTTGCGCCAGCTCGGCTTTGCGGTCGGCGAGGCGCGCGTGGGCCGCGTGGTCGATCTGGAGGTGAAGTCGAATGATCCCGCGGGTGCCCGCGCGGAGGTGGAACGTATGTGCGAGCAGCTGCTCGCCAACCCCCTGATCGAGAGCTACGAGATCGAAGTTCGCGGAGACTCCGGGTGACTAGCCCGCAGCCGCGCATCGGCGTGCTCCGCTTCCCGGGCGCGTGCGACGATCGCGACGCGCTCTGGGCACTGTCCGCACTGGATGCGGAGGCGCTGTTCGTGTGGCACACCGAGACCGAGCTGCCCGACCTCGACGCGGTCGTTCTACCGGGCGGCTTCTCCTACGGCGACTACCTGCGCTGCGGCGCGATCGCGCGGTTCGCGCCCGCGATGGAGGCGGTTGCCGCGTTCGCCGCCGAGGGCGGGCTCGTGCTCGGGATCTGCAACGGCTTCCAGATCCTCTGCGAGGCCGGCCTCTTGCCGGGCGTGCTCCGGCGGAACGATTCGCTCTCCTTCGTGTGCCGCGACGTGCCGCTCATCGTCGAACGGACGGACACTCGGTTTACCTCACGTTGTGCCGACGGGGAACGGCTCACGATCCCGGTGAAACACGGCGAAGGCTGCTGGTTCGCCGACGACGCCCTCTACGACGAGCTCGAGGCGAGCCGCCAGATCGTGCTTCGCTACGCAGAACCGGTGAACGGTTCTCGGAATGACGTTGCGGGCGTCGTCAACGACCGCGGGAACGTGATGGGCCTGATGCCGCATCCCGAGCACGCCGTAGATCCGCTGCTCGGCTCGGCGGACGGCGCCCTCATCCTGTCCTCGCTCGTCGAGGCCGCTCGCGACCGGGCACTGGCGAGCGTCTAGACACCACCTCCATAACCGAACGCCTGGGCAAGCTCCGGGTGTTCGGGGAGCGCCGCGCGCAGCCGCTCGAGGTCGTTCAACCGCAAGGTAACGGGCCCGCGTCGCGTAACGCCGCCGGTCGTGTACGCGAAGCGCACGTACCGCTCGCCCTTCTCGGTCTCGAGGAGCTGCACCACCGAAGCGAACCGCTTCTCGCCGACGCGCTGCGGGAGCGTCAGCTGCTCGACGGTGCGCGCCGGGCCCCACGGTGTTGCCGTCGTCTTCTTGGTCTTCGCTGCCGTCCTCGCCATGAAGGCAACCTAGCCGCCGATCCGTCACGCGCGTGCGACGCGTGTGTGTCGGAAGTGTCCAGCTCGCTTGCCATGCGGAAGGTCGTGGGTTCGAGTCGCATCATCCGCTTCATCAACCCGACGTCTCGCCATTGAACAGTGCCTGAGCGCGATCCCAGCAGTGGCGCGCAACGATTCGCCCCGTGGCGCGCGCGTCGAGATCTCCCTGCTCGAAATGGATGCCGCCGTAGCGGCGTGAAATGCCGGCCTGGTCGGCTGCCTCCTGGAACGTCGCCCAGCTGAGCGTAAGATCGCGCGCCGGCGTGATGCCCGGCTCGACCTTTGAGCTGCCGGCCGGAATCGTCACCGACGCTCCGAAGTCCTCCTTGCGCGTGAAGAGCCGCAGGATCTCCGCGCCCGCGGCGCTGAAGTTGCTGTGGCCGGAGGAATACTCCGGGAACGGCGGCGTCGGGAATGTCGTCGGCTGGTAGGGGAACCAGTCCTCGCCACGGATCGTCTGCGCTCCGCGACCCGGCCCGGCCCACGCTCGCACCCGCTGACCTTGGAACAGGTAGCGGATCGCGGTGACCGGCCGCACCGAGTCGAACGTGCGCTTGTTGTCCCAGGCGCAGATGCCGGCGTCGGCAATTGTATTCGTGAGCGCGAAGAAGAGCTTGACGTCCAGATCGAGGCCGTGCTCGTTCTGCTCGTGATGGTCCCGCCGCGAGACGGCTTGTGCAAAGAGATCCCAGTGGCCGGGCGGCAGCTCGGAGTGAGGACCGTCCGCCCAGTACTCGGCGATCACCTTCTGCTCGTCGGCGAGCGCGGCGCTGACGTCGAGTAGCTCCTGCGCCTGGGCGACGTACTCCGCTGACCCGAACAGCGCGGGACCGGTGGGCGAGCGCAGCGCGGAGTCCGATGGGAGGGCGAACGGCGACACGCGGTTCCAGTGCGGGCCGACGAACGCGGGTGTGACGAGAACGCCGCTCGCGTCGACGTAGCGCAACGGCTGCCACGCGTTCGGGTCGTGCACCGTGGCACGGTCGAACGGCGCCCGCAGATCCATGGGGGCGTTGCGTGGCGCAAATCCTGTGTAGTCGGAGTACGCCACGCCCGACGTGCCTCCGGGCTCGTCGCCGAGCTGGTTCGCGCCGTCGTGGTGGCGAACGTCGAGCACGGCCTGCGCGCAGCGGTTCCCAATTCCGGTCGGCGTCGTCGGGTCGGTGGAACGATCGGCGGGGTCGTAGCCGAGCGCGGCCATCAGCGGATCGAAGACCGTTGCCTTGTCGCCCGGGAACAGATCGACGGCCGCGCGGTACGCCGCGAAGCTGATCGCCCGCTGCTTGTTCGCCGGAGTCCGCTCGGCGGGTGGCCGTTTGAACGCGCGGCCGAACTGTGTGCCGGCGGCGGCACGGTCGTACGCGGCCCAGGCGTCGTAGATGCACGTGTGAACGATCGAGAGCGCGCGGGCGACCATCGGCGGCCCGAGCCTCGAGTCGCGGACGCCCTGCACGGCGGCGGCGTTCCACCGGAGGACGACGCCGTCCGCCGCGCGCTTCAGCGGCACCCGCGCGGCGAACGAGTCCGCCCGCGCGAGCGAAGGAAAGAGGAGAGCGGCGCCGCCCGCACCGGCGAGCTGGACGAGTCGCCTCCGCGATAGCCGCTGGCCCTCCCCGGTCACGGCCGCCGATCTTGGGTCGTCATCGCCGCACCTCTAGGAAGTCAAAGCCGAGACGGTGAGGGGCGGTCGAGGCCGCCCCTCACAATCGCCACTCTTCTATTGACGAACGTGGAAGATCGTTCGGTTCTCGTTCAAGGTGCTCGACGGAGACTGGACCGCGTTGTACGTCTTGAAGCCCTTTGTCGCCGCGATGCCCTCGAAGATTCCGTCCGGTGCTCCACCTCCGTGACAGCCGATCCACAGGACACCGTGGCTACCGTCCGAGTACGCGATCCTCAGAACCGCATTGCCGTTGGCTCTTTCGGTCGTATCGCCGATGTTGTCGATCAAGCCCGGGCTCTGGAAATTGGCGAACTCGAAATCGACCAGCTCCTTGGCCGCGTAGGTTCCGCTTCCGGTCGACGCGCCGGCTGCATTGAAGGTCTCCCAGGTACCACCTCCGGTCACGGCGTTCGACCCGCCGCCGTTTCCTGAGGGATCGACGAACGTGCCGGACCCCGTGAGCTTGATCTTGGTGTTGTCAGGCGCTTTGGCGGATGCAACACCGCCGGGGTTGACGGTCGTGGTGGCGGCGGGGTTGTCCACCGTGATGATGTCCCACCGAGCGTGGCTGGCTCCGCCGGCTGCGGCCGGGGCGAAAGCCACGAGGAGCGCCACCATGGTGCCCAGCGCCAACAGTGCGCCGAACCCCCAGGTTCGTGTTGAGATTCGCATGCTGTCTCCTTCCTAGTGGACGCTGATCTGGCCGGTCATCACGTGCTCGAGCGGGAACGTGAAGACGGGACCGAAAGGACTGCCGATGACCGTCAGGAGGAGCGATCCCACCAGGGGGCCGCCCTCGTGAATCTTGACTTCGAATCCGATCGTGGACTTCTCGTTGTCCACGTGGAGCGTTGCCGTGCCGCTGAATTTCGCCGTGCCGGTCGCGACATTGACGGTGCCGCTTGTAACCGTGCCCTCGACCGCCATCAGGTGAAGCGCGCCGAACGCGGCGTTGCCCGCCATGTTGCACTCGAAGTGCCCGCGGGCGGACGTGCCGTAGACGACACCGAAGCCGAAGTGTGATCCGGAGTTGACGCCGTCGAACGTGCCGTTGCCGCCGCCGTTGGCGATCGCAGCAGGGCCGGCGGTGACCGAGGCTGGCACAAAAGCGCCGAACGCAGCGAGCACGCAGAGCGCGATCAGGAAACGCTTCATCCGTCCTCCTCTCCCCAGGGAGTTCGGAACGGGAGCCTAACAGACCAAACCCCGGTGAGTCTCAAAGTGCAACCCGAGGAGCTAGGCGGCGGGCGCGATTCGGAACCTTCCATGGAGGCGAAGGCGGGACTGGCCTTGCTTTGGGCTGAGCGGACTGCTCGTCCTCGTCGCCCTCGCGGCCCTTCACTCGGATCACTCGAGGAGCTCAGCTCCGCGCCGCCCCTCTTGTCAAATCGCCTCGAAGACCACCCACGCGCGATGAACCGGGCGTGGTGGTCGCGCATGAGACCGGGAACGGTCTACGCGCGTTCGATTAGCTCAACTCTGTACTGATCCGGGTCTCTGACAAAACAGAGCCGCGAACCACCTTCGCGAACGCGGTACGGCTCGCGTTCGGCCTCGATCCCCTGCTCCGTCAGGCGCGAGAGCGTTTCGTCGAGATCGTCCACGGCGATCGCGATGTGCCCATACGCATCGCCCATGTCGTACGCGCGTCCGTCGTGGTTGAACGTCAGTTCCAGGACGTTCTCGCTGTCGCCCATCGAGAAGAAGTAGTTCGTGGCCTCGCGTTCGCCGTCGCGGACGATGT